>Ga0056120_1000018_pt1 | contig 29075 bp, 18 predicted proteins | sample WorMettaBAHAMAS2_FD_71121 | JGI IMG/M metagenome (GOLD analysis project Ga0056120, IMG submission 71121) | Marine gutless worms symbiont microbial communities from Max Planck institute for Marine Microbiology, Germany - Olavius tantulus BAHAMAS.2 ...
ATGGAAGTAATTCAGGGAATAGTTTCGGGCCTCCTTAACGATAAACTGCCAGTTCTTGTACGGGTGGGACAGTTCCTTCAAAAAAACGGTAAGCCCCTCCATGATCCCGAAGTACCGGGACATGGCTTCCTGGAGGACGCTGTATTTGGGATCCACGTCAACATCGACATGATAATCGGCGATATTGACTTCCAGTGCTTTGGATTTAATCATCGCTTTTTCCCGGAAAGCCCTTTCCGGAATATCCGGACCTATTCCATCTTTGTCTAAAATCCGCTTAATATCGGCATATTATGCAGAACCATCGTTTAAAAACTAACAAACGCCCCTTCTGTTTTCAAGCTGATTCCACATCATATCACACAGGGCGTGGATAGGTCCTGACGGTTTGAAGATTCTCCGGCGGCCGCGCTCCGCAGATATGGCCGGTCAGGAAAAAAAAAGAAGGCCCCGCCGATACCGGGGGGCCTTCGTGGTGCTTCAGCAATATCAATGTTTAGGGATAGACTTCAAGCCAGGAATCCGAGTAGAGGGATTTGCCCAGAATGACGCTTGTGGTCTTGGCATAGTCCTGCAATTCCTTGGACAGGCTGCCCATATCCGGATCGCTGCCGTCCATGATGCCGTAAATCAGATCGACAATGTCCTGTCGCTGGCCCTTGGCGATGGCGGCCAACTGCTCATCGAGCGGATCGGCGATCACCGAGTACATCCCGTATTTTTGGAGCATGACCATGTAGGTCTGGTTCAGAATGGGACGCAGATGTTCCGGCGGGCCATTGGAAATGTTCGACAAACCACAGGTGCTTTTGGCGCCCGGCGCGATGTCCTGGAGCATTTCCTGGAATGCCATAAGGCTCATGAGCTGCGGTTGTTGGATGTTGACCGGCGTCACGATGCCGTCCACCCAGATCTTCTCGTTGGGGATGCCGGCTTCGTTGGCGGCATAGAGCAGTTCCACCGCCAGGGCGGCACGTTCGTTTTCGTCCCGGGGCAGGCCCTCGGGGCCCCACATCAGGGCGACGAAATCCGCATTGTGCTCGGCGGCCAGGGGGATCATCTTCTCATACCGCTCCGGCCGTGCCATGATGGAGTTGACCACCGGCGGAAGCTTGCAGACGGGCAGTGCGGCGGCGATGGCATCGATGTTGGAGGTGTCGAGCCATAGAGGCACGTCGTCGACGACTTCCTGTACGGTCTCTACCACCCAGGGCATCAGTTCGTGACCGTCTTTCTTTGCCGGTCCCAGGTTGATGTCAATGTAATCCATGCCCTTTTCTTTCTGAAACAGGGCCTCTTCCTGGATCGGCTTGGGGTCACGCTCCTTGAACGCCCGGCCTATTTTCGTGGCGATGACGTTTAAACTTTCTCCAATCAGTAACATACACCCTCCCTTTTTTCTTATGGATCGAATGGTTCATGTCGGGGCAGGACCCCATGCCGGATTCGGGATCGGCAGGATCATATCCGGCGTCGTGTAGCTGAAACGGGTTGGCGGGCCGGCCGAACCGGCCGGCCCGCCAATGCAGTTTTGTGAGTGTTATCTGGACCTAAGGAAGCCCGGAATATGTGCGGCTTCACGGGGGCCGACGGTGATGGTCCATCCCGGAAGCTCTTCTTCCACATCACCGGCAATGGCTGCCGCGTAACCGGGGATGATGACTTCCTGGTGTTTGATCTTGTCGGCAATACCGCATTTCTTTACAAACATGCCAACATCGTCGCCGGCGAATTTGCCGGCGGCCCAGGCGGTCATCACCGAAAGGCCTTCCGCATCCTTGATCAACAGGTACGCCGGAACCCGGCTCCCTTCGATTTCACCGGAAACGATGAAGTAGGTCAACGCAAAGTTCGTGGTGACCATGACCGGCGAATTCTCGTCCGGGTTGCCGATTTCGTAAATGCCCTCGGTGACGGTCATCGGGCGCTGGGGATCGGTGTAGATATTGAGCCGTTCCAGAAGCAGCGGGAACAGGGTGTCACCCGTGAAATCGGACAGTACCACGATGCCGCCGTATTTGGCAATGTACATTCCGGCGATAAGGGCTTCCATATCGAGGCTCCCGGCCATTTCACATGGAAAGGTAATGGTGGGGAATCCGACGGCACGATTGCCATCTTTTAACGCGGCGCGACGGATGGCCACCATGTCCTCCAGGGACTGTTTGATTTCCCGTGATCCCGGATCGATGACCAGGTCTTTCAGACCCATTTCAGCGAGCTTGTCCGTCAAGGCCACGAGCCCTTCCACGGAATCGGCTTTAACGGCCAACGGGAGGTCATTGTCCTTGGCCATCTGGCCGCAGGCGTCCACGTTGGCGTCGGTGGCGGCATACAACAGCGGCCGTTTGAACTTGGTGTTCTCTACGGCCGCCGACATGGCGCCGCCGTCGTCGGACATCAGGATGAGCCCGAATTCCGAGGTTTCCGCGATTTGTTTGGCCCGTGCGGCAAACGCATCCGCATCGCCTGCATCCTTCAACGCGATCAACTCGGGACAGAGATTCAGGCCGACCCGCTCGAACTGCAGCGCATTCCAGGCCGTCAGCTTGGCGGCCAGATCGGCTTCCGATATATCGGAGGTGACCAGGGCGGCCAGCCCCGTCGGGTTGAAAAATGTTTTCTCATGTCGATATTGGACGGTTTCCCCGCCCACGGTGAGTTTTCGAACCCCGTTTCCAATCACCACCGGTCGAATGGGAGGTGCAGAGGCCTCTGCCAGTTGTTCCCGGGCCTCATCCGATACGTACGGGCAGGCATCGAGCTCTGCCTTGCCGGAAGCCAGGTTCATGGCAAAGGCCAGACACGTCGGCACACCGCACTCTTTACAGTTGGTTTTCGGCAGGAGTTTGAAAATCTGAATACCGGTTAATGCCATATTTCTCTCCTTATCGTTATCAGCACTTCACTGGATTTTCGATTGATGGAACCCTGCGGGGTACGGTGTCTCCGGGCCGCACCCCGCAGGGGGTTGACGATTAACCGATCAGCGGATCCATCTTCAGTGCCGGATGGTCCTTCTCCTGCAGGAAGGGCAGGATTTCTTCTTCGGTAATACCGACGGTTTCGTCTGCGATCCGATCAATCAGATCGGGGACACCGAACTCCTCACCGGCTTTGAGCAGGCGCTCTCGGATTTCTTCCTTCAGGATTTTCGGCATCCACACCATCCGGAGGAGTCCGCCGTCACCCTTGATGAACTTGCGCTGGGTGATGTTGAACTTGGAATGACCCACAAACCCCGGCGAGGACGCCCCGCCACCCATGACACCGGCCAGGGTGGTGAACTTCATGCCGCAGGGGGTCTCTCCCATGTAGTCCCGGTTGACCGTCATGACGCCGTTGCAGGACGGCAGCATGGCGGCGATGCACTCGCAGCAGCCGCAGGTCGTCATGGGATCGTTGACCATGGAATAGAAGTTGTAGTGGGTGACATTGCCCCGGGAGGCCTTGTAGACGAACTCGTTGACGCCCTTCCACTGGCCCAGTACCGGATCGATGACCTCGCCCTTCTCGATGGGCTGGTTGGGGCCGGTGGGGTTGATCTCGTAGGAGGCCTTGCAGTCCATCCAGTTGTAGGCGCCGCAGAGGCCGGTCCGTTCCGGACTGACCGTGCAGACGTGGCTCGGCGCAAAGGACTGGCAGAGGGTGCAGGAGTAGTAGATTTCCACATCTTCGTCGGTCATGGTCTCGACTCGCTCGTCCCGCATCTTGTACTCGGCCCGGGCCCTTTTGGTCAGTTCGTCCACCTTCTTCTTGTCGGTGATGAGGGTGACCTGAACTTTGTCGAGGATCTTGCCAAAATCCTGATGAAATTTGGCGTGGAGCACGACACCGATATCTTTCAGGGTAAAGCCCTTTTCGATGGCGGCCTTGCTCACGCGGATCCAGGCGATGTCCCGCTGACCGATGTGCATGACGCCCTGGATGTAGTTGATGAGATGGTGGATCTGGCGTTCGAGGATCGGCTCGAAGTCCGTCTGCATTTCCCGGCCGGCCACCTGGACGAAAATACCCAGGGGCAGGGTCTCGCCTTCCTTGACATCGGTAATGTCCGGGCCGTCGATCATGACCTTGGCGTCTTCGATGTCGGTCATCTCGGCCATCTTCACCAGCTCCGTGGCCTGGGTTTTCCCGCCGCCCATCTGGGAGTAGAGATCACCGCCGCGGACCCGCTCACCCTCGTATGCCGGACCGAAGGCGCAGGGGATTTCAATGGTGGACACCTGGGTCTTGAGACCCCGGATTTCCACCGATTTCTGGACCATTTCCTCGTGGGCCACATTGGCGACCACATGCTCGTAGGTACAGATACCGGTCGGGAGTACCTCGGGAATGTCGGTGTCGGTAATGGTCGGAAAACCCCAGTTGATGGCACCGGCTGCCGCTGCGGCCCACTCGGCGTTGACATCACCGAGAGCGTTGACAAAGGCAAAGATCCGGTCCTTGTTATAGTGCAGCATGCTCTTGTAATCACCGGGTTGGACCCCGCCGAATGCCATGGCGGCACGGTTGGCGAATCCCAGGGCGAAGATGGCCGATGAGATTTCCGGCCCGAATGGGACGATCCGGGTGTTCCAGCCGATCTGAACGTTGGCCTCCAGCAGCTGTTCGGCGACCGTGGTGCCGTTCTGGTTGGCGGCCAGGAAGATATACAGGCTTCGACGCTGGTATTCTTCGACGATCTCCTTGGCAATTTCGGGGTTCGGCGCTGAGCCGACGATGGCGGCAAAGCCCGGTGCCGAACCGTCCACGAACTCCACACCCCGTTTCCGGAATACGGTGTCGTCCGCGGCACCCAGCCAGATCTTTCCGGCATCTTCGTCAATGTCTTCCGAATGCAGGTAGAAATCCGGCTCGTTGAGGTGTTTCAAGGCCTCTTCGATCTCGAAGGCAAACAACGCGGCCATACCGGCGTCCAGAAGGGGCCCCAGGTACGGCAGGTGATTGGCGCCCTTGACGTGGGGCGGCAGCAGTCCCCGGGCAAAGTCCAGGGGTTTTTTCATGTCTTCGAGGGTTTCCACCTTTAACCCGGTCAGGGAATAAATGACCGGCAGATAGTAGGCCGTGTTCGGGAACCCGACCTTGGTATCGGCATCGAAGGTCTGCAGGGCTTTTTGGTACTTGCCTTCAGCCTTGGAAACGATGTTGTAACCACCCTGAATGGCGGCAAATGCAACTAACCTTGACATACGTTCCTCCTTCTTTGAGGATGTTTCGTGTTTATTTCCCTTAACGCAGTAGAAAACAGCTCCGGCTGTTAGGCCTCGATTTTCTGCCGGTCTTCCATGCTCATGAGGACCCGGTCACGGGCCTTGTCGATCCCCAGCTCTTTCCGTTTCTTATCGATGTGGGCGATTATCATGTGGGCATGTTTGATCGGATCGGCTTCGAAATCCCATTTGCCGCCGTAGAGCTTTTCCATGTCTTTGAACAGGTAGTCCTGGAAGACCGGTGCTCCGGTGGTCGGGAAGTGATACCCGAAGACCGTGTAGACACCGGAAGAAACAAAATATTGGCCGATGGCGATGGCCTTCTCGCTCATCCACTCGGGGGCGCTTCCGGCCGCCGGCAGATCGCAGAGATCCTTGCCGAGGCCGCCGGCCTTGACCACTTCCGTGGCGGCCAGCAGGATCCGGCTGTTGTCCACACAGGATCCCAGGTGGAGCACGGGCGGAATTCCGACGGTCTCACAGACCTCTTTAAGTCCCGGACCGCAGAACACGCCGGCGGTTTCCGGGGTGAGCAGGCCTTCCATACCGCAGGCGATACCGTTGCACCCGGTGGTCAGCACCAGCACGTCATTTTTAATCTGTTCCTTGACGATGGTGATGTGGGCCTCGTTGTGCCGGGTCCATGCGTTGTTGCAGCCCACCACGCCGGCCACGCCGCGGATGCGGCCGTTGATGATATTGTCGTTGAGGGTGTAGTAGGTCCCCCGGAAGGTGCCGCCCAGATGATACTCGATCGATTCCACGCTGAAACCGGCGATCTGGGTATTCTTATGGGACGGGATCATGACCTCGCTGCCCCGGTTTTCAAAGTTGTCGATGGCCATTTTAACGATGCGGGTCGCATCTTCCATGGCATGGTGCTCGTCGAACTCGATGTGCATCACGTTGTTCTGTTCCATCCGGGCAATGGGATGGGTGGTAATCAGCTTGGTGTGGAAGCACTTGGCCACATTGGCCAGGTTCTGGAACACACACTGGACATCGACCACCATGGCATCGCAAGCGCCGGTGATAATCGCCAACTCCTGCTGGAGATAGGTGCCGGCCGGCGGAACGCCGTGGCGTTCGAGGATCTCATTGCCGGTGCAGCAGATACCGCCGAGCTAGATACCCTTGGCGCCCTTTTCCTTGGCGTAGTCGTTCATCTCCTGGGACTGGGCCGCCGCCACGATCATTTCCGACAATACCGGCTCATGGCCGTGGATGATGATGTTGACGTGGTCTTCCTTCATGATGCCCATGTTGGCTTCGGACTGCAGCGGCGAAGGCGTGCCGAACATGACGTCCTGGAGGTCAGTGGCCATCATGCTGCCGCCCCAGCCGTCGGCCAGGGAGCACCGGGTGCACTGCTTGGTGATGTTTTTGTAGTCCTGGTCTACGCCCATATGGGTCCGGTGCATGATTTCGACCACTTCCCGGTCGATGCTACGGGGCATGACGCCGGCTTTCTTCCACTTTTCCTGGAGGGGCTCGGGTGCCCGTTTCAGGTAATGCAGATTCCCTTCGGCTTTGCCCCACTCGTCCAACGCGGTTTCGGCCACTTCAAGAGCGATCTCGTCAAGATTCCGATCCACCATTTCACCGTCCACCTCCACCTGGGTGGCCACACCGAAATGGGGGGCAATGGAGACCAGCTTGACCGGATCCTTGATTTTGTAGTCCTCGGTTTCCTTCCGGGCCACGGACAAAAAGACCTCGGCCACAGCGCGGCCGTGATCGGAATGGGCCGATGTCCCGGCTGCTACCATCCGGGCGAAATTTCGCGCGGCAATGGTGTTGGCGGTGGCGCCGCAAAGGCCCTTCCGGGTGTCCTCGCCTTCGATGCCGGCTTTCGGCATGGGCAGACGACAGGGACCCATGGCGCAGTTTTTGCAGCAGGTACCCTGCATACCGATGTTGCAGGGTTTCATGGTCACGGCCCTGTCGAACACGGTGTCGATGCCGAGTTCTTGGGCGCGTTTGAGCCTTTCTTGAGTTGCGGGATCAATGGATGCCGCAATGGGGTCGGCCACTTTCGGGGCCTTTTTGGTTACTTTTTTCACGTCTGGCATCAGAGGTTCCTCCTCCTCATATAATTGATTAATCGAAGCCCATTTACCGATTATTTTCGTTTATGGATCCGGTCAATTCGGTCGAGTATCTTCTCCAGGTTCGTTGCCGGCTCCTCCACCGGCGTCATCGAGACCGCTTCTTTTTTCGCCTTGGGTTTGGCCTTGGCGGCGCGTTTTTCCCGTTCGGCGGCCCGTTTCTGGCGGATCGCATCTTCATCGGCCTCTCGCTTGGCGGCCGCATCGGCTTCCGCTTTTTTGGCGGCGTCGGCTTCGGCTTTGGCCTTGGCTTCGGCGTCGGCTTTGGCCTTGGCTTCCGCATCGGCCTTGGCTTTGGCTTCGGCTTCCGCCTTTGCCTGGGCATCGACTTCGGCCTTGGCTTTGGCCTCCGCATCGGCCTTGGCTTTGGCCTCGGCGTCCGCTTTCTCGTCGACAACCGGTTCGGCCGGTGCTGCCGGAGCCGCCGCTTCCTCAGGCTTGGCCTCGACCTTCTTTTCCGGTTCCGGTGCCGCGGCCGGTTTGGCGGGCGCTTCCTTCTTCTCCGCCGCCGGTTTGGCCGGTGCCGCTTTGGCCTCCTCCAGGCTCAGATCCGGCTCCGGCGCCAGGGCGGCGAGATCCACGTCGGCTTCGGCCAGGGCTTTTTGCACGGACTGGACATCCTGGGCGAATCCACCGTCGGCCGCCAGATCGATGAATGACTTCACCATCCGGATGGCTTCCGGGTGCCGCATGACCAGAATGTTTCCGCCGGCCATGAGATAGCTGACCGCACCGATGGCTTCCATCATGATGCCGCGGCGTTCGGGATCACCGAGGGTCGGTGCTTCGTCCACCGGCTGCTTGGCCTCCTTGCACTTCCAAACCTCGTTGGCCAGATTGTTGATGATGGGGAACTGGAGTTTGTCGTCCCCTTGGGTCAGCCCCGCCATGCGGAGCCGCTCCATGACCGAGTACGAGTATTCCAGACCGTACCCCAGTCCACCGGTGGTGGGATCGATGATCACCCGATCCATCGGCATACCGAGGTTTTCCAGTAGGATGTTGACCTGTTTGGCCAGGTTCACGTCGATGGGTGAAGAGGAAATGATGGCATGCCCGAAGCCCATGGCGCTGGCGGCGATGCCCTTGTGGTTTTTGTCCTCAACCGGCCCTATGGTCAGGTTCTGGCCCTGACACTCTTCGGCCACTTTTTTGAGGACCTCTTCGTCCTTTTCAATGTTGGCGCAGCCCCAGACGATCAGGGGCACGTCGATGGCATCTGTGACCTTTTTGACGATGGCGGCCGCGTCCTCGGGACTGGCATCGGCGCCGCTGGGATCGATGCTCTTGAGCTGGAGTACGATCATTTCCGCGCCGTAGTCATCAACGCATTTTTTGGCCCAGGTGGCCGGGTCGGATAAGACGTCCTTGAATGGTTCGATAGCGGCTTCCGGCCAGTCCTCGGGATCCATGTCCCACACTTCCATGGCAACTTTCGGTTTGTGGGGCATGTCGCCTTCAAACAGGTAAAACGGATAACCGGTCTCCCCCCCGACGGTGACGGCTTTATCGCCGCTGCCTATGGCGATTTCTTTGATACCGCCGGTATAAGATTCCTTGTAAAATTCAAAGCCCAATTTTCCCTCCTTCTCAAATACCGGTTAGCAATTGAGGTGAGATGTGATGAAATAGAACAACACACGGCGGCGCTGGTGCCGCCACATCAATCAGCAGCCCCCCTTTCTATAGAGATTTTTATATATGGATTCATCGACACCGACGGGTGTCATGTGTAGATGCTGGGCAATAGAAATGATTTTCATAGTCATTTTTGAGAAGGTCGGGATTTCCGGTCAGCGGCACGCTGCCAGATAGCTCAAGCAACTGTATCGCTTACCAAAATGGGTTTCTTATATGGAACCTCGATGTTTGTCAATAGATTGTCAATGATTTTTTTGAGCATAATCTTAAAAAAGCGGCGATTCTACCTGCTCTCTCAATATATAGTGGTGGAATGCCCGGGGATATTCCGAATGTTGGGGGGGGGATTCTGAGAAATTTCGAAGTCGGCTTCCGAAAAAAGGGTGTCGTTATCCGATCAGGAGGCGGGCTCCTTACGGTCCGCCAGGCGGGCTTTGAGTTGGGGGAACCGGTCGATATCGGTGTGGGGCAGGAACAGCGCCGCCACGTAATGGTCCATGTAGGACGGGGTTTCGGAAAGCTCGAAATTGGTCATTTTTTTGGTGACGTCCACCACATCTCGTCGAATCCGGTTGGTGAGAGAACTCATCCGGGCGCCCATCAGAGAGCCGTTTCCGATGTAGGTGATGCTCTCCGGATCGATTTCAGGCAGCAGACCGATGGTCATGGCGTTGTCCAGATCCACGTAACTGCCGAATCCACCGGCGAGAATCAGTTGGTCGACGTCATCGAAACTGAGGCCGACCTCTTCCAGAAGGGTCTGGCAGCCGCTGTAAATGGCCCCTTTGGCCCGGATCAGGTTGTCGATATCGATCTCGGACAAGGTAATGTCCCGGTCGATCTGGGTATCGGCCGCCCAGGCCAGAACGTACTCGGTAACGCCGTCGGTGCTCCTGAGACGAGCGGTGGTCAAATCCTGGCGGAACTTGCCCTGGCTGTCGAGCAGCCCGGTTTCAAACATGGCGGCGACCATGGTGATTAATCCGGACCCGCAGATTCCCTTGGGGCGGACATTACCAATGGTCAGGTTCATCGGTTCGAAGGTGACGGGATCCAGGGAAAAATCTTCGATGGCCCCCTTTGCCGCACGCATGCCGAACTTGATCCCGCCGCCTTCAAAGGCCGGCCCCGCGGAACAGGCGGCACAGGCGAGCCAATCCTTGTTGCCGATGACCACTTCGGCGTTGGTGCCGATATCCATGTAGAGGGTGATCTTCTCGGTACGGTAAATACCGGCGCCCATGATGCCGGCGACGATGTCTCCACCCACATAGCTGGACACCGCCGGGTACACCAGGGCCGTCACGTGATCGGCCAGATCGATCCCCAGGCTCACTGCCGGAATCGGTGCAAACAGGGTGGAGACCGGGACGTAGGGGGACCGCCGGATATATCGGGGATTGATCTTTAGGAGCAGCTGGGTCATGGTTGTGTTGCCGGCAAGGGTGATGGAGGAAATCTCATCCCGATCGATACCCCCTCGCTTGATGATCCTGTGGATGACCTTGTTGATGGTTCCGATGACCACTTCCTGAAGCCGCTCCAACCCGTCGGGCTTTTCAGCGAAGACAATCCGGCTGATGACATCCTCCCCGTAACTGATCTGCCCGTTGAACTCGGCGTGCTCGGCCATGACTTCGCCGGTGTTCAGATTGATCAGCTGCCCGTAAACGGTCGTCGTTCCGAGGTCCATGGCCACGGCGAAATTTCGGTCCGTGGTGTCTCCGGATTCGATGTTGATGATGTGGCTTTTCCGGCCCGGCTGAACCGGACGGGCCAGGGTGGCGGTAACCTTAAAATCACTGTTCCTCAGGATGTCCGGAAGTTTTCGCATGACCGGGAGCTGGACCACCAATCGGTGCTCGTTGTGATGGACCTTGAGAAAGCTGACCAGCCGCGTGACGTCCGGCAGCCGATCCTGGGCATTGGGCTCGGGGAGTTCAAGGTACCGCTTTTCCACCGGAGGAATGAATAGGCCCTGTTCCTTGAGGGCATCAAAATCGACCTGAAGAATTCGCGCCGTGTGTCGCGGGCCGGAACGGACTTTCAGGGCGCTCGTATCGATGGCCGACTCGACCGGTATTCTCACTTGCAGGTCGCTGCGAATAAGGCTCTGGCACGCCAGGCGATATCCTTTCCCCACATCCGAATCATCCAGTTTTTCGGTGATGCCGCCCTCGATGTCTCCCCCTTCGATGAGTACGCGGCATTTGCCGCACACCCCTTCACCACCGCAGGAGGCATTGATATGGACGCCCGCCTCCATGGCGGCCCGGATCAGAATGTCGCCGTCGTCCGCCGGGATGGAGATGCCATGGGGTTGAAAGGTCACGTTATGTTTGGCCATGGCGGAGTTCCTTTCTACGATCGATTTCATCAAACCGACAGGTCAACATGAGAATATCCTTGTCCATTTCCGTTCGGACGACATAGGGCAGGGTATGGAAGAGTCGGATCATCCCTTCATTGGTTTCGGCCGTGTAGGCCAGGAGTCCGGCAATACCGTTGTTCAGAGCGGCCTCAGACAGTTTGCCCATAAGGTGGGTGCCGAAGCCTTTTCCCTGGAAATCCGAGCTGATGGAAAAGGCCACTTCGGCCATATTTGTGGACTCGTCAAGCAGGTATTCGCCCACGCCGACCACGCGGCTGAAACCGAATTCACCGACCAGAGCCAGCAGGGTCAGGTTTTTCCGGTAATCGATCTGGGAGAGTCCTTCAGCCTCGTCCCGAACGAATCGGGTCTTCTCGTGGAAGAATCGGGCAATGACATCGTCTTTTCCCAGACTGTAAAAATGCTCCTGGATGCGTCGTTCATCCACCGGTTTGGCCGGTCGGACCGTGATGGGGTCTTTGCCGAGGGTGACGGTCTCTTCCAGGCTGGCAGGGTATATCCCCAGGAGGGCCTCTTTGAGTCGACGCTCCGTTCCCAGTAGCCCCATGGTCTGAGCTTCTTTGAACAGCTGCTCACGGAAATCGGGATGGGCAATGCTGATCATGGCCAGGGCACGCTCCTGGAGACTTTTCCCAAACAGGTTTACCGCCCCGAATTCGGTCACCACATATTGGACATCGCTTCGGGGAATCACCACCGCGGTGTCGCCCAAAGACGGGACGACATGGCTGCGTTTTCCATCTTTGGAGGTGGCCGTCAGTAGAAGGATGGCCTTTCCCCCTTCCGCCTGGGACGCCCCCCGGATAAAGTCGAGCATACCCGAAGCCCCGGTGTAGAGATTGATCGGCAGGGCATCGGCAGCGGCCTGGCCGGTGAGGTCCATCTCCATGGCCACATTGATGGAAACCATTTTGTGGTGGCGGGATATGATGCTGGGGTTATTGACGTAATCCGACGGATGAAATTCAATGCCCGGATTGTCGTTTAAAAATTCGTATAGCTCTTCGGATCCGATGGCGCTGCTGGCGATCAACTTGCCCGCGTTGAATCCTTTTTCCCGATTGGTAATCACGCCACGGGAGACCAGGTGCATAATGTCATCGGTGAGATACTGGGTGTGTATCCCCAGGTCGTTTGCCTCGGACAAGGCCAGAAGCACCGCCTGGGGGCTGGTACCCAGGCTAATCTGAAGCGTGGAACCGTCTTCGATAAACCGCTTGATGTGCCCGGCGATCTTGTTTGCCGATTCAGACTCCGGCGTTGCCCTGGCGGTAATCAGCGGTTCTTCCTGCTCGACGATAATATCCACCTCATTGACATGAATGACGCTCCGGCCCAGCACCCTGGGCATTTTCGGATTGACCTGGGCAATGACGAGATCGGCGGATTGAGCGGCTGCCAGGGTGATATCCACCGACACACCGAGGCTCATCCATCCGAAGTCGTCCGGGGGGGACACCTGTACCAGGGCAACGTGCACATGGAGCAGGCGGCTTCTAAACAGCCTTGGGACGGCCGAAAGATTCAGGGGGGTGATGAACCGCTTGTTCCGGGCAATGCTCTTCGGTTTTCCGGATCCGGAGTAGAATGAGCGGATGCTCAGGTTCTGCCCTTTGGTCTTGTTGGCGATAAGGGTCAGCGGCGTGCTCTCCAGGGCCATTAACCGGACCACTTCCAGACCGGTACACCGCTCCGAGGCGTTGGCCAACTCACGAACCAGTGCTTGGGGTTCCCCACAAGAAGAGCCGATAAAGACCCGTTGGCCGGGCTGTATCAGATCGACCGCTTCACGGACCGACCGCCGTTTCTCGAGGTAACTGTCTGCCCAGTAAGTGAATTTTGCCATCTGTTCCCTGCCTTAAAAAGATGTTTTCGCGCATGGGGGGACATCAACTCCTAACCTATCTGCAAGGGTTGGGGCAAGACATTCCTGCCGTCGTTCAGCGATCGAAGCTCCCTTGGGGTTTCTTCCTGAATCCACCCTGTCAGCCGATTTCAGACCGGTGCCGAGGGTTGTGCCGGAAGACTCTTGTGGGCGCCGATCCGGCTGACAACTATCGATAATTTCGAATCTATTGTTGACAGCCGACGTGCACCGAACGTATATTCCCCGCTTAACCTGCACACATTGTGATCCGAACATGTCGATTCCACTAGCAGAAAGACGCTTTGAGCTGTTGACAAGACAGCCATTCCCATATCCCCTGACAGATTGCAGTAGTGCAGGACGTCTTTGATTTATCAACCAACTACTTAAGGAGGGATACGATGAAAAGACGGGAGTTTATTAAGAAAGCTGGTACTGGGGCTATTGCTGCCGGAGCCGTGATTGCGGGAGTTCCTGCCGTACATGCACAAAAGACGATAGAAATTACCATGGTGACCACGTGGCCCCGCGACTTTCCCGGTCTGGGTACAGGGGCGCAACGATTTGCAAAACGATTGTCCGACATGACCAACGGCCGGATGAAAGTGAACTATTTTGCCGCCGGTGAACGGGTAAAGGCATTCGATTCCTTCGATGAGGTGGCCTCCGGCAATGCCCAGATGTATCATGCCGCCGATTACTATTGGAAAGGCAAGCACCCCGGATATGCGTATTACTGCGCCGTTCCCTTTGGTTTGACCTACAACGAATTAAACTCCTGGATCCGTTTCGGCGGCGGCCAGGAATTGTGGGATGAACTGGGCGCCAATTTTGGAATCAAAGGACTCATGTGCGGCAATACCGGCTCCCAGATGGGCGGGTGGTTTCGCAAGGAGATCAACTCGGTCGATGACCTGAAAGGTCTCAAAATGCGTATCCCCGGTCTCGGCGGCGATGTCATGGCCAAGCTTGGCGCTTCGCCCGTTTCCCTGCCTGGAGGTCAGATCTATGAGAACCTGATCGCCGGGTCCATCGATGCGACCGAATGGGTCGGCCCCTGGAACGACGGATTCATGAAGTTCTATGAAGCCGCCAAGTATTACTACTATCCGGGCATGCATGAGCCGGGTTCGATGCTGGCGATCGGCATGAACAAAAAATGGTGGGACCGCCTTTCCAAATCCGACCAGCTGACGATCGAAGCGGCGTCATCCATGGAAAATGATGTCATGATGGCTGAATTCAATGCCAGAAATGGAGAATCTCTCGACAAACTGGTGAAAGAGCAGGGCGTGAGACTGAAAGAATTCAACGATGATATCTACGAGGCGTTTGGTGAAGCGGCCGCGGGAGTGTTTGCAGAGACCAGGACCCATAGCAAACTGGCAGCAAAAATCCATGACAGTTTCGCCAAAGCGCGCGCAGAGGTCGGCGGCTGGATGAAGATCTCCGATCAGGCATACTTGAACAAGCGTAACGCTGTACTGGGTCTGTAATCGATACGGAGCCGTATCCAATTGAAATATGGTACCCTCCGGGGTACCATATTTCTTGTTTTAGCGGGACATGTCGAATAACCCGGTTGGTTGTCCGACATGGCACCGCGGTCCAATCACCAATGGGTAACCACCTCATGACTGAAACACCGTACACCGCCTATGAGTTCATCAGACACCCGCGTTGAAAATGATGTATCCGACCCGGCGATAGAGGACCAACCTTCAGGACGAAGCATTCCCGTTTTGCTGATCCGGACATTTGCAGCAGCGATCGTTGCGATCATGCTGTTGTTTCTGATCAACAACTACCTGAATTTCGGGATGCAATGGCCTGGACTGCCGTCTTTGTTCGCACATTATGGCTGGTTTGGCCTGGAACCCCTACGTACCCCCCTCACAGACGGCCAGGTTACCCGGGGCTGGCTTCAGCTCCTGAGTTACCTGGGATCGGTGGTGCTTGCAGCTCTCTATGCCCTGGCGACACCCAAACGGTCCTTGCGCGCGGATGCCGATTTGCTGTCCGGATTTGCCGCCTATATCATTCGGGCGGCCTTCTGGGTCGTACTGCTCAACGGCCTCGTTGATATCATCATCTCTTTTCTCCGGGTGGAAGAGATCCTGGCGCTCATGGCGGGTGACGATTTTTCCCAAGCCCTCGGGCGCCCCCAATTTCGCGGCGTGTATGTGCACTATCCATTGATCCTGCTGTTGTTCATCATCGCCTTTTTCAACAGATCCCTGGGATTTACATGGCTGGCCTTCCTGGTGGTATTGGCAGAGTTCCAGATCGTTATTTCCCGATTCGTTTTTTCCTACGAACAGCCGTTCATGGGGGATCTCGTCCGTTTCTGGTATGCGGCCTTATTTCTGTTTGCCAGCGCCTATACCCTGGCGAATGAAGGGCATGTTCGGGTCGATGTGCTTTATTCGCGTTTCAGCAAACGCAACAGGGCATGGACCAACACGGTCGGCACACTGCTGTTGGGCTTGCCATTGGGATGGATTATCCTAATGACCGGCATGTGGGACAAAACGAGCAGTATCAACAGCCCGCTGTTCAGTTTCGAAGTATCCCAGTCCGGTTATGGATTGTATGTGAAATACCTGATGGTTGGATTTTTGGCCGTCTACGCCGTGTCCATGATTGTACAATTTTCCAGTTACCTGCTCGATCATGTCGCTGACCTTCGTCAGGAACCAGGTGGTGATCAGTTAGCCGGTACGTCTTAAAACGAGGATCATATCCCGATTAGTTGTAGTTTTTAATGACAAAGTGCTGTTTTTCGTTCTTGCGACGATGTGAGCATAGCGGGTTCAAGGGGCCAAGGATTCAAGGATTCAAGTGAAATGCTAAAAATTATAAAGAGTTGAACGTCTGGCAAGGGTCATTCCAACGCTTCTGACATAGCAGAAGGCTATGGAAGAAGGACAACCACTGATTACATTCGGAACTTACCATTTCTTATGGTTCCGTTTGTGAACTGGAAACCCAGATATGATTAGCAGGGGATTTAGACTTCATCGAAGCGGGTGATGTCGATACGTTAAAAAGAGACATCGCAGAGATCGAAAGAATGATGAAAGCACTCATTAAATAGATAGAAAACAAACCCTGGTCGCCTTTGGCGCCGCCGGAGGCGGGTAAACCCTCGAATCCTTGACCCCTTGGATCCTTGAACCCTCTTCTCCTACTAATTGGGAGAAGAAGCTAAAACGATAACATAGTAAGGGTCACTACATGGAACTCGTCTTTCTCGCGATTCTCATGCTGGCGATGATCATTGCGCTCTCTTCCGGTTACCCGGTCGCCTTCTCATTGCCGGGCGCTGCCATTTTATCCATCGGTTTGGCCGCTCTCTTCGGTTATCTGTTCGCAGGCGATTCCAGCGCCTTCTTCGTGGAAGGAGGCCCCTTCCAGTGGCTCAGTGCCGGAGTGACCAATTTTCGAAGCCTTTACTGGGATGTGGAGCGGGATACCCTGATCGCGGTGCCGCTGTTTATTTTCATGGGCATCATGCTCCAACGGTCCAGGATCGCGGAAGATCTTCTGGTGACGATGGCCCAGCTGTTCGGACCGGTTCCCGGAGGGTTGGGGATCTCCGTTGTTCTGGTTGGTGCGCTGCTTGCAGCGACCACCGGCATCGTCGGGGCGACGGTGATTGCCATGGGGCTGATTTCGCTCCCGGCAATGTTGCGAAACAATTATGCCAAGCCGCTGGCAACGGGTACGATTTGCGCTTCGGGCACCCTCGGCCAAATCATTCCCCCTTCCATCGTTTTGATCATCCTTGCCGACCAGTTGACCGGTGCTTCCGACCAGGCCAGTACGATCCGCAAATCCGCGTATAAGGCTGCAACCGGCGAATTCAGCATGCCTTCGATACTCGATGTGACCTCTACCAGCGCCGGTGAAATGTTCATGGGGGCCCTGGTGCCGGGTCTGGTTCTTGTCGGGTTGTACTGCATTTACATCCTGATAGTTGCCTTGGTCAAGAAAGGCTCCGCACCGCCGGTACCGTATGAGGGAAAATTCGATCGAGTATTCGCTAAACGGGTTGCCCTGGCGTTGTTACCGCCGCTGACGCTCATTCTGTTGGTGCTCGGCTCCATCATCCTCGGTGTGGCCACCGTGAACCAGGCCGGTGCGGTGGGTGCCATCGGCGCCATGATCATGGGGGGGTATCGCCTTGCCGAAGGTCAACGCAACGCCTATTACCCGGCGATACTGGCCGTCGTCTCGACCGTTGTCATTGGGATCATACTCGGCTTCTATGACCTGAACGTGAAAAGTATCAAGCCGGGGGATGCCATCGGTTTATTCATGGCTGCGGTGGCGTCCGGCGGCCTGCTGGTCGCCATAGCCTGGAGTACCTGGCGAATCTATAAAATCGAAGAAACCCTCCACTGGGTCATGGTTGAAACGGCCAAGACAACGTCGATGGTGTTTATCATCCTTCTTGGTGCGGCAATGCTGACGTCCGCCTTTCGTGGTTTTGGAGGGGAAGAACTGGTCAAGCATTTTTTAACCAACCTGCAAGGCGGATTCTGGGTTCAATTCATCGTCGTCATGGCGGTGATGTTCGTGCTCGGTTTTTTTCTCGATTTTCTTGAAATCGCCGTTGTCGTCGTCCCCATCGTTGCCCCCATTTTGCTGGCCGACCCGGGCGCCAATGTAGCCGCCGTGTGGTTTGGAGTCATGGTGGGCCTTAATCTTCAGACCTCGTTTTTGACGCCACCATTCGGTTTCTCTTTGTTCTACCTCCGCGGGGTTGCGCCTCCCAGTGTGAAAACATTGGAGATTTATCGCGGGGCGGCGCCCTTTATCGTTCTGCAGCTGATCGCACTGGTGATCGTTGCGCTGACTCCGGCCATGGTGAACTACCTGCCAACGCGGATCTCTCTTTCTACCGAAACTGCGCCGCCGCCGATCAACCCGCGCTTGCAGTACTGTATCGAAGAGTACCTCTTTGATTATTACGATACCCATCAAGAACAGTTGAAAAGTTATGTCAGCGCGCTGCATGCCGCGGATCTCAGCTCTTTACCGGAAAAGCGGCAGAAGGCGTTGAACGAAAGCCTGGATCGAACCCTGAACACCTTCGAATTGGTACAACAGGTTCGCGAGGCCGAGGCAAACCGGATCAGCGATGCGCCGGAATTCCGTCCGCTGCATCGACAGATTCGCAGCCTGCAGTCGGAAATGCGCAGTTTCAGATTGAAAATCGAAAAATTGAAACAAGATCAGGTGAGAGCTTCACGCAGCGATTCCCCGGACAGGGATGTTTTGATGCGCATTGAAGCCGACATCGAGAAAGCAGAGGCCGCGATAGCGGACCTTCAGAACCAGATTCCCGAGGCCTGGGATGCAGCCAGTCAACGTTATGCGGATTTGGAGAAAGCTGAAAAGAAAGCCCGACGAATGTACCGAAATAACGTCGACCAGGCTTATGAGACGATTGCGGAATTAGGAAAGGTCATCGACGGGGCCGATGACCTGGCCGGTCTTGAACCGCAGCTGAGGGCTCTCGAAGCAGCGATTGTCAATGAGCCCCATGACGTTGCTATGGACCGGATCAAACAAATGGAAAGAGCTGTTGGCAAGGTTGCCGGCACAAGCGGCATCAAGACCAAGCTTTCCAGAGCGCGCCGGGCGCTCAAGGGGAAGAAACCAAAGCCGGAAAAAGCGATTCGGTCCCTGAGAGAAGGTCTGGCCTTGTACACCGCCGAAGTCGATTGGCGCCGACAGGCAGCAAAAGAAATCGGCCCTGCGCTGGCTGCCTATGACACTGCCATAAAGGATACCATCGGTCTTCGGTTGCAGCGACGGATGACGCCTGATCAGATCAAGGCGGTCGCCAGCTGCCGGTCGGTGCATCGCGATTATTCATTGCAATTCTAATCCCTATGAAACGACGCGATTTTCTCAAGAAAACAAGTGTCGGTGCAGCTGCGGTGGCGGCGACGGCCGTTAGCGCGCCGGCTGTCATGGCAGCAAAGACCTATCGGTGGAAGATGGTCACGACCTGGCAGCCGGGGCTTCCCATTCTTCAAGAGGGGTGTGAACGGCTGGCCAAGCGGGTTGGCGAACTGACCGGTGGAAAACTACAGATCCGGGTATTTGCCGGCGGCGAACTGGTTCCGCCCCTGGAAAGTTTTCAGGCCGTTTCGGACGGGACCGCAGAGGTCGGCAGCGGCGTGTCCTATTACTGGGCCGGGCAACAGCCGGCCACCCAGTGGTTTGCGGCGGTCCCCTTCGGTATGAATGGTCAGGGGATGTCTGCCTGGTTCCATGGCGGCGACGGACTCAGACTATGGGAAGAAGTATACGCCCCGTTCAACCTGATCCCGCGGCCGGGAGGCTCCACCGGGGTTCAGATGGGCGGTTGGTTCAACAAGAAGATGGACACCATCAATGACTACAAGGGCCTGAAAATGCGCATCCCGGGCCTGGGCGGCAAGGTTGTTGCCAGGGCCGGCGGCATCCCGGTACTGCTGCCCGGCGCCGAAATCTTTACCTCCCTGGAGCGTGGGGTGATCGATGCCACCGAGTGGGTGGGGCCCCTTCATGACCTGCGGATGGGTTTTTACCAGGCGGCCAAATACTACTACTATCCTGGGTGGCACGAACCGGGGACCTATCTGGAGTATTTTTTCAACAAGAAGAAATATAAGTCTCTGCCAAAAGAATATCAGCACATTATCGACGCGGTGTGCAAGGAAACGGAGCACTGGTCTCTTGCCCAGTTCGACGCACGAAACGGAGCGGCCCTGCAGACGTTGATCAACGAAAAGAAGGTGCAGCTGATCCGGTTCCCGGCAACGGTGTTGGATGAGCTCCGCAAGCTTGCCGCGGATACGGTAGAAGAAGAGGCGAACAAAAACCCATTGGCGCGAAAGGTGGCCGATTCCTTCAAGACGTTCCAGATGATTGTCGGCCCCTGGCATTCGGTGTCCGAGCAGGCATACTATGATAGGGTTCAACCGAAGTTTTCCCTGAAGGGATAACACCTTCAGGGGAGTTCACCTATCCAAAAGCGGTCGGTCCCAAAGGGCCGATCGGCATATTTGTTGGCATATATGATGAGTGCCTAAAATGCCTTAAATGAGCTAAAATGCCTGAAATGGGTTGGTACAGGCAATGAAATTAGTAGCCGGGAACGCGATTTTGTAATTGAATTGCTTTCGCCTGGGTGATTTTTTTTCTGATTTTAATTTTAGGCAATTTAGGCATTTCAAATTTTAGCCATTTCTATTGCGTTTATCCTGCAAACTTTTTTGTCGACGCGGCCGCATGTCGCATCCGGCTATCCCGTTTTGCCTTGTTGATTTCCATGGATGTTCGCAATCCTCGGGTCCGAAGGGCATGCCAGACCAGCCGTTTCCGGTCCATGACGAAAAATCGTTTTCCAAACTTTCTGAGGGCTTTGCGATCGATGGTAAAGCCGAGTCCGGGGGTCTTCGGAACCTCGAGCATGCCCTGATCATGATAGAAGGGAGTTTCCAGGAGACCGTCTCGTGCTTCCACGGTCCATCCGGGGGGGCTGAAGGGATACTCGACCTCCATTTCTGTTGCGTATCCGCTGGCGGCCATAAGCTGCAGGTTGATGGCGAATCCGATTCCGTTCGTCCATGTGTGGGGTGTGTAGGCAAGCCCCTGCCGCCGGCAGAGTTTAATGATTTGAAAGGTCTGTGCAATCCCTCCGGTAAATACCGCGTCCGGCTGGAATATCCGGTAGCATCGCCGTTCGATCATCATTTTCAGCTCCGGAAAACCGGCCGTGTGCAGTTCCCCGCCGGCAATCGGCACCCGACTGTAAGCGGTCAGCTTGGAGAGATCTTCATAGGCATCCATCGGTAGTGGTTCTTCAAGCCAGGACACCCCAAAGTCGGCACACCGATCGGCAAACCGCTTTGCGCGATCCAAATCCCAAAGGGGCGCATTCTCTACAATGGTAACCCGCCATCCCTGGTTGGCGTCGACCCCGATCTGCATCTTGTGGCCGATTGCCTTGGAGACTTCCCGAACCTGACGGATGTCGATCAGTTCGTCAAAGTCGTGGACCCGAAGTTTAATGGTTTGAAAGCCCTCTTCGAACCGGGCTTCAGCTTCTTCGATCCGTTCTTCCGGTGGTTTGACGTCGCCGGTGGATGCATACACCCGAACCGTGCAGGGCTCACCCCCCAGCAATTCCCATACGGGTTTCCCTTCCATTTTTCCTCGGATGTCCCAGAATGCCGGTTCGATCCACGCATTTCGCCAGCCCAGGTAAGACATCTCCCGAACCCGCTGTTGGATAAGATCGATATCGGCTGCGTCCTCCCCGATCAGGTAGGGCCCGATCATGTCCCCCAGACCGGTCCGTTCTTTTCCCATGGCGGGACCGGCGCTGTACCCTTCCAACCCGCTATCGGTCAGGATCCGGATCAAGGTGAAGCGATTTTCCGTCTGAGGAAATCCGGGGATCCAGCTGGGATAAAATCGGGCCGGCAAAGGTATGGCGACGTGGTAGAGTTCTATTCTGGAGATGAGAGGCATGGTCTCTTCATTTCTTGCCCGAAGCAGGGACCGCTTCGGCAATTTTGGATTTTAGATTTTGGATTTGGGAGTTAAAGTTCCATGCTCTGCACTAGACATGGTTATAAAATTCTACGGGCAGCAGTTCCAGAGATTCCACACCGCAGCCGATGACCATATGCCTGCGTATATCCAGGCACAAATAGCATTTGGAGATATAGCTGTCGTCGGACGTGAAATTAAAACGTTGTCTGGCCATTGAGTATAATCCACGGATTCCTTCCGAGTAAAGCAAACTTAAAATCGGGTACTCGTCCTGCAAAAGGGGCCCGGGAAGGTGTTCGGCTTGAATGGCCAATCCGGAGCAGAGGCCGGGAATGTAATTGCCGAACAGGTCCACGTGGAAATGGCGTGTGTCATTGAGTTCGCTGCAACCGTCTCCATTCAGTGAACAAATCTCTTCCGAAGCATATCCGGGCAAGGAACTCGAGAAGGTGTTCAGGGCTCTTCCACCGAAATGGATCCAGTACCGGGAAGGAATCCGGTCAAGGTAATCCGAGCCGAAAGCCGCTATATACTCGCTCAGAGGGTGGGGTGTCCGTTCATCAAAGGAATCGATTTCCGGGAAGAAGTCGTCAATCCAGGGAAACACCGCAATCCCGCTGTCCCGGCAAGCGGCCAGAACCCCTTTGACCTTGTAGAACGGAATGTGTTCATTGTGAAACGGGCTCATGGATACCAGCAGGGTGTGAAGCCCTGCCCGGCGCAAGCGTTTTAGCAGGGATATGCCTTTGGGGTGGTCTTGATACCAGGACGAATTGGTTTCCACATAATCGATGGAAATTCCGGTTTCTGAAGCGGCCGCAAGGGTGTCCTCCAGCCCGTCCGGATTGAGAAAAGGCTCTCCCCCTCCGATGTGGACGGATCGGCAGCCCATCCGGGCAATGATTTGCAGCATCCGGGTTGCCGACGATTTTTTTATGTACTTTTTCTCCCATCGCGGACTGCACCCATAAAGGCAATGCCGACATGCGGAGGTGCAGTAATAATTGGTGATGAGGCCACCGGAAACCAGAGTCGGAATACGTAGTTCTTTTGGGGGTGATTTCATCTATGGATCCGCCTTCAAACCGTGATGATCTACCAAATTCCAAATAACAATTTTCAAACACCAAACACCAAACACAAATTACAAATCACAAACTAAATGCTTTAAATACCAAGCACCAAATCTCAAATCACAAACACAAATACCAAAACACAAATCACAAATACCAAATCTCAAATCACAAACACAAAACACAAAACACAAACCACCAAAACACAAATCACCAACCACCAATTCCCAAATCCCAGATGACTAATCTCAAATACCCAATACCGAATACCCGGTACCCACCGTAAGGTATGTTACATCAAATTCTGTAGGCGCTCTTTGAGTCGGGTATACCGACGCCGTGTCTGATCGTTCTGAACCCCTATGGCCATTGCTTTCCGTGTCCCGACAATGACTACCAACCGTTTGCCCCGGGTGACCGCCGTATAGATGAGATTCCGTTGAAGCAGTACATAGTGTTGGGTCAATACCGGAATGATCACCACGGGAAATTCAGATCCCTGGGATTTATGAACCGAAATGGCATAGGCCAGTATGATCTCATCCGTGTCCGCCGGGCCGTAGATGACGCTGCGGTCCTCATAGGCCACCGTCATTTCCTGAGTGGTTCGATCGATGTGGGCGACCCGGCCGATGTCTCCGTTGTAAATCTTTTTCTCGTAATTGTTTCGGATCTGCATGACTTTGTCTCCGATCCGAAAGGCGGTCTCGCCACGGACCCATTCGGTGCCGTCCGGATTCAAGATGTCCTGCAGTTTCCGATTTAGATTGGTTGCGCCCACAACCCCTTTGTGCATGGGGGACAACACCTGGATATCATTCATCGGATCGAATTGAAATCGCCGTGGGATACGTTCCGATACCAGCGTCAGAATCAGGTCCAGCACTTTTTCAGGCTCTTCCTGTTCAATGAAATAGAAATCCGATGCGGGTTGTTCCGGTTTGGGATGTTTCAGTTCCGGCATGCGCCCCTGAAGGATGTGGTGTGCATTCACGACGATTCGACTGGACCGTGCCTGACGAAAAATGTCGGTCAGTTCCACCACCGGTAAGCAGTCGGAGGCAATGATGTCTTTGAGGACATTACCCGGACCCACCGAGGGCAGTTGGTAGGCATCGCCCACCAGGACCAGACCGGATGCGGGGGGGATTGCTCGGAGCAGGTGGTACATCAGCCGGACGTCGATCATTGACGCCTCATCCACGATCAACAGGTCACACGAGAGTGGATGGGTGTCATTTCTTTGAAAGCCTCCCTTCTGGGGACTGAACTCCAGCATCCGGTGGATGGTCATGGCCCCGTGCCCGGTTGCTTCTCCCATGCGTTTGGCCGCCCTTCCGGTGGGGGCGGCAAGCCGGATCCGGCGTTGATTTTTTCCGGCAATGTCAACGATGGCACGAAGGATGGTCGTTTTACCGGTACCGGGTCCGCCGGTGATGACCATCAATTTATGTGTGAGTGCCTGACGCAACGCACGGCTCTGGTTGGGTGCCAATCGGATTCCCATGTGGTGTTGGACCCACTCCAGGGCGCTGTTTACATCGACGGATGGCCCCGCCGTTTTGTGGGCGGCAAGACCCGCCATATATGCCGCGATTTGATTTTCAAAACGATGAAGTGGGGAAAGAAACACGGCCTTGTCGCTCTCGTCGGAGATTGCCGGTATTCCGTTGAACGCTTCAATAATAATGTCGCCTTTGAGAGCACATCTTCCCAGTGCTTCTCTGACCACATCTCCATTGACTTCCAAAAGTTCACGGCATTGATTCACCAGATCCTCATAAGGGAAGTAAACATGGCCATCCTCGGAGAGACGTTGCAAGACATAAAGGATGCCGGCGGCGACACGTTCAGGCGCGGTTTTCGTAAAACCGAGGGATGTGGCAACCTGGTCTGATTTCTGGAATCCTATTCCGAAAACATCGGATGCCAGCCGGAACGGATCGTGACGGACCACAGCGATGGCGCGGTCCCCGTAGCGCTTGTAGATTCGGTATGCATAGGCGGGTCCGATATCATGGCTTTGTAGGAATACCATGACATCCCGGATACGCCTCTGTTTCTGCCAGGCAGCGCGTATCATGTTGACGCGTTTTTGACCGATTCCCTCCACGGTGGCCAGTTGGTCCGGGAAGTGTTCGATGATCTCTATCGTTTTCTCCCCGAAGGTCGATACGATGCGGTCTGCCATTTTAGGGCCGATCCCCTGAACCAGGCCGGATCCGAGATATCGGCGAACACCTTCGATGGTGGCTGGAACAATGGTTTTGTTTTTGAGGATCTTGAATTGACGGCCATATTTCGGATGGGTGGTCCATTCACCGTGGAGGTGAAGTACTTCACCGGTTTTGACCGAAAGCAGATTGCCGACAACCGTGATCGGTTCCCGTTCTCCTTCTACCCGGAGCCGGGCGACCGTATAGCCGGTGTCTTCATTATGAAATGTGATGTGCTCGATCTGGCCGTCGAACTGGGTTGGAGATGTCACTTTTTCGCACCCGCTTGAACCCATGATGGTATCCGCACATCGGAAAGGGGCTTCGAGTCAGGGATGTAGCATTTTATGTCCAGTACGGGAGATCCGTCAAAGGCGTCGATGTCATCCAGTTCAATCACAGGGCCGTCAATGGATAGAATTCGGCAACGGGTCAATGCAATCAGATTCGGCCGTGCCGGGGAATGGGTGGCGAACACACCTGTGAGAGGATTGTCTGGATCTTTCATGGGATGCACCCGGAGGGCTTCTCGCTGTTCAGGGGTATCCTTTTCATGAAACCAGTAGATCACCCAAATATGTGAAAAACCGTCCAATCCCAACAGCCCGTCTGTATATGGGGGCTCAACCTGGATAAACGACCGATCCTGTCTCTTTCGAACATGGCCCACTGGGAAGACGTCAAAGTAGGTTGTCATGTTAGGTCCTTATTATGGGTTGGTTCCATATATAAATGAAAATACTTGCAGATTTCCCTAAAAAAACGCAAACTAAATTTAAATGGATGGATCCATCCAGTCGCTCAAGGTGTTTGTCAACCCATTCGAGTTTACACGGGCAGCAATTGGAGGTTCCGTTGGGGGGAATATGCGGAGAAGAGAGTTCTTAACCGTTTCGACCAAACTGGGCATGATGGCCTTGTTGGGCGCCCTGGGTGTTGGTTGCCAAGGGAAATCTCAACCCGTGATCGGGTTGGCGGACCTGCCCTATCCGCTGGATGCTCTGGAACCCTATCTTTCTTCGAAGACGTTGTCCTTTCATTACTACAAGCACCAAAAGAACTACGTCGACACCGTAAATCGCCTTATTCGGGGCACGGCCCATCGGTCGAAGCCTCTCTTGGACATTATCCGGAGCGCTTCAGGCGATCCGGCAGCCGAGATGATTTTCAACCATGCGGCACAAGTGTTTAATCACGAGTTTTATTGGAAATCCATGAAACCCGGCGGCGGAGGCCCACCCACCGGATCCATGGAGGCTCACATCAGCGATTCATTTGGAAGCTATCGCCGATTTTACAAAGAATTTTCAAACCTTGCCTCGGCACAATTTGGAAGCGGCTGGGTTTGGCTGATCCAAGCTGATCAGACGCTTCGCGTTATTGCGACATCGAACGCGGATACTCCGGTAGCCGATGGAAAGCTGCCGCTGCTGTGCATCGATCTGTGGGAGCATGCATATTATCTTGACTACCAGAATCGCCGCGATGATTACGTTAAAGCCTTTCTGGATCATCTGGTGAATTGGGAGTTTGCCGAAACGAATGCGCGGCAAACGTGAATCCCAAGCTACCCTTAACATGCTGCACGAACAGACTTTGGTACCATAGGGTCAACATCTATGGCTCGTGACAAAAGTAAAAAAAAGGTGTTGGTTGTCGACAATCATCCGTTGATACTGAAGTACATGCAACGGCTTCTCGATAAACGGGGTGACGACGTACTGGTCGCATCCGACGGCCTGTCCGCGCTCAAACTGCTCAATGAGCACCATCCGGATGTGATTTTGGTAGACCAGGTGATGCCCAACATTACGGGCGATAAGTTGTGCCGTATCATTCGCAGCCGGCCTGAATTGAAAGATACCTGCATCATCATGCTTTCTGCCATTGCCGCCGAAATCGATCTCCAGTTCGCCGAATTCGGTGCCAACTACTGCATTGCAAAAGGCCCCTTCGACAAGATGTCCAGACATGTTCTGGCGCTACTGTACCAGCTATATGCGGAGGGGAAATGTGGTCAGTCGGACCGGATCATCGGCAAGGAGGACCTTTTTTATCGGCAGATTTCGGAAGAATTACTCTACTCAAAAGATCACGCCGAAGCCATTCTAAACCACCTTGCCCAGGGGATTGTTGAAATAACCACGGCGCGTGAAATTATTTATGCCAACCCCAAAGCGGTCGATCTTATCGGGGTTGCCGAAGTGGATCTGCTGGGAACGATTTTTACGGATCTGTTCGAAGAAAACGATCGCCAGCGTATCTCCGACACCCTGGCGTCATATCAGGCGGGAACTCCGGAAGGAGACGGCTCTTTCTCTCTGGACATCAAAGGAAGGCATATCCGTTTCGAAATAGTCAACGCCCATGGCCAGGAGGCCCACATTCTTACCGTCATTTTCAATGAACTTCCACAAGTGCCGACCGCGACGCATCAGCCGTCCGGAGACGTTGAAGAGTTTCGATCCCAGCCGGGCGAATCGGCTCTATGGCCGGAAGATCACGTGAAGATGATTTCGGATGCCGAATCATTATTGGAATATATCGATCAGCACGTAACAGAAGATCCGACCCTTCGCGAAATGGCCCTACGTCTTCGTAATTCAATCAATGATATCAAGGAATAGGGTGGCTCCGCATCACCCCATTGGCGTCATTCCTCGCTTCCGGTCCCGTCTGCATCCCGAACATCATACCTGCCCGTCCTCCGGCTGAATTGACTTTTACGGATCTGAAACCATGTTATAGCCATATTGCACAAATCCCAGAGGCTGTCTCCGGACATATCACGCCGTCTTTCCGGCGGCATGCCAGGGTAACGAAACAGATGGATTCCATCACTGGGTTCAACAACCGATAACGGGCTTTGATAATGGATATTACGATTCCGGCACCACTGAAGAGCGACATCCAACGGTTCAGGGAATTTGTCGACACCCATTTGAAACCCCAACTGTCCGGTTGGCAGCGTGATGGGCGTATCCCCAAAGAGTTTTTCACGGCCATGGGCCGGGAAGGATGGTTCGGTTTCGACGACCACAACGGCGACCTTTCATCTCACTCGACCCTGAGGGAGGCGCTGATCGCAGAGGAACTGGGAGTGGTTTCTCCGGGGGTTGCCATTGCCGTTCTGGCTCATATGGATCTGGGCTTTATGGGCCTATATTTGTTCGGTTCGGACGCACTGAAAAGGGCCTATGGGGGAGCGGCGCTTCGAGGAGAGCGCCTGATGTGTGTGGGAAACACGGAAAACATTGCCGGAAGTGATGTGGCCGGCATTGGCATGACGGCAGCGGAAAGCCAGGGCGGATGGCGTCTTAATGGCACCAAGGCCTACGTCACCAACGGATATGTGGCCGACTTAGCCGTGATTACCGCCGTGACGGATCCCGACGCTCCGAGAACAAGGCGGATTTCCATGTTTTTGGTCGATTTAAATTCCGAGGGTGTCCGGCGCACCAAACTAAACAAACAGGTATGGATCCCATCGGACCTAACCCGACTGCAGTTTAAAGATGTGTTTGTACCCGAAGATCACATACTGGGGGAACGGGGCCGAGGAATACAGCAGGTCCTGTCCATATTTACACGGAGCCGCGTTCCCATCAGCGCGTTGACTTTAGGGACGGCTCGGGGCGCCTTCGAGAGCGCGTTGGCCCATGCCAAAAAACGAAAAATTTTCGGTCGGCCGATTGTGGAATATCAGGCTAAGGCGTTCGAAGCGGCTGATTTCTATGCACGGATAGAAGCCGCCCGGCTGATGGTTTGGAAGGCATGCCAGGCCGCGGATCGGGAGACAGATTTTCGGAAAGAAGCGGCGATGGCCAAATATCTGTCGGTGGAAGTTGCCAGAGAGGTTTCTCTATGGGCAGCCGACTTGTTCGGAGCGGTCTCGGTCATTGGTGATCATCCCATTCATAAATTTCCCATGGATGCCTGGGGGTCTTCCCTTGGAGAAGGTACCCAAGACGTTCAAAAACTCGTCATCTTCCGGGAACTCATGAAG
>Ga0056120_1000019_pt1 | contig 28852 bp, 28 predicted proteins | sample WorMettaBAHAMAS2_FD_71121 | JGI IMG/M metagenome (GOLD analysis project Ga0056120, IMG submission 71121) | Marine gutless worms symbiont microbial communities from Max Planck institute for Marine Microbiology, Germany - Olavius tantulus BAHAMAS.2 ...
ACATTGTGGTACGCGCTTTCCATGGCATAGTCGTTCTCCCAAGTGTAAACGATATGCCTGATGGTAGTGTTACCCATGTCTCCGAACAACTGTTACCTATCTCCCCAGTCTATACACCTACCAGGGGAGAGGAGTTGATTGGGAGCCCTATAGCCTCGCTGAGCGGGATTTCCGCCTGAGGCGGACCAGTCCACTTCGCTTCAACAATCTACAGGGAGTTTGCAAGGTTATGCCATCACTTTTTTCACCGCATCGATGAGCTGCTGTTCGCTGGGTATATAGGCCTGCTCCAGGGGTTGAGAAAAAGGCACCGGGCAAAATGGGGCGGCCACCCGCACGATCGGTGCATCCAGATAATCAAAGGCCTCTTCCGCCACCAGTGCGGCAATTTCGGCCCCGGACCCTGCGAATTTCACTTCTTCGTGGATGATCACCAGCCGGTGGGTCTTTATCACGGATTCGATAATTCCCTTCTCATCGAGCGGGTAGAGCGTCCGTGGATCCAGCACCTCCACACTGATTCCCTCGGCGTCCAGCTTTTCGGCGGCGCTCAGGGCGGTGTGCACCATGTTGGCCGTGGCCACCACCGTGACGTCACGGCCTTCGCGCTTGATGTCGGCTTGACCAAAGGGGATGGCGTAATCCCCCTCTGGAACATCCCCTTCAAGGCCATAAAGCATTTTATGTTCCAGAAAGACCACCGGGTTGTCGTCGCGGATGGACTCGATCAACAGCCCCTTGGCATCATAGGGTGTGCTGGGCATGGCTACTTTCAGTCCGGGCAAATGCATAAACATCGCCTCGAGGCACTGGGAATGCTGCGCCGCGGCTCCGATCCCGGCACCGCATGTGGTTCGCATGACCATGGGGATCTTAGCTTTGCCACCGAACATATATTTCATCTTGGCGGCCTGATTATACAGCTGATCCAGGGCAACCCCGATGAAGTCGACAAACATCAGTTCGATGACCGGTCGGAGCCCGACGGTGGCCGCACCGACCGCCGACCCGATGATCGCACTTTCGGTAATGGGGGTGTCCTTCACCCGTTTGTCGCCAAATTGGTCCAGCAGGCCCGAGGTAACACCGAAAATTCCACCGTAAATTCCCACGTCCTCGCCGGCGACATAAATATTCGGATCACGCTCCATTTCAACTTTAAGGGCGTCATTTAATGCTTGGGCAAACGTCATATTCGGCATTTTTCAATCCTCCTTTTAAAGTCTCCGTTTCAGGTGGATGTTGAATCAACCCCTGCTAGGTGTACACATCCTCCGTGAGTTCGGACACATCGGGAAGCGGGCTTTCTTCGGCAAATTTTTCGGCCGCGGCCAATTCGTTTTGCAGCGTGTTTTTGATCTCCTCGATTTTAGCGTCCGTGAGCAGTTCCATTTCCTTCAGCTTCTGCTCCAGTCGAGGAATCGGGTCCTTTTCTTTCCACTCTTCGAGCTCGGCTTCGTCGCGGTAGGTGCAGGCATCGCCTTCAAAGTGCCCCCTGTGGCGGTAGGTCTTGCATTCGATCAAAGAGGGTCCCTTGCCATCCCGGGCCCGGGCGATCGCTTCGGCGGCCGCTTCATGAACGGCAATGACATCATTTCCATCCACAACCACCCCGGGCATGTCATAGGCGGCGGCCCGGTCCGCGATATTGGGAACGCACATCGAGTTGATCGTGCAGGAGGAAATACCGTACATGTTGTTTTCATTGACGAACACCACCGGCAGCTTCCAGCAGGTGGCCAGATTCATCGCCTCATGGGTGGTTCCCTGGTTTGCGGCACCGTCACCGAAAAAGCAAATCGCCACACTGTCATTTCCCAGATACTGGCAGGCCAACGCCGCCCCGGAGGCCAGCGGTGGACCACCGCCCACGATACCGTTGGCCCCCATAATGCCGAGATCCAGATCGGCGATGTGCATGGAACCACCCTTGCCCTTGCAGTAGCCGGTTTTTTTGCCGAACAGTTCGGCCATCATCTGCTTGATATCGCCCCCCTTGGCAATGAGATGCCCGTGGCCGCGGTGGGTGCTGGTGATGTAGTCATTGTCGGTCAGATTCGTGCAAACGCCTGTGGCAACTGCTTCTTCACCCACGTACAGGTGGACGAAACCGGGAATTTTGCCGTCCGCGAAAAGCTCGGCCACACGATTTTCAAAGGTTCGAATTTTGTTCATGGTGAAGTACATCCCTAGTAATTGCTCATTTGTCAGGTCCATGGCTCCCCTCCTTATGTTTCATGTTGACGAAACACATTCACAACAACCCCGGGCTATCCCTCCTTTCCCAAATGAATTAATCATTCGCCCGAATGGAAACCGTCACCGCCGCGTTGGCCACGACGATTCGATCACAGTCCGGAGCGAAATCGGGCACACACAGCCCTTTTACGTTCATCCCTCCCTGCACCGCCCGAGCGGTTTTTTGACCGATGGGAACGACGGCATTCACCTGCTCCAGGTCCACCTCATCCGGGTTTGGGCATGCCACCAGAACATCCACCTGCATGGTGTGCAGGTCCTCGATTCCCAGAATTTCCACCAATCCGCACAGACAGCTTCTGGAAATGGCGTCCTTTACTGCCCGGCATGCGGCTTTGGTGACGTCTTCTCCGTGAAGATCGGCGCCGGTGCCGATCTCGACGATAAACCGTTGTGTCCCCATCAGCTTACCTTTCTGAAGTGTTTGTTTCCGAATGCGTGGTGGACTGGACCCATCATTTCCGCTGCACGATAGGAGCTTCTAACCAACGGGCCTGAGGCTACGGATGTAAACCCCATGTCGCGGGCGGTATCGGCCCACCAATCAAATTCTTTCGGTGGCACATAGCGCACCACCGGCAAATGGCTGCTGGAAGGGCTTAGATATTGTCCCAGGGCAATGGCCCGGCAACCGCTTTGCTTCACATCCTGTAGGGTTTTCACCACCTCGTCGTGTGTTTCCCCCAATCCCAGCATCAGACCGGTTTTCACCTGCATCCCATGGCTTGCAGTGTATGATAAGATGCTCAATGATCGCCGATAATCGGCCATCGGCCGAACGTCGGCATACAGTCGGGGTACGGTTTCGATGTTATGATTAAACACCTCCGGTCGGGCGGCACATACTGTATCCAGGGACGGGACGCTCCCGCCAAAATCCGGCACCAATACTTCCACGGACACGCCGGGACACTGTTTGCGTATCTGACGGACGGTTTCGGCAAACCGGCCGGCGCCCCCGTCGTGCAAATCATCCCGGGTCACGGAGGTGATCACCGCGTGCGTTAATCCCAACTGCCGCACGGCCATGGCGATCCGCCGGGGCTCCCTGTTATCCGGTGCATGGGGTGTGCCCTTGTCCACGGCACAAAAGCGGCAACTGCGAGTGCAGCGTGTTCCCAAAATCATGAAGGTAGCGGTGCCCCGGGCAAAGCATTCCCCTTGGTTGGGGCAACGGGCGCTTTCACAAACGGTAGCCAGATGGAACCGCTCCAGCCCTTTGCCCATGTGATCCGCTGCCTGACGATTCGTTGGCGGCAATACCAGCCATGGCGGGTGCCTGCGCTGTGTATCGGTTGTTTTTTCATACGCGGTGTACCCGAGGCGGCTGCAAAAACGGTCCACCAAGCGGTGTTTGATATCCGACATACTCACGACCGCGCCCATCTCGTGGTCCATGGACGTTATGGTCTCATCTCGTTGACCGCAGGGAAAGATCAGGTCGAACCATCCGGGGTCGGTGCAAACATTTAAAGCAACCCCGTGGTAGGTCACCCACTTGCGGACCGCCAATCCCACACTGGCTATCTTGGCGCCGTTCACCCAAAGACCTGGCTTTCCATTTTTCATTTCGGGAACCAGCTGGTAACTGCGGAGGACGTCGGCAATCGTATCGAGCAATCGGTTCAAAAAGGCATGGATGTCCTTTCCGCGGACCTTGACGATGGGATAGACCACCAGTTGCCCGGGCCCGTGAAACGTCGCCCGGCCGCCCCTGTCCACCCTGTGAAAGGAAACGCCCATTCGACCCAGCTCCTCTTTTGTGATGCAAAGATCTCCCAGGTTTCCGCTGCGGCCAATGGTGACCACCGGCGGGTGTTCCACAAGCACCAGACGGTCCGGGCTGTGGCCGTTGATCCGTTCGTCAACCAGTTGCTGTTGACGGACCAGGGTCTGGTCGTAGTCCAGCAGTCCCCAATCGATGATTCGAATTTCCTGCAATTGGCGATGTTCCATGACGGCATCAGTCCCTGGGCAGATATAGCGCCCAATCACCGGCATCCCGGGCCGCGTCAACTATGGCTTCCGAGAAGGTGGGATGGATCCGGATACTGCGGGCAAGCTCCTGGACCGTGGCTTCCAGCTGCATGGCCATGACAGCCTCGCCGATCAGTTCGGTGGCGTTGGCCCCGACGATATGAACGCCTAAAATTTCACCATAACGGGCATCCGAGACGATTTTGACCGCTCCATCGACCTGGTTGCGTACCATGGCCAACCCGTTGATGGCATAGGGGAAAACACCCGTTTCCACGTCATACCCTTTTTTTTCTGCATCTTCTTCCGAAAGCCCGACGGCCCCCATCTGCGGCTGTGTCCACAGACACCGGGGAATCAGATCAAATCGATACCGCTTGTTCGCCCCCATGGCATTTTCAGCGGCAACAACTGCCATTGAAGACGCCGCGTGGCTGAGCATCCAGCCGCCGGTGGCATCGCCAATGGCGTAAATCCCGTCAACCGTTGTCTCCAGCCGGTCGTTTACACGGATGGCGTTATCGTCATTCAACGTGCCACCAAGATTTTTCAAACCCAAGCCGACGATGTTCGGCGCTCTTGCCGAAACCAGGACGTTTTCCACCTTGACGCTGCGCTCTTTGGGTCCCACAAGTTTGCAGGTCGTTCCGGTTTTGGTCGTCTTGACGGATTCCAGCAAGGTGCGCGGAATAATTTCCACACCGTTTTCCCGTAACGCCATGGCAATTCTCTGGCTGGTGTCCGAATCCTCTCTGGGTAAAATTCTCGCGGACTCCACAGCCATGATGACGTTGCAGCCGAAGGCGTTGAGCAAAAAGGCCATTTCCGTTTCGATATAGCCGGAACCACAGACCAGGATCGATTCGGGCACCGCTTTCATTTCCAACACGTCGTCCGTGGTCATGGCCGCTTTTTTTAACCCCGGTATCTCATGCACGCCTATGGAGCTGCCCGTGGCGATGATGATTTTTTTGTTTCAATGATACGACCATCCACTTCCACTTGCTGCGGGCTTTTTACGAGGGCGCGTCCTTTCACCATCTCAATCCCGTTGTTATCTAAGAGCGCTTCCATACCCATGCGGATTTCTGTCGCAACGCCGCTTTTTCGTTCCACAATAGCCTTGAGATCAATATCTTCCACAGGTGCATGGATTCCGAACTCTTCTCCCGCCTCAATACGAAGAAACAAATCAGCCGCCCTCAGCCAGATCTTGCTGGGAATGCACCCCCGATTCACGCACGTGCCGCCTGTTTCAGCACATTCGGCGATGACGACATGTCCCCCCAACTGGGCGGCGCGAATGGCCGCTGCATACCCGCCCGAACCGGCGCCGATGATCATCACATCATGCATCATGCTACCTCATTACCTACGGATTTATGGTTTTCCTGATTTCCTTTTTGGTTCCAGCATGGATATCTCACGCTACTGCGGGACTCATTGGCGGTGCGGAAAAATTTCATGAGATATTCGTGCTAAGCCATGATCAGCATCGGCTGCGCCAGATACCGGGCCAGGTCCTTTAAAAAGGTCATGGCCGGCGCACCGTCCACGACTCTATGATCAAAGGTGAGGCTGAGCGTCATCATGTGTCGAATCGCGATCTCGCCGTTAAACACGGCCGGCTTTTCGATTACGCGGCCAATGCCCAGAATGCCGGTCTCCGGCGGATTGAGTACCGGTGTGAATCCATCCACGCCGAGCATGCCGACATTGGTAATGGTAAACGTGCCGTCGGTGACATCTTCGATGCTCAAGGCGCCCTCTCGAGCTTTTTTGGCCAGTGCGTTCGCCTCTTTTGCGATTTGCAGCAGACTTTTCGTTTCGGCATGGCGCAGTTTCGGCACCATGAGACCTTCCGGGAGCGCAACGGCAATCCCCAGATGAATGATGCCATGGACCTGGATCTCTTCGCCAACGAGTGTGGAATTCATGATAGGATGGCGCATCAAGGCACGGGCCGTGGCCATGATGATGATGTCATTGTAGGAGATTTTGACAGAATCATCCGCCTGGTATTCAGCTCTTAAAAGATCCCTGAAGCGTACCATTTCCGTGACATCCACTTCGGTGAAGGCGGTGAGTTGGGCCGTGTTTTGCAGACTGGCATGCATATTGTCCGCGATGGATTTACGCATGCCTTCAAAAGGTATCGTCCTGATGTCGAATGGTTTTTCTTCCGCGGCTACCCGCGCCGCTGCTAAAGCCCCCTCGACATCTTCCCTGGTAATTTTGCCCATTTCACCAGTTCCGGTGATGGTTGGGACGTCCACACCTTCCTGTCTGGCGATCTCGGCCGCCAGCGGGGTGATTTTCGGGGGGGGGCGGTTTCTCCTCATGAAATTTCAACACATCGGCCTCTTTTATCTTTCCGTCGGGGCCGGTCCCGGTTACCGACGCCAGCTCAACCCCCAATTCCTTCGCCACCCGGCGAGCCGCCGGGGTCGACAATATTCGATGCGTTTCCTTCGGACCGGTCTCTGATACCTCGGGTTTGGCGTTTCCCGGGGCCGGTGTCATTTCAACGACTTCCCCGGTCTGAAGGCCTTCAATACGTTCGGGGCGCTCCCCTTCCTGAGCAATCACCGCCAATATGGTCCCGACGGGCACCTTGGTGCCTACCGGGACCACAATCTGAAACAGGAGCCCCGTCTCCGGCGATTCTATCTTGTTCGTGATTTTTTCCGTTTCAACCTCAAATAAGATCTCTCCTTTCGCGACCGTATCCCCTTCATTTTTATACCACTTGGAGACTTTGCCCATTTTCATGGTCATTCCCAATTTCGGCATGGTTACGTGAACACTCAATCTCCAACCCTCCTTCTGATGGCGTAGAAGCAAACATGGCCGGTCTTTCGATTTATTCGGAGATCATTCCGGACAATCGCGATACCGATCAACCCATGTCACACAAATTTTGCGTGGTAGTTGCCCTAGTTTATGATGTTAGCCTGGCGAAACCAGATTTCGTATAGAGGTGGTTGAAAACCCGATCGATTCTGGAATCGAGAAGATTTCAGTTTTAGAAAAGCAATAGCAATACGAGCGATTAGGAGAGCTTCTGAATTTAGAAAAAGAGTTGTTTTGCGAACAGGTACATATATTTAAGATATGTTATTACATACCGCTGCCGGAGCGGTTTCACAAGACAAAAAAATAAGATTCATATCAAATAGTTGTCTATGTGTATGGTGAAGTTTAAGGAATATGCCGGGGAATGGGATGCTGGTGATTTAGCATACATTCCAAAATCCCCCAATTTTCTTCTCATCGGTGGTTCGGAGTTCCCGCCGTCAACCACGATTCGGGTTGTATAGGGGTTTCTTCAGCATCATGGACATGCCGGCCAATATCATTGGCAGGAGGATGAGGATCTGAAAGGCAGCCTGAAGGCCATACCGGTCGGCAACCAATCCCACCACCGGTCCGGCCATTCCGCCGATGCCGATGGCCACGCCGAGGGTCATGCCGGAAGAAAAGCCGACATGATTGGGGAGATATTCCTGGCCCATCACGATCATGGGGTTGAAGGGTACGGATAAGACGATCCCCAGTGGAATCAGCATCCCCATGGCCCAAACCGGATCATTACCGAAGGCGATTACGGAAAGAGGCGGGACGTGCAGGAGAAACCCGAGCACAACGACCCGAATTCGACCATAACGATCGGCCAGGGCGCCGCCGATAATACTTCCCACGGCATTGGCCGCACAAAACACAGACAGGGCGATGCCCGCGGCGGCTTCGGTCTGCCTTAAGTGACCGGTCCAGAATAGGGGAATAAATATGGTCAGGCCGTAGGAAAGAATCGCCCGCACGGTTAGAATGCTCATTAGCAGACTGAACGGCCCCCATGCATCGGCAGGGTTGGCGGGTGCCGGTCGTTTGGATGCTTTTTTAGACGCAGGACCGTTGAAAGCCGGGGAAGAATTCAACAGAAAGATAAATGCCGCCGTTGCCGCGGATGTCGGCACCAGAAAGAACAGAGACCCTCTCAATCCCCATTCCAAAACGGCCCAGACCGACAGCAGCGGGCCAATGGTGAATCCGATGTTGCCGGCCATGCCGAACACACCCATGGCCGTGGATCTTTTGTTGCCGCCCCTTAGGTTGATGAGTCGTGCCGCCACCGGATGATAAGCCGCAATGCCCACCCCGGTAATGACGGCCATCAGGAGAACCATGTGATAGGTGGACATCCATCCCATGGCAGCGATACTGACACCGCCCAGCAGCAGGGCGGCTGGCATGATCCAGGCATTTACGAGACGGTCGGCGGCGTATCCGAACAACGGCTGGGCAATGGTTGAAGCGAAATTGCAGGCAAAAACGATCCCGCCTGCCGCCGCATAGCTCAGGCTGTACTCCGCAACCAGAAACGGGGCCAGCGCCGGTAGCGCTCCCTGGCACGAATCCAGAACAAGGTGTCCGGTCGCCACCATCCCTAAGAAGCGTTTTTTCATGGATTCGGTTCGGCGGTAATCGGCAAGTTAAACAGAATATCGTTCTCCAGGTAAATCTGCTCCAGCTTTTCCTGGTGGGGGCGCACGTTACCCCGCTGTTTGGCAGCCAATTCCAGAATCAGGTAGCTGATGACACTGGACATGGCGGCAATGTAACCGGTGTACGGGATGAACTGTGACGGCACTACCAGTGTTTTGTGGGCAAAGGGAAAGAGCGGGCACAGCGGGCTGTCCGCCATGACCAGTAGGGTTTGATCGAGGCGGCGGACAAGCTTTGCCAGTCGGATGAGTTCATTGGGGTAGCGGGACGTGGTCACAATTACCACCAGTGCCTCCGTGGGGGCATTGTTGAGTCGATCGAAGACCGTGCTGTCGCTTCCTTTCAGAATGTTGACCCCTTTGCGGACTTTGGACAGGGACCAGCCGAAATAGTAGGCAAACGTGTAAGACAGCCTGGCCCCGGCAATATACACCGTCGGGGCATCCCACAGCTGATCGATAAAGGTGTTCAGTGTCTCCCGGTCGATGGTCTGGTAGAGTTGACGCATATTTTCCATCTCTTCGGACATGACCTGGCCGAGGAGATCCCCTTCAGCCCCCTTCAGGGTGGGTAGATCGACACGTTCCTGGAGGGTCATACCGGTATTGATCAGATCCCGCAGGGCCTGAAGAAATGCCCCATAGGTTGCGTATCCCAACTGGCTGACGAAACGCACCACCGTGGCTTCGCTAACTGCACAGGAATTGGCCAGCTCTTTGGTGGTCATGAACACCACCTGCTGGGGATGCTGCACCACGTAGTTCCCCAGGATCCGTCCCTTTGGCGTCAATGACGGCAGTTGATCCACAATGTGTTGGACCACCGGATTTTTTTCATGGTTCATGTTTGCCACCCTTAATCTATGTCCGGACAATGGAATGAAAGAAACATTTCATATATTCGGATTGGTCTAAGATTCCTGTATTTGATACATATATCGGTGTTTTTGGCAACAAAAATCGACTGAAAATAAAATATTTCTTTCATATAAGATTTTGATTGACATAGATTCTTTCATTTAGGATAGAGGCTTTATTGTCTGCAGAACGTTCACGGCACATGATGAATGGGTGCCAAGGCTTTCTGACGGACGGGGGAATTGGAGACCACTTGAACATCCTCACAACGAAAGGTGTTCTCATGTTCGGCAAGCGCAAACCCCTATGGGGAAAGAAAGAACAGCTCAACTCCAGCTATGATGCGGTCATCATCGGCGGTGGCCTGCACGGTCTGGCGACGGCGTATTATCTGGCAAAAGAACACGGTTTGACCGATGTGGCGATCCTGGAAAAGCGGTACATCGGCTTCGGCGGCGCCGGCCGAAATACCGCCATCGTCCGGGCCAACCAGCGGACCCAGGAGAATGTGCCGCTTTACAAAGAGGCCCTGGACCTGTGGCCGGTCCTCACCAAAGAACTCAATTTCAACCTGATGTTCAACAACTGCGGCAACCTCAATCTCATGCATAGCGAGGCGGCCATGAAAGCGGCCCGCATGAATATCGCCACCGCCCAGTTTTATGGCGTTGAGAGCCATCTCATCGATGCCAAACAAGCCAAGGAGCTGGTGCCCGCACTGAACATTTCCGAAGACATCACTTTTCCGATCCACGGCGCGATGTACCATCCCCCGGGCGGCATCGTCCGTCATGACGCCGTGGTGTGGGGCCTGGCCAAAGGGTGCGCCAAACACGGCGTTCACATCCACCAGCAGACCGAAGCCACCGGCATCCTCACTGACGGCGGCAAAATCACCGGGGTCGACACTGCCCGCGGCCGGATCCAGACCCCGCGGGTGCTGGTGAGCGCCGGCGGGTACAGTGCCGGTATCATGAATCACATGCTGGGCATCAAGCTGCCCATCAGTGTCCTCACCATCCAGGCCATGGTGACCCAACCGCTCAAACCGATTCTGGACCACGTGGTGTCCTCGGGTGCCTATCATTGCTATGCCAACCAGACGCTAAAGGGCGAAATCGCCACCGGCGCCCACATGGATCCGTGGCCCAATTATACCACCCAGAACACGGCACATTACATCAAACATCAGGCGGAAGCCCTGTCGGACTGGCTCCCGTGCCTTCGCGGCGTGAAATTCATGCGGATCTGGGGCGGCCTGGCGGACATGACCCCCGACATGGCCCCCATCATGGACGGCAACGATCCCGTTGACGGATTCTACATGGACTGCGGCTGGGGGTATTTCGGGTTTAAATCCTGCAGCGCCGTGGGCAAATACATGGCCGAATACATGGCCACCGGCAACTGCCCGGAGATGCTCAAACCGTTCAACCTGCGCCGCTATGAAAACCACCGGTTGATGGGAGAGACCGCGGCCTTAGTCAATTATACCCCAGATAATTAACCCAAGGAGATACCATCATGGCGCTGACACTCACGTGCCCTATCTGCGGCAAGCGCAACGGATACGAGTTCCGATACGGCGGTGAAGACAAGGGGCCGCGACCGGACGAAGAAGGCCTGAGCCCCCGGGACTGGTGCAACTACGTCCACATGAACACATGTACGGTCGGGATCCAGAAGGAGTGGTGGTGTCACCGCGACGGGTGCGGGGCCTGGTTCACCACCTTTCGGGACACCACTAAAAACCTCGAAGTGAAACCACCGGAGGCCGAAGATGGACAGGCTTAAACAACTCCCCACACTCCGGATCAACACGGATGAACCGCTCACGCTGAAATACCGGAGAAAAACATTTCACGGGGTGGCCGGAGATACCGTGGCAACAGCTCTTTATGCCGGCGGTGTCCGGATCTTTGGCCGCAGCCTGAAATATCATCGCCCCCGGGGGCTCTACAGCCTTGACGGGGAGTGCAGCAATACGTGCATGGCGGTGGACGGGATCCCCAACGTCCGCACCGAAAACACGCTGCTCAAGGACGGCATGGCCGTCGACGCGCAGAACGTGAAGGGATCGGCGAATTTTGACTTTCTCGGGTTCATCGACAAACTCGACTGGATGATGCCGGCCGGGTTCTATTACAAAACCATGCACAAGCCGGCGGCCATGTGGCCGATCGCCATGAAGCAGATCCGCAAGGCGGCCGGACTGGGGGTGATTTCCGCCGACTATGAGATGAAGGGCCGCTATGACGAGCAATACCTTACTGCGGAAATCACCGTCATCGGAGGCGGGCCTGCCGGCATGGCCGCGGCCCTGGCGGCGGCCGGGTCCGGACAACGGGTGGTGCTGCTGGAATCCCGCCCCCATCTGGGCGGATGCTTCGACTATCGCGTCACCACCAACGGCCAGGGCACGCCCCTCTACCAGCGGGCCCGCGAGCTGGCCGAACAGGTCAAACAGACCGGCAACATCCGGCTCTTCGAGCACACCGCCATGGTGGGGGCATACAACAACAATTTGATTACCGGGTTCCAGGTGGGCAAAGCCCGGGACGGGTTTACCGAGCGCTATATCGAGATCCGCTCTAACAGCGTCGTTGTGGCCACCGGCTGTATCGAACGTCCTCTTCTTTTCGAGCACAACGAACGCCCCGGCGTCATGCAGGTGGGCTGTGCCCACCGTCTTGCCCGCACCTACGGTATCCTGCCGGGAAAAGAAGCGGTTTTTTCGGTGGGACACGACCTGGGCCTGGAAGCCGCGGTCGATCTTTCCGATCTCGGGTTGAAGATCGCCTGCGTGGCCGATATCCGCGAGGACGGCCAGCGCCCCGACCTGCTGGATGCCCTTGCCGAGCGAGACATCCCGGTTCTCAGAGGCTGGGTGGCCACCAAAGCCCATGGTGCCAAAACCGTGAAGAAAGCCACCCTCTCCACCGTGGAGGGCACTGTCCAGCGACAATTCCCCTGCGACCTGCTGGTGGCATCGGCGGGTCTGACACCGGTGACCGGCCCCTTCATACTGGCCCAGGCCAAAATGGGCTACGACGGCCGAACCGGTTATTTTCTGCCCACGGAGTTGCCCGAAAAAATGTTCTCCGCCGGCCGGATCACCGGAATCAACGACCCCGATGCCATTGAAGCGTCGGGCCGCCGCGCCGGGTTAGAGGCTGCGACGGCTGCCGGCGCCGACATGGCGCAGGCGCTTACCGAGGCCAGTCAGGCCGCTGCAGCACTTCCCGGACCCGATCGGGGGTGCAAACTGGTCACCGCGCCGGTGAAAGGCCGGAAGAGCTTTATCTGCTTTGATGAAGATGCCACCGTCAAATCGGTGAAACAGGCCATCGACTCGGGCTTCGATGTTCCGGAGCTGGTCAAACGGTATGCCGCCGTGGGGCTGGGGCCCGGCCAAAGCGGTATCCCCGGTCACAATCTTCCACTGTTTGTGGCCAAGTACACCGCCTCCTCGGACACCCCGAGGCCGACCACGGTGCGTCCCCCGTTGGTGCCGACATATATCGCCACCTATGCCGGTTATAACCACCACATGTTCAAACGGACGCCGCTGCACCATTCCCAGAAGGTCGACGGCGGCATTTTTCGCAACATCGGCGTCTGGCAGCGAGCCCGCTACTTCAGTCAGGATTTCGACTGCCAAGAGGAAATCCTCAACGTGCGCAACAATGTGGGCATGCTGGACGGTTCCACCCTGGGCAAGTTCCGCATTCACGGTACCGATGCCCTCAAGGCCTTGCAGCGGGTGTACGTCTCGGACATGAGCAAGGTCACAGAAGGCCGCATCAAATACTCGGCCATGTGCAACGACGACGGCTGCGTCATCGACGATGGCGTGGTGACCAAACTGGGTGAAAACGACTACTACGTTACCACGTCCACCGGCCGGGCCGGGCAGACGGCGGAGTGGATCCGCTACCACACCCGTTTTGACAACTGGGACTTTCACATTGTCAATCTCACCGATGCCATGGGGGTCATCAATATCTCCGGGCCCAACGCCCGCAAGGTACTGGTCAAAGTGGTCGATATCGACGTCTCCAACGAAGCTTTCCCTTTCTCCGGCTATCGGGAGTTAGCCATCCGGGAGACGATCCCGGTTCGGGCCATGCGCCTGGGATTTGTCGGCGAACTTTCCTACGAGCTCCACGTCCCCGGCTCATACATGCAGACGATCTGGGACATGCTCAAGGAGGCCGGCGCCGAATTCGGCATCCGAAATTTCGGTGTTGAAGCGCAGAACGTGCTCCGCATGGAAAAAGGCCACATCATCCTCGGCCAGGAATCGGAGCAGCGCACGAACCTGCTGGATGTCGGCCTCGGGTTCTTGTGGGACCGCACCAAATCAGACGCAAAGACCGTAGGCGCCGTGGCCCTGCGCCAGGCCGAAAACGATTCCGGTCGTCTAACCCTGGTGGGCATCCGCATGGCGGACGACACCCGGGTCGCCCGGGACGGCGCCCTCATCGTGGATGACAAGGTCCGCGGCTATGTGGCGACCATGCGAAAAAGTTTTACTACCGGAGAAGCCGTGGGGATGGCGCTGGTGGAATCGGAACTGGCCGACATCGGTACCCGGCTGCAGATATACGAGGACGAATGCAACGGCGAGCTGCTGGATGCCCGCGTCGTGCCCATGCCCTTTTACGATCCGGAGGGTGAACGGATGAAATCCTAGCCCGATCGTTTGGAAGGGGGCATCTTGCGGCCCATGCCGGCGTTCTCGGGTTTCCGCAATCCTCGACGTAGCAGCTTTGCACCTGCGGTAGCAAAAAACCCTGCGGCCTTGGCCTGAACCACAACCTACCCCTTCTGAACGAACAGAAGGGTTGAATAATTCCATTTAGCTGAAGAGGATGCTTAAAAAAATGGCTGAGATAAGAAGACAATCGCCGGTCAGGCTTACCGCCAGCCCCGTCAAAACAGAAGAACGGGACAACTGGACGGTGGCACTGGAATACGAAGATGAAGGCAGCGGTCCCTGGCTCATCGACCTGGCACATAAGGCCCGGTGGGATCTGCAGGACGGCGATCTTCGGAACATTACCCCCTGCGATCTGGCCATCCCGGAATCGCCCGGTCAGTGTACGTTTGCCGGCAATACCCTCATCAACCGAATGAACCGCACCCAGGCATCGATCTATCATCTGGGGGCGGAAGCACCGCCGATGCCCGAGATTCAGGGCTACACGGATGTCAGTGAATCATCGGTGTTTCTGGCTATGTTTGGCCCCGACATCTTCTCTGTGGCCGAAAAACTGACCCATCTGGATTTTGCGGAACCGGGTAAAACCGCGCCGTTTCTCCTGCAGGGTCCTTTTTGCCATGTGCCCTGCCAGATTGTCGTCCTGGACAGCGGTGTCGGTGGAGGCTTTTTGCTGACCTGCAGCCGGGGCTACGGCGACAGCATGGTTCGCGCCATTCTGGAAGCCGGAGCCGAATTCGGTTTAAGGCCGGCAGGGGAGAAGCGGTTTAGTTCTTGGATAGCGGGGTTTTAGCCCGAATACTGCACGAGAATTTTTAAACGCATTTATCCATTGCGGCCTTAACAGTAAGTATGTTGACTGATTTTTCCGGAATTCACTAAAAAGCGAATGTCATATTAACGACCTGTTGAAACAGCACAGCACCATTTGATGTCGCGGGCGGGTACAGTGCCCCGCCCTACGAAAGCTTTAAAATTACCGAGATGTAGGGCCGGGCACCGTACCGGCCCCCTGCGGCCGTCAAGCGGAATAAATTTTGGCAACTGCCGTTACACTCTGATTTCAAATCTTTTTTATTAACCGCTGAAAAAATCTCATGCAATGGTCGGTTAAGGGTTACTCGAATTAGAGCCGTGAGGGGAAACGATTTGCCGGGTAGGCCCAAAGCACGCGGAGAAAGTATCTGTTTTTCCAGAATCCCTGAGAGGGGGATTCTGGAAAAGAGCTTCCTCACAAATGCAGGAGTAATCTGTATTCTCAGTTATAGAGCAATTGCCAAAAATATGTTTCGATAGGAGGGGATATCCGGGGGCCAGATTTTTTTCAATGCGAACGGAATTCCGGCAATGGCTATGGTCTCAGATAGTTTGCCGCGTTGCACTGGCCATTGCCATTGCCACCAGATTAAGACAATACGGCAGCTGTAGTTCAGACACCGGAAGAATCTTGTGATCAGAATGAATACCCGGTAAAAAAATCACGTCGCTGATGGGAAACTTGAATATATCCGACTCTTTAAGTGCACCTTCAAATGCTGCCTGGGAAAGAACGATCATTCGCGGATATCGGCAACCAAAGGTGGCCAGTTCATCGGCGGCTTGATGGAAATATATCTTGCTGGTCGTATCCAGGATAATCAGATTGTCTTCCACAGTTTGGTAGTCCGGTTGCAAAATCGGCAGGTACCAACTTTCTTCTGCGAAAAACGGCCGTTGAAGGTCCTCGGGCAACGACTTCATACGTTGATTTAAAAACGCATCAACGTGTATCCCGTCAAGATAGGTTTTTTCCCATTCCAACACCCTGGACGTGCCGTATCGAGACGACATACTATCTCGTGATTCAAGCTTCACAAACTTGTGCTCAACCCGGGGATCGACGGTTACCAGTGGACCATGGGCACTATGACCGTAGGGGTGGTGTTCCAGGATGACCGGGCTGTATTGATCGAAGCACTCAACCCAGGCGAGACCGGTGCCATTTGGCGGTCCGATGAAAAAATGCCGTGGGGTAGGCGGTATTAGCTCCCATGGCCCTGCGGATGTCATCGAGCAGGCCGGCATGATTCAGCACCGAGAGAATTATCTGGGCACTCATCTGAACATGCCTTCCCACCACGGCGGCCTTATCCGGTGCCACTGTTTCCAGACCCGGATAGGCAATTCATTCATCCGACAGTACAGCAGATCAACGTTATGAAAGCCGGAAACCGTTGCATCGCTGAAAAGGCCGATGCAATTATCGCTTCCGGATAAAAACGCTCCGGAAGCCTCGGGTCCCAGCCATATGAAGGGATCGTTTGTATTCGCCAAAACCATGTCCAGGATTTTAACGGATGGAGGCGCTGCCGAACTAATGATCAACAGTGCCCCGTCGGGAACATGCGCTGCTGCCTCCCAGGGGGACATCACAGAAAAAGGCAGTTCGATGAGAGCCCGCCATTGATCGGCAACCACTCTCACCGCAGCTTCTGCGCTTCGGTCCAACGGTACCAATATGAGTTCCTCAATATCGGACGCGTCGGAAAACAGGATACCGTGAAGGCGTTCCGCCGCATCTGCATCAAGGCCTTCCAACCGGCTGAATCCCGTCGCCGGCCGGGCCATCGATTCCGCTAGCCGGCGCATGTTTCGATAGTACCGGCGTTCCGTCTCGTTGAGGGCCTTATCTTCCCATTCACTCTTCTCTCCGGCGTCCTCGATAACCTTTTCCGTCGGCGTGCTCGCCTGATTTGCCTCATTTAACAATTGCACACGTTCCGCCGGCGTGTGATGGTTCATCTTCAGACTGCGGCTGATGGTGAGCGATTTTGCCCGGTTGCGAGGTGGAACGCCGATTTCACGCCCTCGAGCAAGTCCGAAGTAAAAGGCAAACTGATAGTAAACGACAAGGTTCACGAAAGGCTGCAAATCCTCCCGCAGACGCTTTAAATAAACGCTGTTTCCATCGCTGTATCTGTCCATCAGCTCCTGTTGACGATGGGAAAGGCTGACAGCCAAAAATTCTATCCTACGATGATGAAGCTTCTCCATGATGGCCACGGCTTCATCAAGACGTCGCTCACAGGTGGCATTAACAATGACCAGCGACTCTGTCGGCGATTCATTTTCGATAAACGGCAACGCCTCACTATAATCGATAGTTTTGCCGATGGCGGACCAGCTATTTTCTTCCAATTTCAAGGCAATTTCCTGACCTGCCCCGCTGGACTGGTGAGCATCGATGACAACCGCTGCCGGAGAATCGGCATAGCGGCGCGCAAGCTCTTCGGAAACCGCTTTCAGGTTTTCGTCCCGCAGCACCTCTTAGATAACTATCGGTATATATTTTAAATTCTCCATCGCCCACTGAGCATCGATTCGCCGGCCTTTGACCGCAGCCAGCCATGTGCAGAACAGCTCCAGGCAGAAGAGCATGCAGATCGTGCTCTTTACACCGGAAACGGTCACCTCCTCGCCACTGAGAATCGGTACGACGCCACCGCTTTTGTAGGCGATCAGAGCCATATCGGCGAATGTTTTCTCGGTGATGCCCACCATGATCACCTTTAGATTCAGCAATTGCCTGGCGGTCTTCACCATATCTGCTGTGGTCGAAGACCAGCTCAGCAACAGAACCAGGTCCTTTTCAGGGACAATCTCTCTGGACAGGTCCTCTGTTTCTCCCGGCCGGAGCAGAAGGATATCCATTTCCGGCAGTAATGAACGGATGAAGGGCTTGGCGATCCGGCCCATATTATAGGCGCTGCCGGTCCCTATGAGAACTATCCGTTTCATAGCGCCGAAGGTACGGCCGAACCGACGGCGCAACTGTTTGGATCGAAACCCGAAATCCAACAGGTGATCGGTATCGGCTTGGTAGAATCGCAGAATCTCATTCAACCGTTCCGGAATTTCGGACAGATGGGTCTCGTAAAATGACCTTTGAAAATCCTTACGGAATTGGACCGGATTCAGTAAGGTGATAAACGGTTCGATCCCGGTCAGGGGGCGACCGTCGAAATCGGTGAGGGACAGTCTGCGGCTGAGGCTATCCTCTGCCAACACCGATTCGATGCATGCAAAAAGCCTCTCTCCTTCCAGGGGGTAAACGGCTACCCTGAATGATTCCAGGAGGGCTTCCTTTTCTTTACGGTGCATGGACTTGAGAGCCTCAAACTGGTCCGGGGACGCGTTATCGGAATCCAGCAATGCCGTGGCGGCCTTGAATGCGGCCTCTTTTTCTTGAAATTCCCGCGTCTTCTCCTGGATGAGTTCCTGGGGAAATAGTCCCATGGCCGCATTGATGTCGGAAACCACCATAAAATCATCATTGTCCAGACGATGGACGACATACACCGGCCGGTTGTGACTGACGACATACATTTTTCGGGGAGAACGCAGGCTCATCGCGGCTGCAGCCAGCTGCCCGCCGTTTCGACACATCCGGGTAGCGGCTTCAATCAATGCCATTTGATCGATCTGATCGGTGGATTTGCCCTGCACCTACCGGTAAACACCGTAATCCATGGCCTGGGAACCGATTGCGTAGTTCTCCAGACCGGTTTCCACCTGGGACCGGACGGCGTTACTGTGCCGCTGCTCTCTTTGTAGAAGGTCCGCGTAATACCCCCAAAGCAGCGCAAAATACTCGGCGGAGTTTTCACTGCGGAGGGAAACCCCGGCAACCTCTTCCAGAAAACGGCGGGTTTGCTCTTCGACCTGACTGTCAAACTGACCGTTTAAAACGATCACCCGCTGCCGGTGCTCATCCGTAAAGGGGTGTGCGTTTTTTTCCGTGACCGCAGACTGAATTGCCCAGCGTCCGTGCGCCATTACCGGTTGCGAAAAATAACGCAGGGAGACCGGATCCGTCTGTCCGGCGACGATGGCTTCGGCGCTGATCAGTTGTCTGTCGGGATGACTGTTAAGAAAAGCCGGTAGAAATTCTTCTCTCTGAAGGTACGTCAGGGCCGTGGCTGCCGCCCAGCCGAAGACGTTGATTCCCTTTTCGGCGGCATAGAGGCTCCGCCATTCGACAGGGACAGTTCTTTGGGATTCCGGCCAGAAGGTGTCGAGAATCTTCTGCAGTCGCTCTATAAGTACGGAATCGAAGGGTAGACGGCTTAGCAACGCCGCGTCGAGCGGCCGGAAGACACCTCGCACACCGTCCCGGTCATAGTCGGAGGGAATTTCAATAGGGCTTTCGATCAGATAACGCCAGACGTATCGATGCGGGTACAGGCTTTTGGCCGGGAATCCATAGTTGAGTCTTCGCGGCGGAGAAATCCGCTCCCGGGTAATGATTTTTTCATATATCTCATCAAAAGTTCTGAGAATGTCTTCTGCCAGGATCTCCAGAGAATCTCGGGCTGCGTGCCTATCGATGGTTCGCTGCAATGCATGACGGATGATGAACTGAATCGCGGTTGGGGAGAGATCGAACTCGGTAATCAGATGTTGAATCAGGGTGACCAGATCTTTTTTGCTACGGATGACGAATCGCGGGTGCGACAACGGTGCCCCAGGCCAACCCGGGCATAGACGTTTTTGCTGACCGGGATCCGGATTCACGAGATCATCAAAGTTCAGATAGGTCAACGAGCCATCCTGTATCCCGTCAACGTATTCCAGTGTCACCCCTTCAAAGAGAAGCAGCTGTTTTTGCTGCCTGGAGGTATTGTCGGCCTCCCCCTCGTCTGTCCGAAAGGTCGCCAGGTGCCGTTCCGGGCAAGGATATATTCCTCTCTGATGGAGCCGTTCAAGCAGTTGCGTCATCGAGCCAACGGCTTTGCGAAGACGGATCGGTTCCGTGTCATCGCCGAAAGCAGCGATTCCGGTACTGTCCGGTGCCCGATAAATAATGGAACTCATGCCCGTCAGCAGCCGGGTCAAATTGTTGCCGGCGCCTCCGAAATGGTCACGATGCCGCACATGGCTGGTCTTTCCTATATGTATGCTGGTCACGGGTTCACCGCTCTTGCCGCACAGATGGATCAGGACATGGGCAGAGTGGTTCTGGTCAAAATTCCATATCACACGCTCCAGTTCATTGCAGCGGGACTCACCCAGAATCGGGCTCACGAGCCCGTGAAATTTGGTTTCCAGTTCCTCATCTGTGGGCAACGTGTCCGGCGGTTCCCACAGGGCCTCGATGCGGCCGGATCGAAAGGAGCCGCCCGCAGTAGTTTCCACAACCACTTCGGCCGGGGCCTTGGCCGGAAATTCGGCCTCGAATTCGGGGGCCACTTCCGTAGTGACCCGGTCCAGCAGCGACAGCAATTCGGGGTCGTGCAGGCGTGGCGGCAGCACCTGTTTGGGACCCACCTCCCCGTCCAGCAGCGCCGCGGCCACCGGAAAGGCCAGATTGTACTGGGCCTCCTCCGTGTCCCGGGGGTGGTCATTGGGCAGACGGGTGGCCGCTTCGAAGGTGCGCACGCGGATGCGCTGGATCTGATCCGCTGTCAGGTGGTGTTCACGTGCCAGCTTCAGTGCGCCGGCCACCGCCGGTTGCCCCAGCGGCAGGCGGCATAGGGTTTGAAGTAAAGGTTGAGAATCTCCCACTCCTGTCCCAGTCGCTTCACCACCAAGGGATCCGGGGCATCGTCGAACAATGGCCGGATACCGGTGAACCCATCCCGGGCCATAAGGGCCGACTGCACGGCTACCATGCACCCCCAGCCGATACTGTCCTTTCCCATGGAGGGTGTATCGATACCTTTCATCATGGGGGCGATGGGCGCATGGTACTCGGCGGCGCCCATGGCATGAAACATCTGCCGGGCGGAGAATCCCAACAGCCGGCCCACGGCGGCAGCCCCGGCGATGGCCCCCCAACTCCCGGAGGAGTGGTAGATCTCGTAGGTCCCATGGCGGATCACCCCGGCCCGGATGCCCAGTTCGTAGGCGATGACCAGAGTGGTGAGAAATTCCCGACCGCTGCATTCACCGGCGAGTTCGGCACCGGCCAATACCGGGGGTAGGGCGCAGGCCCCGGGATGCCCCTTGATGTTTCGGTACCCGTCATCGATGTCCAGGGCATTTCCGTAAAAGCCGTTGGCCAGGGCCGCACCGGCGGCCGACACCCGATCTGCGGACACCAGGATGGTGGCCTGGTCGCCGCCGAATTGTTCCAGCGCGGTCTTGCGCATGATGGCGGCAACCGGTGTCTGTGACCCGGCGATCAGGGCTCCCAGGGTATCCAGGAGACAACGTTTGGACTGGTGCTGAACCTCGGCGGGCAGGTCTTGCCAGCGGGTGTTCAGGGTGAATTCGATGGCATGGTCGGTCAGGGGAGACATTCTCGTATTCCGGTAGGTGCTGTTTGCGATTTAGGCAGGCCATGCAGGGGCAGGGCCGCATGATTCCGCCATGGAGGTTATTTGTCCGCTCGCGCAAACCGTTCGTCATGCTGGATCAGCCCGTCGGTGATCTCGTAATAGTCTCCCATCTGGGACACCCAGACATGCCCGGTAGTCTCAAGGTCGGTCGGCGCATCCAGGGCGCCGGCGGCAATGGAAATACGCGGCTTCCCCCGGGGATCCCAAAACAGACTGGACCCGCACTCACTGCAAAACCCGCGGTGCACATTGGGGGTTTCGTCGGTGACGGATCGAAACCACTTCAGGGTGTCGGATCGCACCAGAACCAGGTTCTCCCGGTCAGTCGCGGTGTAGGCGCCCACGTGGCCGTGAAAGCGCCGGCATTTACTGCAGTGGCAATCGATCACGTCCATCAATGGACCGTGGATCTCGAACCGGACTTCTCCGCAGAGGCACCCGCCGGTTGCCACAGGTTTCGGTTGTTGGCCAGACGTACTCAATGATCTTCTCCGGGGAATCTGCTTCATCGGCCCGGGGATTTTTTCCCGGGCCGGCGAGCATTACAGTCTTTGGTCATTCCAGACTGCGAAGATATCTCGTAAATTGCAGAAGTTGGGCTCTGGATGACCTCGTCATTCCGGACTTGCCCTCCAGAGGCGGATAAGATCCGGAATCCAGGTGTTTTTTAAGGTTACGATTCTGGATGCCGGCCTGCGCCGGCATGACGAAAGCAACACCCAGATCTATGGTGGAAAACCTGAGGCACAACGGCCGTTAAGCCGTCATGCCTTAGTCAAATGCTAGATCAAGCCTTTCGACTTCAAAAAGCCTCTGGCCACCTCGGTGACGGATTTCTTTTTCACATCCACTTCCGCGTTCAATCTGGACATGGTGGCGTCATCGATGAGCGAGGACAGTTTGTTCAAATACTTGGCGAGTTCCGGATGTGCGTCCAGGGCTTCTTTTCGTACCGTCGGCGTAATGGCATAGGCCGGGAAGTAATTCTTCGTATCCTTGAGCACCACAAAGTTGAATGCCGGGATGCGCCCGTCCGTTGCGAAAACCAGACCCACATCGACGTCGCCGTCTTTCAAGGCCTTGTAAACCAGACCGGTCTCCATGCGTTTGATGTCCGAACGGGGAAACTTGAAGCCATACGCTTTCTGGAGCGGTTTCAAACCGTCGTCCCGCTTGTAAAACTCAATATTGCACCCCAAGGTCAATTTTTCACCCCCATTGAGTTTGGCCGCGAGATCTTCCAGGGACATCATGCCCTTTGACTTGGCATCCGCCTGGCGGACCGCCAGGGCATAGGTGTTGTTGGCCGCCGAGGCATTGAGCCAAATTATATCGATTTTCGCATCCTTGGCTTTTACTGCCTTGTAGATCTCATCACCCGGTTGATTGGCGAATTTGTTTTTATGAAAATTTAAGAACGCCGTGCCCGTATACTCCCAATACAAATCCACCTGTTTATTTTCCAGTGCTTCACGCACCAGGGAGGTGCCCATACCTGTTTTAAGTTCGACGTCGAAACCTTTGCTTTTCAGATATTGGCCCGTGATTTCCGCCAAAAGAAGCTGCTCCGTAAAGCCCTTACCACCTACGACAAGAGATGCCGCCCATGCCGTTTGCACGGTAAACACCGCGATGAGCAACATCACTGCAAAACCGGATTTCTTCAATACATTTTTCAAGGTCATCCCCTCCTTCATGAAAGTTATTCTTACGCAAAGCGTTGCGGGTTTATGCCTTTAGGCAAGAGTACAAACTGTAATTTCGACAGAATAAAATCCGTTATAATCGCCATGGCGGCCACCGAAAAGGATCCGATCAACAATGAGTTGAACTCATTGAGTTGAATTCCGGTGAAGATGAACTCGCCGAGGCTGTCGGCGGCGATCAGCGTGATCAACGGACTGGTACCGACATTCAGTGCAAAACCGGTTCGAATTCCCGCGGAAATGACGTAAAGCGCATTCGGCACCTGTACCTTCCACAGAATTTGCTGATCGGTCATTCCCTGGCCACGGGCCGCTTCGATCATGTGTTCCGGAACTTCACTGATCCCCTGGTACGTGTTTCTGACCACCGGCAAAATGGTAACGGTCACCAGGCCGATAAAAGCCGATTTAAACCCGAGCCCGGTCAGGGTCATGATGATCGCCAGAATCGCCAGGGTGGGCACCGCCGAGAGGATATTGAAGCTTTGGGAGAATGCTTCGGCATACTGTTTGAACCATGGCCGCGTCATCAAGATGCCGGCGGCGATTCCCAGTACCGATGCCGTAATGCCCGAGGCAAAGACAATGTAAACATTTTGCCGCAGCAGGTAAATCCAATCCTCGTAGGCATCCTTGAATTCTTCGATCAACCCGTTCGACTCAGCAAAAACACCCAACGCAAACATCAGCGCCAGCAGAACATACAAAAAGAAGGTTTTGCTTCTTCGAATCAGCTCGATGAGGTAATTCATGATTCCATCCTATGTAATCCGGTCACCGCGTTTACGGGGGGCTTCCCCGAGGAGGCTGGCAATGATGTGCTGGGTGATGTATCCTTTGTAAGCGCCATCATCGTCCACCACCGGCATCCAGTCGGTGGCGTGGGCATACATCTGTGATACGGCGTCATGCAGGTTGTCATTCTCGTGGATCGTGCCGGGTATCGGATCGCTGTATTCACTGACGATCCCGCTGGTGTCACCCCTGATCTCTTCCTTGGTGATGTATCCCCGTGCACGACCCCGAGGACCGACCACGACGGCGATGTGAGCATCGCGGCTCCGCATCTTGTCTGCCGCCTTATCCAGTGTGTCGTCCGCCTTGACCGTCATGCGAAAAGGCATGATCGCCTCAGTGACCCCGATGAGTTTGAGCCGCTTCAAGGCGCGATCCGAGCCGACAAACTCTTTCACAAATGAGTTCGCGGGGTTCGCCAGAATCTCGTCCGGCGTATCACACTGCTCGAGAACACCCTCCCGGAAAATGGCAATTTTGTCTCCCATTTTTACGGCTTCGTCGATGTCATGACTGACGAACAGAACGGTTTTGCCCAGTTCCGCGTTCATTTTCAAGAATTCGTCCTGAATCACTTCCCGGTTGATGGGGTCGATGGCGCCAAACGGCTCGTCCATCAGCATCACCGGCGGGTCGGCGGCCAACGCCCGGATCACACCGATGCGCTGTTGCTGGCCGCCGGAAAGCTCACGGGGATATCGCTTTAAAAAGATATTGGGGTCCAGGTTGACCATTTCCATCAATTCCTTGGCTTTTTCCCGGCTTTGCTGCTTATCCTGTTTCAACAGGTCCGGCACGACACAGATGTTGGCTTCGATGGTCATGTTCGGGAAGAGGCCGATCTGTTGAATGACGTAGCCGATCTTACGCCGCAGAGCGATGGGATCCATATCGTCGATATCCTCGTCGCCAATATAGATCTTCCCGGACGTCTTGGGGATCAGCTTGTTGATCATCTTCAACGCAGTGGTTTTCCCGCAACCCGACGGCCCCAAAAAGATGCAAATCTCGCCTTCGCCGACCTCCATGGACACATTGTTGGCGGCGATCACCGGCTCTTTGCCCGGCACCTCAAAATGTTTGGTCAAATTTTCAAGTCGAATCATGACGTTGCCTCACTCAAGCCTTTGGGTGTCAGTATCTTCTGGATAAATAGAAACAAGTAGTCCGCGATGATCGCCAATAGGGAAACCGCGACGGCGCCGACAATCAGTTTGGTGCTGTTGGTACCGGTAATCCCCTCATTGATGATGGTACCGAGCCCTCCCGCGCCGATGTAGACCGCAATCGTGGCGACGGCGATGTTCATGACCACCGCCATTCGGACCCCGGCCATGATGACGGGGACCGCCAGGGGAATTTCCACTTTGGCCAATCTCTGCCAGTAACTCATCCCCATACCCTTGGCCGCTTCGCGAAGCGCCGGGTCGATGTTGTTTATAGCGGTGTAAGTGTTTCGGATGATCGGCAGCTGGGAGTATAAAAAGATGGCGATGGCTGCCGGCCAAAACCCGATTCCCCGGTTGACCAGGGACAGTATGGGAATCATCAGACCAAACATGGCCACGGAAGGAATGGTGATGATCACCGAGGCCATATATAAAACGGCATCGGCAAACTTTTTATCCTTGGTAATCAGGATCCCGATGGGCACGCCGCTCAAAATCGCAACACCCACCGAAATGCTCACCAGATACAGATGTTCGATGGTCAGCCTGAAAATAGTCGGATAATTGGTTCCAACGTATCGGACAATATCTTCCATGGGTCACCTAGGATATATTGAGGTTCGGTGTTGCCAAGGGATCGCAGCTGAATAATGGGGGCGTCACCCTTGGTATATTGGATCTGAAGGACTCAGGTTATTTATATCGTAAGGGTGGTGTAACACGAATGGACTCCACCACCGTAGCGTAACCGATTTGATAGGTCAACGACGTATCCGAGTTTATTAATTCAGGGGTCGAGGTGTTTCTTCAGTCATGCCGGCGATATCTTCTTCTCAGCCGGTTTCAACGGTAAGTGACTCGCTTCGGATCTATTTCAAAAAATTCCGGTCGATATTTTGCAGCGTGTGGTCATCGCTCATGAAGTTGGGCCGGCTGCCGTTTCGGGAAATGACGTCCACACCGTTATCGTCATACGCTTCGATATCATAATCTGGCGCTTGGTCGGCGACGGTCTCCACACACAGGTCAATATGACGCTCCAACTTGGCTACCGAGAAGGACACCAACTCCTTTAAAAACCCGAAGGCGTGCCGCATCTGGTGAAACCCGTATTTTTTCAGGATGGCAAAGCCGGCCACGGCATCCGCCTCGGATTGTTCGTTGGGCTGTCCTTCGTTGGTGCCGCAGGCACTGTGGATGGACGGGATGTCCAGGGATTCACAGATTTTGTCCATAAGCAGATTGGCCATGGTGTGAGCCACCAGTCCCATATCCACGGCATAGTTCTTTTGAATGTTGGCGATGGACGGCAGGCCGGCATGCACCACCGTGATTCCCGGATTGACCACCTGGGCCAACGTGATGCCGAACAACGCCTCGGCGTGGGTCAGGGTCAACAGGCCCGACATGGAGTATGGGGCCGACAACCCGGCCATGGGCATGGTGGAGACATAGATGGGGATTCCCTGGCGAACGCTGGAGAGGAACGGAGCGATCTGCCCGTCGATGATGTTCAGCGGGCTGTTGATGATGGAAAACTGTACGGTGATGTTACCCCGGCGTTCATGGATCTCTTTGGCCCGCTGGATACCGGGTTCGGTTACTGCGGCCACGTAGATGGGCTTGTGGCAATGGGCTATCATGGTATCCATCACTTCGACCTCGCGGTTCAGTACCAGCACCCCCCGTGCCATGAAATTGACCGGTTCGGCCTGGTCCACGATGGTAGCGATGCGGGCCACGTCCGCCAGGGTGGGGGCCACCAGCTCTCCGCTGTGATCGTCGAAGACAAACGGTGCCGTCCCCCCCACGCCGAAGCTGTTGGGAGGGATCCAATAGGCGTCCCGACCGGGATTGGTGGTCAGAGCCTGTTCCACCAAAGGAGAAAGCACGTGAAGATGGCCGGTCGTATCGTCATATGCGGCCAGCCCGGTGTCCACCAAAATGTTTTGAACTTCCGATGAGGCGCATCGGACGCCGACTTCTTCGAGAATGCGCAAGGCATCCTGATGAATCCGGGAGAGCATTTCCTGGGTGTCCGGTGCCCCGGGCATCGTTGGTGTGTCCATGGCTTTCCCTCTGTTGATGTTCACGGCGATAGCGCTGGTTAATCCACGAATTCGCGGCCGATATTGGCTGTCGTCAAGGGGTCGTCCATATACATGCCCAGGCCAACGCGCTGAATGGCTTCCATTCCGCGATCGTCATATACCGGCATGTCAACATCCGGGGCCTCATCGGCAGTGACTTCTTCTGCAATATGAATGGCCGCCTCCAGTTTTGCAAAGGAAAAATCCACCAGGTGCCGCAGAAAACCGAAACTGTGCCGGATCATGTGAAAACCATATTTTTTGCACAGGGCCTGTCCCGTGCGGGCGTCGGCCAGGGCGCGTTCCGTCAGGTGTTCTTCATTGGTGGTGCATCCGCTCTGGAATGTGGGAAGGTCCAGGATCATGTTCAAATGGGCCATCAGAAGGTTGAGTACAAAATGGCTTTTCAGACCGTAATTGGGATTGTACTCGAATCGCGGGTCCGCAATTGTCGGGAATCCGGCATGAATGCATGTGTGTCCCGGCCGGAGGAGCTGAGCCGTGCAGATACCAAACAGCACTTCCGCATGGGTCATGGTTAACACCCCGTTATAACAATAGGGTGCACTGATTCCGGCCATGGGCATGGCGGAGATGAACACCGGCAAACCGGCTCGGACGACCTGTGCGAAGTTCTCCGAGAAATTTTCATTTACTTCCAGGGGAGGACGGGTGAGGCAAAAGACGATCATCTCTTTGCCGCGCTGTTGGTATATCTTTTTGGCGTGCTCCAAAGTGCGCTCCGAGGTCACCGCATAGTAAAGCGGCTTGGTACAGTTTTCGAACATGACATCGATCTGGGCCACTTCATCCTTGAGTTTGACCCCCCGCCCCATGCCGGCAACCACCTCGTTGGCTTCTGCAATCCGGGCAATCCGCTCCACATGATCCAGGTTTGGCATCACCCCGCCCATGCCGGCAGCGTCATCGTATACATACGGCGCTGTTCCCCCGATGAAAAAGCTGTTGAGCGGCACGAAAAACTGATCGATTCCGGGGACATTGGCCAGACATTCCTTGACCAGATCAGAGGTGATATAGACGCGGTTGTCGTAGACAACGGCTTTTCCATCCGCTTCATATTGCCGATAGGCATCCAGCATGTCCGGCTGCTTGCAGCCGACACCGACATTTTCAAGCATCCAGAGTGCGTCTTCGTGAACCTTCATGAGCATATCCACTGTCTCGGTGCCTAACAGCGCTTGGGATGTTTTCATCTGTTCCGGATTCATTGGGTCCTCACTTTTTTGGGTATCTGGGATTCCGATGGCGTTGAGCGCATCGTTACATGGATTCCCGGTTTGGTGGCATTCTGTGGACAACATGGGTTTCTCCCGATTTCAAGTTCGAATTTTAAACGCTATCGAATGATATTTTCCAATTGTATATGAAACAAATAATGTCAAATAAAAAATTGTATTTGTCTGAACATCTTTTGACAATATACTGCG
>Ga0056120_1000021_pt1 | contig 28544 bp, 27 predicted proteins | sample WorMettaBAHAMAS2_FD_71121 | JGI IMG/M metagenome (GOLD analysis project Ga0056120, IMG submission 71121) | Marine gutless worms symbiont microbial communities from Max Planck institute for Marine Microbiology, Germany - Olavius tantulus BAHAMAS.2 ...
AGTCGCTGCACAAATATGGGCAGCTCAGGGTGCTGGAATAGCTGGCGGGACCCCAAACAGTATATCAATATCCTCAGACTTTGAGAGAAGTGTTGATAAAGGATTAGCAAACTGGGGATCGAAGCGAGACGCCATCGTCAAAATAGTAGGGATTGTATTTCCAGGAGGAACAAAAGATCAAGCTAAGGAACAGAAATATCGATCAATACTTTCCCCGACTAATCCGAATGATACTCTCTATGATCAAGTCTTTCTTAACCAGGATAATTTAAAAAATTATTTATCAATGAGCTCACTCACCTCTGATCAACTAAATGAGCATTTAAAACAACTGGAAAAGTGAAAAATAAGGAGATAGGTCATGTCAGAAATAAAGCGTATCCAAACTGATTCAACAGTTATTTCAATTTTCGACAATCTGAACGATGCTGGTTATAATGCAGGAGACAAGCTAGGCCAAGGATATTATAGAATAGTAGTCGTACGCACAAAGAAATTCTTAGTCGAGGCTAAAGGCCAACCAGTTAGTATAGATTTCGATCCTGACCACGAGTATATAGTTGTTGCGATCAAATAAGACTTATTTCGGGGTTGGGGTGTTCCTTTCCTCATGCCGGACCGGAGCGCGGCATGAGGATGGATCCTTCGTCTTCATTCGGAATTTATTTTGGAAACTGCTAAAGGTACAATATTAAGCCTTAAGGCGTTGATTATGAGATCTATTTTTAGAATTATTATCCTTTTCCCATTCGTATTCATGCTGGGATGTGGGTTCAAGGCGCCAATGGTTGCCTCTCCGACCGGCGATGGCAAATACTGGGTAATCAAAGAAGATCTGATTTATGAACATCCTGAAACGGGTCAAAAATTTATTGTGCCGAGAGGATTCGTCACTGACCTGGCTAGTGTACCACGTCTGTTCTGGTCAGCATTTCCGCCCTGTGGAAAATATACACCTGCTGCTGTCGTTCATGATTACTTCTACTGGAAGCAGGAAGAGGCCTGCGATCGGAAATGCGCAGATCGGATACTACTACTAGCTATGAAAGACTCAAATGTCGATAGATCTACGAGAGAGATTATTTATGATGCGGTTCGGGTTGGCGGAAAATCAGCGTGGAAGAAAAATAAGCTAGCAAAAGCCAATGGAGCCATCCGGCATATACCTCCAGAATATATGACATTCTCACCAACAGATTCTTGGGAAACAATTGAAAGAAGAATCTTGGAGGGAATGGAGAAAGATGAATAATCGTGTCCGCCCGATACCTATTATTTTATGACTAATGCCAGATTTAGGTGTTGGAGAGAGGCCCTCGGAAATAGAAAGACTAAAAGCTCTCTATATGATGGACCAGAATAGGAAAAAGAACACCAAATAGTCATAAATCTTATGTTGGTATCATTCATTCTCCATAGTTAGCCGATTAATCAATAAAACCGCTTTATCGACTTGAATATGAAAAGCGTTGTAAACCACCTTTCCGGATGGATCGATAATCACCTTTCAGGGTGTGCCGCCGGAGCGATACTTGATCATGATCTCCGGAACTCCCCGTGTGTCCTCACTCCCCAGCGCATGGGCCATGGGAATTTTCAGGTCCTATTTTTTCCTGGTTTCTCTGTAGTTTGTCGTCAGTGTTGACGGTATATCCCTCGAGCACGGTTTGCACTGCCAGAAATACGATTTCTTCGTTTCCGTCGAACACTTCCGTTAGTTCCTTCAGAGTTGGGAACGCCACCTCCCGACATCCCCGGCACAAATTTTTCGCTCTTTTACATGTATCTGAAAAACAATGTGCACAGAAAAATGTGCAAGCTGCACTGTTTCTTGTGCATGCTTTAGCGTTAAAAATTTTTTATAACATATTTTCAATAGTTTAGAAATTGGTACATAAATTGCGAAAGCTCGTAATTATTCCCGATAAACGGTTTGCTCTAAATGAAAATGCCAATCCCGTTGCAAGGCTGGTACTAAAAGCCACCAGTCCCAGAGAACATTGTAAACTTGATCTTTAATCAGCGTATATTTTAACCGGATGGTCGGTATACCAAACTGTGAACCGGCTCTTCAGCGACACAAACTAAAGGAGGTTCGCTATGTCATCTTTTCGACCTCAATACATTGTTGTTCACACCGCGGCCTTCAAAGACCGAAATTGTGACAAAGACACGATCGATCGATGGCACCGAGACCGGGGCTGGAACGGTGTCGGATATCACTATGTGATCGTGAACGACAAGCACGATGAAGTGGCCGACGGCACCGTTCAAGACGGCAGGGATATCCGTATACAAGGGGCCCATGCACGAGGCCTCAACAGCCGATCCATCGGCATCTGTTGTGTCGGTCACGGTGATTTCGACCCGTTTACAGAGAAACAAACAAAAAGCCTCATCGGCCTGATTTCGCGATTAATCGATGATTATGAAGACATTACCGTAGATCGTGTCATCGGGCACCGCGAACTCAATACCCTTGTTGCCGGCGGACTGCTGCGGGCTGAATATTCGACGACAAAAAACTGCCCCGGCAAAAAAGTGGATATGGACCTTCTGCGAGACCAGATCCTGCAGCATCGGAAGGTGTCTGAAATTGCCGTAGCTCCATCTGAGTTGCCTCCCGATCGGCAATCAGAAGTCAATTCCGCATTGACGCTCCTCGAGCAAACGGCAGCAGAGGTCTTTCCCAATGCGGCCGGAGAGTTTAAAGAGTTCTTAACTCATCCGGAAGTGATCGCCTTTCGAGACAGCGCATAATGTAAATAGAACCGTTATTCGTGTTTGAATGGTTATCATGACTGAAAATATTCAAAAAGGAACAAAATTATGAATGCGAATGGTACTCTCGAAAAACAAGAGGCAACCCACCGATGGGAGCTGGCCCGGGCCATAAGGTTTTATTCCATAGGGGGAATCTCCTTAATCGCCGGCTTGGTCGTTATCTTTGCAGCAGATAAAGCAAGCGCGTCCCAAACCGTGTTGACCGCTGTGTTGCCACTTCTTGCCGCATGGGTTAGCACGGTTCTTGCCTACTACTATTCCAGCGAAAGTATCGAATCCGCGACTAAAAATGTGAAAAGTCTGATATCGCCGCAGGAAAAGCTGAAGGCCATAAAGGCTGTTGATAAGATGATCAAACTTCAGGATATGACTTACTTTACGTTCACGGATACGTTGAAAGTACATGATATGCTGGACGAATTAAAGGCATCCAAAAAAGGGCTCCGTTTCCCCTTTCTTGGAGATAAGAAACAACCACAATTCATTCTTCACAAGAGCAACGTGGATGCTGCGCTGGTGGAGCGGTCCGTGAAAGGAGATGACATTACCCAATTGACCTTGAAGGATTTGTTCGACAAGGTGGACGGGCTCAAAACTGTAGCGGAGGGTTCTTTCGGGGTGGTCGGGGAGAACGCGACCCTGGCGGATGCCAAAGCCGAGATGAGCCGAATTAAAGGGGCCCAGGACATATTCGTGACCAGCAACGGCCGAAAAGATGGCATGGTCGCAGGGTGGATCACAAATGATATTATCGAGCAGTCCTCGAAAGTTTAGCTGCATCAGCTAGTGAAATCAAAGGCAAAGCAACTACAAGAAAAGAATGCGTTCACTTCCCCGCCTGGATGAGTCAATGGATCAATGAAACCGCTTTATCTACTTGAATGTGAAAAGCGTTGTAAATGACCTTTCCGGAGGGATCGATGATGACTTTCCAGGGCGTTCCACCTGACCGATAATTCATCATGATCTCAGGGATCCTGTGGGTGCCGGTAGTCCCCACCGCATGTGCCATGGGAATCTTCAGGTCGTATTTTAACTGGTTTTCATGCAGCTTGTCTTCGGTGTTGTAGGTATGCCCTTCGAACACGGTTTGCACCGCCAGAAATACGATCTCATCGTTTCCGTCGAACACCTCCGTTAGTTTCTTCAGAGTTGGGAACCCCACCTCCCGACATCCAGGTCACCAGTCCTGTAAAAAATACAGGTATACGACCTTGCCTCGATAGTCGGCCAGACGGATGGGCGGTATGGCCTTTCCGTTTCCATCGATCCAGTGGTCCAGATCCAGTTCCGGGGCTGTTTGACCGAGGATGCCGTACATGGAAGCCGCCGAGGCGATCTTAATGTTAGCGTTTGATGCTAGAAATTCATTCATATCTGAAAGCTCTAATGGTCTGATATCCGGAAATTGAAAAAATACCGCAATAAAAACAAGTACCAGACAGGAATTCCTGAGAGGGTTCATGGGATTTCCTCTTTTGAAGGGATTGTTGGCTCTGCCTCAAAGAATGTAATGATCCAACTCCTAAATCTCAAATCAGATGTCAAAGCAGTCGGTTGCCTATCCGAGGGTTGCTATATTTACGAGAATATCTATGAGCTCGGTTCGGGATTGAGATATCTGGATGCCGGATCAAGTCCGGCATGACAAAAGGAACTCCAGATTCCTATAATTCTCGCATCACGCCATTGTGGTTAAACGTCTTACACGATGTTTTCATCAACAAAGTTCAAGGACCGTGACCGCATTTGTCATCACCTCCCTATAGGATGTGAGTATGTCAGCAATCCGTATCCTTTTTTTGTCCGATACCCATCTGGGATTTGACATGCCCTTTCGACCCCGCATCCAGCGACGCAGACGGGGGCCTGAGTTTTTTGCCAATTTCAAGAGGGTGCTCGATGATGCCGTTGCGCGGGGTGTGGACGGCGTGATCCATGGAGGAGATCTGTTTTATCGAAGCAAGGTCCCGCAACGCCTCGTGGAAATGGCCTTTAAACCCATGAAAGCCGTGGCAGATGCAGGAATCCCGGTATTCATCGTACCGGGCAACCACGAACGCTCACGGATTCCCCACAGCGAGTTTTCGATCCATCCGAACATCTATGTATTCACCCGGCCCCGAACGTTCTGCCTGAAGGCAAAGGGCCGGACGCTGGCGCTTTCAGGAATTCCCTTTGTTCGTAAAAATATCCGAAGGCATTTCAAACACCTTGTTGCGCAAACCGGATGGTCCCGGCAAGCGGCAGACTGCCGCATGCTGTGCTTGCATCAGAGTGTGGAAGGGGCCACCGTCGGCCCCTCCGGCTATGTATTTAGAAGAGGCGAGGATGTGATCCGTGGACGGGATATCCCTTCTGTCTTTTCAGCGGTATTGTCGGGGCATATCCATCGTTTTCAGGTATTGAAACGTGATCTGCACGGAACACCGCTGGCTTCACCGGTGTTCTATTCTGGCGCAATCGATAGAATCTCATTTGCTGAACGGGATGAGGTAAAAGGGTACTTGGTGTTCAATATTGAACAAGGGATCGAAAACGGCACATCAAAGCTGATATGGAACTTTCACCAGCTGCCTACCCGGACCATGGCCATCCTCAAACTGGAACCCGGACCCATAGGGAAAAAAGCATTTGCCACCCTGTTGAGTGACAGGCTCGGGAAATTGCCAAACGATGCCATCGTAAAGATCAAAATTCTGGGTAGAATTTCGGATGAGCAGCTTACGGTGCTGAGAGCGGATGTTCTTCGGGCCATTGCGCCATCCACTATGAATGTCACTGCGAACTTAGTGGACCACCACAGCATCCGATTTAGGTCTAATTGATTCACCGAGCCTCAGTGGCAATTGTAAAAAATACAGCCGAAATTCACTGATAAGATGATTAACAAAGAGATCCTGGAACCCTATTCTCCAATTCACTTGGAGAAGATAGAAATAAATCATTGTCTGAATTTTCGCACTGTGTTTATACAGGTTTATCACCAGACAGCGAATCAGATTCCACAAATCCGGCAGTGTGGGAGGACGACGGCATGAAAACAACAGCCCAGGACATCATGACCACCCGGTTCCACACGCTGACTCCGGAAACACCTGTTAATGAAGCAGTTGGAGCATTTAAACAGGCGTCTCAGGATGAAGGCCGTAAAATTTTCGGATTGATGGTCGTCGATGCCGAAGGAAACCTGGTGGGCCTGCTGTCCATGTATGACATCCTGTTGTTCCTGAGGCCGAAACATACCCATATCTGGGGGATGATGGATGATATCGATATCCCCGGAATTGTAGACGCGGCATGTGAGAAGACCAGATCGATTCTTGTGGGAGACATCATGACCCCGGACGTGATTACCATCGAACCGCATACCCACATATTCATGATTCTGGACATCATGATCAAAAAACATGTACGCCGCTTGCCGGTCATTGAAAATGGAAAAATTTTAGGGATCGTCTATATATCGGATCTTTTTTATAGCTTACTCGACAGATTCACGGAGGACTAAATCCTGTATGCCCGGATTGTCCAAAAATACCCTCAGCGGACTCGTTGTCAGCCAGGCCATGCGGCGCCAAATTGTCCAGCTGGCCAAAGACACATCCATTGCCAACAGCATCAATGCGCTCATCAAATATAAAATCAATGCGCTTCTGACTACAGATCACGAAGGCCGCCCCATCGGGGTGCTGTCGAAAACCGATGTGATGGGGGCCTATTATGCCGGACTCCCCATTGACGCCTCCATCGAAGATATCATGAGCGTACCGCCCTTGTTTTGCAGCCCGGACGATGCCCTTGAAAACGCACTCCAGTTAATGCGTTCCAAAGGCATTTATCGCTTGTATGTCCTGGACTCCGGATATGACCATGTCGTCGGCGCCCTGGCCTATCCGGATATTGTGGGCCTGCTGTACCAGTATTGCCACAATTGTGAGTTTAGCCGGAGCCGCATGAAAAAGAAAATATCCGAGGTCGATTCCATAAAACGCTTTTTCGTCAGCGACATCATGACCGAGGAGGTGAAATCCATAAGTAAAGATCAAACCTTGCAGCAGGTCATGGAAGAACTGTCGATGTATCGTTTTGGCGCCATCCTCGTAACGGATCGGGAACAGGTTCCGTGTGGGGTCATTTCGAAAACGGATCTTACGTTGGCTTATAAGCACGGCATCGATCCCCAGGCGCCGGCAGAAACCATCATGTCCTCACCGGTTCAAAGTTGCAAGGCCGGTGAGCTGCTGGAAGATGCGATCCGAACAATGATTTTTTCAGACGTCCAGCGCCTGTTTGTGCATCGATCACATCCGGGCGAGATCGTCGGGATGTTCTCACTTTCCGATGCCGCCCGAATCCGCTCAGGCTCCTGCCATGCCTGCATCAGCAGTCGGATAAAGGTAGAATCTTAATTTCGTGCAGTCAGGGTCAGGTTCTGTCTTAAAATGAATACGAGAAGCAATATGACATCGTTACGGAGCTTAATGCGTTTTACAGCGATTTTGATTTGCTTCCATAGTTTAACCGCAACAGATTCTATTGCAGGGTGTGTTGCTGGAGACTGTGAAAATGGACACGGCACCTATATTACGGAAAGTGGAAATAGATATGCGGGTAACTGGGTAAACGGCCGAATGAACGGCCGCGGAATCTATACCTGGGAAAACGGGGATCAATATGTTGGTGAGTTTGTTGACGACAAATTCTCCGGCCGGGGTACGTTGACGAGGATCGACGGCACAACCTATGAGGGAAATTGGGTGAACGACAAAAAATCCGGCCAGGGGAGGCTTGCCTGGCCTGACGGCAGTGAATATGTCGGAGATTTTATGGACGGGCGGATGAACGGCCGGGGCACGCTGACCAAGTCGGGCGGAACAACCTATGAAGGCGAGTGGGTCAACGACAAAATGTCTGGCCGCGGGACCTTCACGTGGCCGGATGGCACCACTTTTGTTGGTGATTTTGTTGACAATGAAATGATGGAGGGGGGCATCCTGACCACACCGGATGAGTCACAGCCGTCCAAACCATCAGAAAACCAAAACGTGACGCCTTGATGGTTTAATCCTTTTCTCTAACCCGTCTACGGAAACACAGATTCGCCCGAAAAAGAAAAGCGGGTAAACCCACAAAAGAGACGACGCACCATCCTTCTGAGCGGCAAGCGACATCGTCGCTCGATGTAATTTCAAGCACCAGTTCCATGATTCGGGGTCAAGATGCCAATGACCAATGAAAATGAACATCGTGTCGAGATTCCTCCCCGACAATATCTTCCCGTATTATGTATGGCTTTTTTAGGTGTTGTCGCGTCATTCGTATTGTTCTGGCTCGTTCACGGCTGGGAACAGACGCATCAACGCAGTGAATTTGAATCCCGGGCAAAAGCGATCGCGAACGCTGTGGAAAGCACATTAAATGAGTATGTCGGAGCCCTCCTTTTTTTGGGTGATTTTTTTGATAATTCCACTTACAGCGTAACCCGCCAGGGGTTCGCCAACTTTGTAAAAAGCGTCATGCCCCGTTACCCAGGGATCCAGGCATTCAGTTGGAACCCTCTTGTCAAAGAGGAAGATCGCCGGATTTATGAATCCGCGGCAAGAAAAGAGGGCTTAACTGAGTTTCAATTCACCGAACGAACAGAGACCAACAAACTGGTCCGGGCTGCCCGCCGGGGGGAGTATGTCATCGTCTATTACATATCTCCTCTGGAAACCAACCGGCCGGCCCTTGGTTACGACATCGCTTCCAATCCGACGCGGCTGGAGGCGATTTCGAAAGGATTCACCACGGGAAAACTGGCTGCCACCGGAAGGATTACGCTGGTACAGGAAACGGGCAGGCAGTTTGGTGTATTACTCCTGCTTCCAATCTATCATCAGGGTGGTTCCTTAACTACCCCGCAAGAGCGGGACAACCGCAGAAAAGGATTTGTTGTTGAAGTCCTTCGCATCGGAGATGCGGTAGAATCCGCGCTAAGCGGTGTTCCCGATGAAGGGATTTCTCTGACACTCTACGATACATTTGCCAACAAAGGAGATCGCTTTCTGTACCACCGGCCTTCAAGGTTATCCAAAAAGACAGATGAGCCGATACCGGAAGAGGAAAGCCAGGTAGGCCTTTTCTGGAACAAAACGTTTGAGTTCGCGGAACGCAAGTGGAACGTCGTCCTCAGCCCGTCGGGTTTTTGTTTTCAACACAGGAAGATGTGGCAAGCGTGGATTGTCTTGCTGGGGTCGATGTTATTGACGACGCTTACGTCATTCTACTTGCTGCGAAGAATCCGATATACCATCGATATCGAACAACGGATTAAACGGCAGGCTCTAACCAACCAGCAATTGAAAGATGAAATTAGAGAACGCACCACAGCCGAGGCTGAGCGCGATAAAACCATTGCGAATCTTCAACTGGCCCTCGATGAAGTCAAAACGTTAAGGGGTATACTTCCCCTGTGTTCATTTTGCAAGAAAGTCAGGAATGATAAAGGATACTGGGAGTAGGTGGATGTTTATATTCACAAGTATTCCCAGGCAGACATCAGCCACAGCATCTGCCCGGATTGCCAAAAAAAGTATTATCCTGTTGAAAAGCACCAGTTTTGCCCGGGCAAAGCCCCTGCCGCAAATATCCGTCATGTCTACAGGTACAGACCGAGACCGATGACTTCAAAATCTTTGCTCAACCGGGGAACGCAGATCCCATACAACGAGTGCTGCTGGCCGGAATCACCGGATACCTGGGCGGCTTCATTGCCCTAGAGCTGCAAAAAAGAGGGTATTACGTCAGGGCCATCGGCCGCCACCTGGAGCGGCTGAAGCGGCGACCCATTTGTGCCGACGAGGCTATCGAGGTGGACCTGACGAAACCCGACACCCTCGAACATTGCTGTAAAAATGTGGACACGGTGATTTCGACGGTCGGTATTACGCGGCAAAAAGACGGTCTCTCCTATAAGGACGTGGACTATCAGGCCAATATGAATTTGTTGCAGCAGGCCATCCACGATAACGTGAAAAAGTTTATCTATGTTTCTGTTCTAAACGGAGAGAATCTTCGACAACTGAAACTATGTGAAGCAAAGGAGATGTTTGTAGACCAGTTGAAACGGTCGGGTTTGGAGTATTGTATCATACGCCCAAATGAGTTTTTCTCAGACATGACGGAGTTTTATGAAATGGCCAAGAAGGGGCGGGTTTATCTGTTCGGAGCGGGAACATTTAAAGCCAATCCCATACATGGCGAAGATTTAGCGGAAGTCTGTGTGGATGCCGTTGAACGGTCTGAACCAGAAGTGAAGGTTGGAGGGCCTGACACGCTGACCCATAATGAAATTGCCGCGGCCGCTTTTACAGCCGTTGGCAATCCGCCGAAAATTTCTCATATCCCGGACTGGATCAGAGTGGCCGTTCTGGCAATGGTGAGAATGTTTACCGGAAGTCGGGTTTATGGACCGATCGAATTTTTCCTGACCGTTATGGCCATGGACATGATTGCGCCGGAGTATGGAACACATACGTTAAGAGAATATTTTAACAGCTTGAACCGCACAAACGCCGTATAGCCCGGACAGGTCGCTTTCAAGGATGTCGATCGTCTACCATCGACATTGATTCATCCAGATCAGAGGCCCCGCTCCAGATTGATGGCATGGAACTGTTTCTGTCCAGGCAGATCCGATAGGATCATCCTCCCTGCTGTTCGTCTGCCAGATACCGTCTCGCTCTGCCCAACGCCATCAGGGGGAAGTAGTGGCGGTAGAGATTGTAGTTGATCATAAAACCGCGACTGAGTTCGGTGCCTTGCTGGAATTTCCCTGAAGCATCCCCTTCATGCAGATCGACGCGGGCACCGGAGCCATAGCCGGGAAAACCGGTTCCGGTATAGTACGGTTCGTCCCAGGTGCCGGTTTCCTGGTGTGCGACCAGGTAGTCGGCACCGGCTTCGATGGCGTCCCGGTATACATCAGATCCCACGGCCAGCAACGCCATCAAGGCCCAGCCGGTCTGGGACGCGGTGCTGGGTCCTTTCCCCCGCAGGGACGCATTCATGTAAGACGCACAGCTTTCTCCCCATCCGCCGTCCGGGTTCTGGTGGGCAACGATCCAGTCGGCTGCTTTGCGAACATAACCGGCGGTCATGTCTTCTCCCACCGCTGCCAGGGCCGGCAGGACCGCGGCCGTTCCGTAGATGTGGTTGACGCCCCATCGACCGAACCAGCTTCCATCGGGTTCCTGTTCTTTCCGGATATACGCCACAGCTTGTTGATTTGCCGGGAGGGAGAGCCCCATGCCCAGAAGACCGAATGCTTCCACCACATGGGCGGTGACATCCACGCTGGGCGGATCCAGGGTTTCGCCGAAATCGGAAAAGGGGATTTTGGTTAACAGATCCCGGTCGTTATCCTTGTCGAAGGCGCCCCATCCACCGTTTTTACATTGCATGGCGATGACCCAGTCCCTGGCAACCTCAATGGCCGCGTCGAGCCGTTTCCGATCGGGATATGCATCTCGCAAATGCGCCATCACGATTAATGCCACACCGGTATCGTCCACATCCGGGTACCAGATGTTGGCAAACTCAAAGGCCCATCCGCCCGGACGTGCGTTGGGGACCTTGACGCTCCAGTCCCCGGGGGCTTTGACCTGCTGCTGAAACATCCATTCCACGGCGCTCTGCATGGCCCGTGACCCGCTGTAATCCACATCGCAGTCCTGCAGGGCCATCAATGTCAGCAACGTATCCCACACCGGTGACTGGCAGGCTTCGATGCCGATGCCGCCGTTCCGGTCATAAGACCACCGCTCGTCCAGGGCCCCCAGCCCTTGGCGCATCACCGGATGGCCAAGATCATAGCCTTCCACCTTCAATGCCATCAGGCTGTATATCCAGGGCGGTTGTATCCCGCCCCAGGAACCGTCGGCTTCCTGGTGTCTTACAATCCATTCGAGACCGGTTTTGATGGCCAGTTCGCGGCCCGGGGTGATGCCCAACTTGCGATAGGCGTGAAGAACACGGTCGGCATAAAGAAAAAAACGCTGCCAGGATACCGGACCGCCTTTTTGGGGAAGTGAATAATCAAATGCCTGTCGACCCCCGGGAGACAGTTCATCGAGTCGGGCCGATGGCGGCAGCGGGCGGACGGGCTGGCGTGCGGCCAGAATACTTAAGGGCAAAATGGTGGCCCGGGCCCAGGAAGCAAAATTATAGATGTTAAAGGGAAACCAGCGCGGAAAAAAGATGATCTCCGGAGGGACGTTGGGCGTGAATCGCCACGGCCATTCGCCGATCAAGGCCAGCCAGTATCGGGTAAACACACGGACGCCCCTCAACCCGCCGTTGGAGAAAATCCACTCCCGAGCCCGAACCAGGGGTTCGGTATCCGGTCCCATCCCGGAGGCCCGGAGCGCTGTATAGGCTTCTACGGTGGCGTTGATGTCCCCCCGGGGAGCGTCGTAGTAAATCTCCCAGGATCCGTCCGGTCGTTGCGTGTCGATCAGTCTTTGGATCAGGCCCTCTTTTTTCGGATCTTCTTCGATTCCGAGAAAATGAAGGGCCAACAGCCATTCCGCCTCGATGCACACATTCGATTCCAGAATCCCTACCCAGAAGCCCTCTTCGGATTGGTGATCTTCAAGCCACTGAATCGCTGCATCAATGGCCTGGGTGATGTGTTCATTGCGGGACGCTGGCGCTGCAGAAGGAACCGCTGTCATGATTTGTCTCCATTTCTATCCACAGTACTCGTCATACCAATTGACAGGTAATAAATTCAACTTCTATACTCGTTGTCACGTTTAAACATGCTTTTTCAGGTGTTCAAACATTTGAATTTATGAGTTTGTTTCGAATTTTAACTGATCATCGACTCCTTAGACGTTCAAGTAACAGCCGCCCATTGCGGACATTATAGAGACTTCTAATGCCCCCTCCAATTGGACTTGTGATCGCCCTTGCGTCGGAAGCCCGGGTGCTGCTCGGTTCAGGAGCCTTGCAGCCCATGCATGGGTATGGGATCAGACGCCTCCAATTGGCCCCGGACCTTGATCTCGTCCTTGCCAGTGACGGTGTCGGGATCGATGCCGCCCGGCGGGCTGCGCAGGGGTTGGCTGAACACGGCGTATCCGCTCTGGTGAGTGTGGGTGTGGCCGGCGGCCTGGCTCCCGGAATCGACGTCGGCCATATCATTCTTCCATTACAAATTCTCCAAACGGACGGCAAGCGAATTTTCGGGGCCTGGCTGCCGGATGTTGCCGGTATCGATGATGCCCATCAATGCCTGACCGCCGATGGGATCGCCGTTCGCCGGGGCACGGTCCTGACGGTTTCCGAGGGCGTCCTCACCCGGGATGCGAAAGCGGCCCTGTTTGCCCGGTACCGGGGGTTGGTTGTCGACATGGAAAGTGCGGCCGTTGCCCGGGTGGCCTCCGAAGCCGGTCTTCCCTTCTTCGGTTTGCGAGCCGTTTGTGATCCGGCAGAAAAGACGGTACCGAAAGAATTGTATGAAATTCTCGATGGCGACGGCAAGATCCGGCCGGGTTCCGTTGTCATGGGTCTGGTCCGGAGGCCTGCCCTGGTGTTGGACATGTGGGCCTTGGGCCGCCTGTTTTCATCCGCCCGGAACTCATTGAAACACGCCTGGCAGGTCGCGGTTCACAGGCGCTTGTTACAGAGGATCGCCTCTAATTCTGCCTGTTCCTCAACAGTTTCAGAGGATGTCGGACCGAATCCATGACCGCGGACGGCTCAAACCCGCAATGCACCATACAGTCTTCGCAACGCTGGTCGCGTCCGGTGCCGTATCGGTCCCAATCCGTCGTCTCCATCAGCTCCTGAAAGCTCGCCGCATATCCATCGTCAATGAGGTAGCACGGCCGCTGCCATCCGAAGATATTTCGTGTCGGGTTGCCCCAGGGCGTGCATTCATAGTCCTCGAGACCCGCTAAAAAATCCAGATACAAACTGCTATGGTTGAACACCCAGGGTTTGTCTTTTCCGAGAGCGAACAGACGTTTAAAAAATGACGTCGTGGTTTGGCGCCCCAGAAAACTACCCTGGTCCGATGCCGTCTCATAGCCAAACCCCGGCGCAATGGTCATCCCCTCGATGTCCAGTGAGGTCAAAAAATCGAGAAATTTCGAAGCGTTTTCGGGCGACTCGCCATCGTAGAAGGTACTGTTGGTGGTCACTCGAAAGCCGCGATCGGCCAGGCGACGGATGGCGGCCACCGCTCGGTCGAAGACACCGTCCCGACAAACGATGGCATCATGCCGTTCCCGTAAGCCATCCAGATGAATATTGAACGTCAGGTAGGTGGATGGGGTGAAATCCCCGATCCGCTTTTCCACCAACAGGGCATTTGTGCACAGATACACAAATATCTTCCGGGCGGTCAGTTCCTGAATGATGCGATGGATGTCGGGGTGGAGCAGCGGCTCTCCCCCGGCGATGGAGACCACCGGGGCGCCGCACTCTTCCGCCGCGGAGACGCATTCCTCGACGCTGAGATGACTGGACAGGACCTCCCCCGGATGGGAAATTTTCCCGCAGCCGCGGCACTGAAGATTGCATCGAAAGAGCGGCTCCAGCATCAGGACCAACGGGTAGCGCTGTCTGCCGGACACCACCTGCCGCATGATGTAGGATCCGATGCGGATTTTCTGAATCGTCGGTATACTCACGGATATGTCCTCTGTCGAATTGTGTTTCGCCCGGTTATTGCATCAACTGAAAGGATTTCATGCAAATTTCGGGTTAGACTGGTGATCGTATTGCCGGAAAGTATCGGCAAATTCGAGAGTGCTGTTAAACCGTAAACCGGGGTTGATCTTGTCGGGCGGGGTCGACGCCGGTATTGGATAACCTCAACCATCGATTACGGTTATCCCATGTCATCAATTCATGCTGCGCCGACGCTCCTTGGGCAGGTTTTCGGTCATGGGTATGATCGCTGGCTTCGGAACATGATTGTCCGAATGTGACATGAGCAGCCCGCGTCCGGCAAATTTGAAAAGCAGCCTGAGCAGGTTGTCGCTTTTAATGGCGGCATTGGACACCATGATGATGTTGCGTGTACGCTGCCGCGAGATTTTGATGTCCTTTCCGCAGGTGTAATCGCGGGTTTTATTGATGTTCTGCAATGTAAATACGGCCAGGCCGATGGCCCACATACAGAACTTCCGTATCCCGGTTTCTTCTTTGGGAATAAGCAGGGTGTAATCCAAGGCATTGCTGAGATGCCAGTGGGCGACACCGATAAGCTTTGCCAGGCCCTCGCCGAATTTGGAATGATAGTCTCCAGGTGTAAGCGTTTCAAGATCGAAACCCACCTCTCGGAACACATCTTTGGGGAACCAGCATGCGCCTCGGGCCTTGTCTTCCCAAAGGTCTTTGATGATGTTGGTCATCTGAAGGCCTTGCCCAAAGGAAGCCGCAAGACTGATGAGTTTTTCATGGTTCCGCGCGATGTCCTCCGAATAGTCGCAAAACAGTCCGGTGAGCATATCCCCGACGACGCCGGCGACGTAATAGCAGTACTGGTCCATCTCGTCCATGGTTTCAAGACCCAGAGGATTCTGGATTTTCTGAAAATCCAGCATACCCATGGCCATGGTTTCGACGCACTGCCGGATCTCCGCCTGTTGCCGGTCATTGAGACTGAAAAACGTGTCCATGACCGTCGGGCAGTTCCGAATCAGATCCCTTTCGGCCGGAAGTGTCCTGTCCGTCAATAAGGGTGCCAGGCCGTCAGCAAATTGTGGGGCCGGAATGGTTCCCTGAACCACACCGACAAATTCGTGCAGGAAATGCTCTTTTTGGTCGATGCTGAGCCCGGCTTCGTCTTCGATAGTGTCGACGATTCGGCACAACAGGTAGGCATTGGCCACCGGACGGCTCAGCAAAGGGGGCAATTGCGGAATCGTCAACGCAAAAGATCGCGAGACCTCCTCGAGAATCCGGCTTTCGTAGTCCGCGCCGGGTAATGATCGGTTTACCTCTGCCATAGAGTAATTCTCCAAAATGGTACTGCCCTTTTCCATTTGCCGTATTTTGACTGACTTTTCAATATTATTTGAGTTTTTTAATGAAATTTTTCGTGCCACCGTCGCAGATTTCACATCCACCCGCGCTTGCGCGATACGGGTTAAAATGTCCGGGCGGCACGTTTTTTTCGCAGCCATCTCCGAATTGGCCGCCGGCATCAAAGTCCCTAAAACGATTTCACGACATATCCGGGTAGGAGCGGCCCTTCCACATGGCCCCTTTGCCCCGCCAATGCCGAATCGCCGATGTCCACGTCATGGCCATATAGATCGCGCCGATTACCGGCAGGGCCGTGGCCCATGCCGGAGATCGGCCGTAGAATCGAAGAACCGGGACGTAGGTTCCCATCATGGCACCCAGTATGCCGATGCTGACCATCCGGGTGCCGGGCTCCGGGGACAGCAGACCGATCACCGGGACCCAGAAGACGATCCCCATGACAACGGTGGTCAAGGCCAGCAATAGGGACGAATATCGCAGCTGGCAAAAGGCCGTTCGGGCCACCATATCCCAGATGGTCCAAAGACGATCATATGCCCGCAGGCTTCGTGCCGAACGGGTCAATCCGATCCATGTCCGATAACCTCTTGATTTCAATAATTTTGCCAGTGCACAATCGTCTATCAGACGGTCGCGGATGGCGGCGTACCCGCCGACCGTCCGGAGTACCCCGGTAGACATCAGAATACACCCTCCGGCCGCTGCGGCCACGCCGCGAAAGGATGAATTGGACAGTTGAAACGGGTAGAGCATCTTGAAAAAATAGATAAAGGCGGGCATCAACAGACGCTCCCAAAAGGTGCTCATCCGGAGGCTCACCATTGCCGAGACCATGTGGAGTTTCCGGGATTCCATCTTTTCAACCAGCGCCGCAATCATACCCGGCGTCAACTGAATGTCCGCATCGATACACAACGTCAATGGGGTCCGGACATGTCGCAGTCCTTGTTCCAGGGCCCACATTTTTCCAATCCAGCCGGCAGGGACCGGCTCTCCGGAAATGATGTGCAAGCCGGCCAGGGGCACTTCCCGGGCCATCCGGGCGGTACCGTCCGTGGACTGGTCGTCCACCAGAATCACCGATAGATGGTTGCCTTGATGAAGGAGGCTCGAAAGGGTGGTTTTGATGGAAGAGGCTTCGTTGCGGGCCGGAATCAGGACCGTTACCCGTCTCAGGTCAATGCGTTTATCCCCGGCACCGGCCTCAATGGACTCACGGGTTCCCCAGGGCCGCCAGGGAACGATCAGAAGTGTCAGCCAGATCAACCCGCTGATGGCCACCAGGAATATCCAGGGCATGGGTCACGATATGGCGTGAATGGACTTCACCGTCCCATTGCAAACCCGTTCCGCCGCCTGCACAATCGCCTCGGCGTCGACGCCATACTTTGAACGCAGCACACTCGGAGGGCCATGCTCGACGAATGTGTCCCGGATGCCGATACGCTCGAGCCGAATCCCGTTGATGCCATGGTCATTCAGGCACTCCCAGACCGCCGAGCCGAACCCTCCCTGGAGAACATTCTCCTCGACGGTCACAATTCTCGGGATCTTGGTGGCCAGGCTCGTCAACAGCTCTACATCCAGCGGCTTGACAAAACGGCAGTTTACAACGGTAGCTTCAATACCCATGTCTTCCAACCGGATGCTGGCGGTGAGGGCATCGTTGACGCTCCGGCCAATACCGATAATCAGCACATCGTCACCAGTCTCCAACACATCGGCCTTTCCGATAGCCAAGGGCTTCATGGATTCATCCATCTCGACCCCTTCAGCGGTTCCTCTGGGGTAGCGGACCGCCACCGGCCCCGGGTGAGTCGTGGCCGTCAGGAGCATACGGCGCAATTCGTTCTCGTCCTTGGGTGCCATTACGGTCATATTTGGCAGACTGCGGAGATAGGACAGGTCGAAAACGCCCTGATGGGTCGGACCATCTTCGCCGACGATCCCGCCCCGGTCGATGGCAAAGGCCACCGGCAGACTTTCCAGGCAGACATCGTGGAGCAGTTGATCATAGGCCCGCTGTAAAAATGTGGAATATATGGCCACCACCGGTTTGAATCCTTCGGTCGCCATCCCGGCCGCAAAGGTCACCGCATGCTGCTCGGCGATGCCCACATCAAAAAAGCGGTCCGGAAATGCTTCGGCAAATTTGACCAGTCCGGTTCCTTCCGGCATGGCCGCGGTGATCGCGACGATCTTCGGGTCCTTCTGCGCCAGCTCCACAATGGTGTCTCCAAAGACGTTGGTGTAGCTCGGTACCGATAGTTTTTTATCGATACAGACACCGGTTTCGATATCAAAACTGCCGCAGCCATGGAAGTAGACCGGGTTCTGTTCAGCCGGCTCGTAATCTTTCCCCTTCTTGGTTTTGACATGGAGCAGGACCGGGCCTTTGTGGCTTTTCAGATTGTCCATAATATCGATCAGCCGATTCAGATTGTGCCCGTCTATGGGACCGAAGTATTCGATGTTAAAGGCCTCAAAAAGCATTCCCGGTGTGACGAAGGTTTTGAAGGATACCTTGGAGCGTTTGGCGATCTGATAGGCATCGTCGCCGATTCGCGGCAGTGATTTGATCACCTTACGGATTTCTTCGAGTACCTCCTGCATCCGCTTCTTGGAGAAAGCCCGGCTCAGCGTCGACGATAAGGCGCCCACGTTGGGGGCGATGGACATGTTGTTGTCGTTCAGAACGATCAACAGGTTTTTTTTCAGGTCACCGGTCTGGTTCAGGCCTTCGTAGGCCATACCGCCGGTCATGGCACCGTCACCGATCACGGCGATGACGCGGGAGTCGTCCTCCTTCAGCTCCTTGCCACAGGTCATTCCAAGGCTCGCCGAAATGGAGGTGCTGGCATGACCGGTGGAGAATGCATCGTAATTGCTTTCACTCATCCGGGTGAATCCGGATAGCCCCCGGTATTGGCGAAGGCTATCGAATCGATCGTTCCTGCCGGTTAATAGTTTGTGAGCATAGGATTGGTGGCCCACGTCCCAAATAATCTTGTCTCTGGGGACATCAAAGACATAATGCAGGGCGATCGTCAGCTCTACCGCGCCCAGACTGGGCGCCAAGTGCCCACCGCGTTTGGATACGACTTCGATAATACGTTTACGTATCTCCTCGGCGAGCTCGGGTAGTTCAGACCGTGTTAACTGCTTTAAATGAGAGGGGGTGGTGATCGTATTCAGCATACGCGCCATAGGTCGTCTCCCCTTTCTTATCGTTTTCGTTCGATGATGTAGGTTGCAATGGCCCGAAGCGGGTCCGAGCGATGATCGAAGATATCCAACGCCGCAATGGCCGCTTCGATGAGTTCTTTTGCAAAGGACTTGGACTTTTCCAGGCCCATGATGGACGGATAGGTACTTTTATGCCGCAATTCATCGGTGCCCACATTTTTTCCGAGCAACGTGGGATCTCCCTCCACATTCAGTACATCGTCTTTGACCTGAAAAGCAAATCCGATGTTGCGTGCATAAGCATCCAGCTTTGTGATTTGCTCTGGGGCTCCGCCGCCCAGCAAGGCCCCGGAACAGACGGATGCTTGGATCAGGGCCCCTGTTTTCAATGAATGAAGCTGGGCCATCTCGTCCAGTGACAGTTCGGTATTCTCCGCCGCAATGTCCCGCATTTGGCCTTCGACCATACCCCGGCTGCCGGCGGCTCGGGCGATGCGACCCACCACTGCGAGCCATCGGTCCGGTGGTGTTGCATGTGCGCCGTTGCCGGTTGAAAGCACCTCAAAAGCCATGGTCAGCAATGCGTCGCCGGCCAGGATGGCTGTCGCTTCGTCAAAGGCGATGTGACAGGTCGGTTTTCCACGCCGAAGTTCATCATTGTCCATGGCCGGCAGGTCATCATGGATGAGCGAATAGGTATGAATCATTTCAAGGGCACAGGCGGCGGGAAGGGCGGCTTCCGCCTCACCGCCGACCGCTTCAGCCCCTGCGATGCACAATATGGGTCTGAGGCGTTTGCCCCCGGCCATCAGGGAGTAGGAGATGGCATCCATTAAACGGCCGGGCCGGGTGGCTTGGGCGAGGCAACTCTCCAAGTGCGTATTGATGATCTGTCGCTTTGATTCCAGATAGGTGGCTAATTCAAACATAAGATCGACTCGCACCAGCTATTCCGGCTATTGCCCCGACGGTCTGCGATCAGAGTCAGTCGCCGACTATATTTCATGCTATATTCTGACTGATCAGCGGCCAGAGGAATGCAATACATCCGGCGATTAAAAAAATAGTCTCGACGAAGAATTCCAGGCGAACACCCGGCAGCAGATAGTTGTTTCTGTAGGCAGAAATTACTCCCAGCATGAGTACAGGACAGATACTCAGCAATATACCCAGTCCCGACACCAGTTCAAATACGCTGAGCACGGGCAGAAGAGCGATCAGCATCACAAGGATCGTGTGAAGCACCCGCATCATCCGTTTTTCTCCTAGTATAATCGCAAAGGTTTCCTTGTCTATCAGACGGTCGCCTTTCATGTCGAGAACATCAAAGAATGCTGTTCTAACAAATCCCAATCCGGTTGCCCATAAAAAAATGATGCCATTGAGCCAAGTGAACGTTCCGTTGATCGCCAATGGCGGCATAACGGCCGCCAGAACTCCCCATGCCAATGAGATCAGTATGGTCTTTGATCCCGGTATATCCTTTACACGCCGGCACTTTATCCACGGTGTCGTCGCCGGTACCAGCCGCAGATTGTAGGAGAGTCCCAACAGGGTCATCATGAGCAGCAGCAAAAACGGTCCCGTGCCCAAGGAAAACGCAACCGCCAGAGACGCGCAGCTGGCCAGCACAGCAGTGAGGGTCAGCGGCTTGCGATACCGATGATAAAAGCTGATCCAGTCCGGGTCATGGTATTTCTCGGTCTGTATTCCGATCAGGTGGTTGATGATGTGCATGGATTGAACATAGAGGACCGAGATCAGAAAAAAGGGGGTGTCATGAGCCATTCCCTGAAGTTTGGTGCAGGCATAGGTCAGACACCCGGCACCCAGGGAGACATAGATGTTGGTCAGCAGCAACAGTCGCTGAAGGGAAAACCAGCGGCGGCGCCAGCCATTGCGTTTATAGGGCAGCTGTTCCAGGGTGCGGTAAACATTTTTAATGATCCAATTGGGAGTTGAGGCTCCGGCACTGATCCCCACATAGGACGCCCTGGCAACGGCGTCCAGATCCATCGATGTGAGATCTTTTTCCGTCTCGATATGAAAGGCGGGTTTACCGCTCTTCCGGGCAATTTCGAACAATCGTCGGGTGTTGCCGCTATTGCGACCCCCAACAATGAGGATGGCGTCTACCAGACTCGCGATTTTTTTTAGCTCTGTCTGCCGTTTTTCGGTGGAATCACATATGGTTTCGAAAATTTTATAATGGGGATGTCGGGTTTTGGCCCAGTCTTTCACCGAGTCGAAAAACTCCATGTTCTGGGTGGTTTGGGAGACAATGATCGCGTTATCGAATGCCGGCAGCGCTTCCAGCTCATCCGTGCTGCTCACCACGTGTCCCCATTCTCCGGCATAACCCTGCAGGCCGATCACTTCGGCATGGTTTTTGTCGCCGATAATAATGATGGCATGATTCTGGTTGGCGTATTTTTTGATGATGGTCTGGATCTTAATGACCCGGGGACAGGTGGCGTCCAGAAGCTGAAAGCCCGCGCCCTTGAGATCCGTCTTTGTCTCCGGCGGGACCCCGTGGGCCCGGAGCAGCACGGTCCCGGATCCGGCTTCGGGCACGGCTTCCAGAATCTCGATTCCCTTGTTTTCCAGACCTTTCAGAACCTGGGGATTGTGAATCAGCGGGCCGTACGTGTAGATGCACTCCGAGTTGTCATCGGAAGCGTCCACCACCATTTCAACGGCGCGGCGCACGCCCATGCAGAACCCGGAGCTTTTGGCGAGCAAGATTTTCATATTCCACGTTTAGATGTGGGCCGAATTTAGTTCGTCTTGGCCCGAAGCGGTGTTACGACCTCGTAATCCGTTCCAATGGTGTAGTTAAATATTACGGGTGCCACTTCCGGGTTCAACTCATGTCGGCTGAACTGGTTCCGCATCACGGAACCATCGGGAAATACCAGTTCCGTTGCCAGCAAAAGGTAGTCCTCCGGGGAGACCTCGAGCCGCACCATCTTGAGCAGTCGCCGTGCGGCTTTGTCCACCGGCTGCAGTTCAAAGCGCCAGAAATCTCGTTCTTTGGTGCCCGAGAGGAGCTCGTAACGCTCTCGAAAGGCGGCGGCATCGCTGGGGAATCCGACTTCCAGCAACGCCAGGGCCTGTTTCCAGGCCGGATTGGAAACATTGCCGATGGGATACTGCTCCACCCGTTTGAACCGGGGATACACCACCAGCAGTTCGTCCTGGGTCCTTACCGCGATGGTTCGAGGCGGATCTCCCATCGCCCAGCGGAAACGGTTGGGATGGGCAAACCAGACTTTTCCTCGCGCTTTTAGCGGGCGGGCCAGCGATTTCAACTTGCGGATTTGGACGACATCGGCCGTCCATGTCTTTATTCGGGCCTGCTGCGCCAGCCAGTTGTCAAGCGCATCGGAGACTCCATTTTCGGCAGCAGCACTTGGACACGACAGCCCTAAGAGAAGAAAAAGACTACCGATCACCCATAACTTGCCGATCACTGAATTACCGGCTCCAATCGTCGGATCATTCATGATGCCTCGAGGATTATTCCGTTTTGAGTTTTGTGTTGCAGTGTTCGCCACCAGGCCGGAAGCAAAAAAACAGCAGTCAGGCTGGTAATGATGATGCCTGCCGCGCATACGCGACCGAGGCTGGCCAACCCGGCATTGGTGGGCAGGCCCAGTGAACCGAATCCGGCCGCAGTGGACGCACCGCATAGCAGAATGGCCCGTCCTACCGTTCGACGCACCCGCGCCATGTCTCCCCCGTAGCGTCGCATGGCAAATTGGATGTGGATGCTGTAATCCACACCGGCACCAAACAGCAACGGCAGCGCCATAACGTTCATGAGGTTCCAGGACCAGCCTGCCAGTGCCATAATACTCATCAGACACAGGAGGCTGAATCCCAACGTAATCAGGCTCAGGGTAACCTCGCCGGCATTTCGAAACGCTGCGCCCAGCAGCAGCAACAGCACAATCCCCATGGGAATCAAAACCCTCCGGACATCCCGTTCCATGATGCCCAGCAGCGATTCACTCAGCAGCGACCATCCGAACAACAGCCCCCCGGTTTCCGTGTTGATCCGAACGGCCAGTTCCTGGAGTCCCGCTTGGGTAGCGGCCGGTGCGGCTTCGAGCCGTCCCAGCACCAGCAGGCGCCCCGAGTCCTGGCCGGCGAACTTTTGAAACACCCATTTTGAACCGGGATGACTCGGCCATACGACCCCTTCGGTTTCCGCGAACCGTTTCCACGCGTCGAAGGTGTGTTGGGTCAGTACCAGGGACTCGCTGATATACCCGGCGTGTAGGGCGGCCTTTTTTACTGCCGGAAATCGATCTGCGGCCCACCTCGCATGTCCTCTATTCATCTGTTGGGCATCGGGCCTGGGCCAGAGGGCTTCCGGAAGGGAATAACCGGCCAGGAGGTTTTCGTCAATGGAGCGATCCAGCATTTTGCCGGTGGATACCAATCGCCGCGCCACTTCTCCTTCATCGGCGCCATCTACAATCAGCCATAAATCATCGTCATGCCCGCCGATGTCCCGCTGAATCTCCTGCAGGGCGGCCATCGCCGAACTTTCCTTGGGACCGAGATTGCGGGTCCCGTAATCGACGGCAGGCAGTCGGCTCACCAACACCGCCAGGCACGCACCGGCCGCCAGAATAGTGAATATCCAGGCGGGTCTTGACTCCAGGGACAGCGCCCGGGAGACCCAATGGTGCTCCCTCCCGCCGTTCGAACCGGGGCGTACCCGTTTGGCAATAGGCCTCAGAAATACCATCAGCATGATTCCGGCAGCGACGAGAATCCCCACGCCGACGAGTATGCCAAGCTGGGTTAACCCCGGAAGGCTACTCAGACCGATCATGAAAAAAGCGCCTGCGGTGGTTAGGGCCGCCCATAAAATACTCGGGGCCACCGTTTTCCGGATTCGGGTCGGCGATTTCTCCGGTTGCACACGAAACTCCTGGTACAAAATCAGCGCGTAATCGGCAGCCAGGCCCATCAGAATAGCTGCAAATCCCAGACTTACGGCATTCAACGTGCCCAGAACCAGCGATCCAAGGGCCACGGTAACCATCAAAACAAGCATCAACAGGGCCACCAGCCATAGCAAGGGAATCCAACGACGGTGCACCAGGTAGAACAGACCCGCGACCATCAACAATGTTCCCACGGCGGCCAGCAGAATGTCTTTCATCAGACTCGACCCCGTCTCACTCACAAACGCCGGGTTGCCGGTAAAGCGGATGGTGATGGGATCCCCAAAAGGTAGCGATCGCTGCCAGGTTGCGATCCGTTCGGACACCTCGCCCAACCAAGTACGATAGGACCAGAACCCGGCCGTATCATGCAACGCCGACACGAACATGATCCGGAACGTTCCGTCCCTTGACGCAAAGGGATCTTCCCCGGCACCGGCGGCCAAAGTGGAGATGTTTGCCGCTAGATCGCTGAGGGCCAGGGGATCGTAGCTGAGGCGAGCGACCTCCTGGGGCTGAAGCGATGTCGCCATCCGCTCGATGGTCTCTTCGATGGTGTCGGCCAGCCGAGCGGCCTGGAGGTTCTGAATCAGGAGTTGAAATTTTTCCGGAGGCTGGTTGTACCAGGAATACGCTAGCAGTTCAGCAAGTTGGGCCGGATCCCCGCGCATCGGGCTGCGCCAGATCACCCGGGATGTGAGACCGGAGCGTTTCAGTGCTTCAGCCAGGCTTCGGGTCGCCTGCTCAGTTTTTTCCGGGTCTTCGGTGCGAAGCGAAATGATCAGTTCCTGGGTCGAGCCGAAATTTTTCTGGAACAGTTTGAGCCCGTCCACCATGCGGGATTCGGTCGGCAGTAGATTGAACACGTCCACATCGATCTGCAACCGCCAAAAGCCCAGTCCGAGACCGATCAGTGCTGCAAGGCATATCCACACACGGGTCCGTTTCATCTATCCAGTGCCACTCTGATTTTTTCGCCGGTATTGTTGTTTAAAAAGAGCCACTCCCGAACATCGGGTCTACTGACATGCCAGGATTCCGGGACCGTTGCCCCGTCCATCAGGTCCCATATACGGAACCAGATAAATTGTTGCGGAGGCCACCATTTCCCATCGTACGTCCTGCCCTCTTCAACGAAAGCAATCCGCCAGTTTCTGCCCGATGTCTGGGCGGTGAAGATGGGAATCAGGGATTTGGTCAGACTGATATACACGTCCCCGTTTTTATGTTTCGCCAGAAAGAGCTCGCCGGCCAATTCCGGCCGGTCTGCTCGGGGTTTCCAAAGGACCTGGGATGTCCTGACCGACCAATCTGGATCTTCCAGGTCCACCTCGGGCAGGCGAGGGGACGCGGCACAACCGGTCAGGGCGGCTGCCGTAATAACCGTAGACAAAACTGCAATCACAGCCTTTATAGAATGAAGTCTCAAAGTCGTCCATAGGTCATTTTAAACTAGCTACATTATCTTTCACTAGAAACCAAATCAACACCAAAATTTGCAGAAAGTGAAGGTAATTACACGGAAGGGATAGGGTGTGTCAACTTAGCCCGGTCATTGCATGAAATCTTTTCAGCATTTTGCGGAAAAGAACCGGAATCGAGGCGTGGCCGTAATTTCAGGTCGTTCACCAAGGATGCAACTTATGAGGTTTAAGATTCAAAGAACACCCTGAAAAGATTTCATGCAACGCCCGGGCGATGGTTACCTAATCATCAAATGAGGATATGGAGGGGTTTCAGACCTTTGCACGTTCGGTGGCGGGATCGCCGTCGGTATCGAAATTGAAGAAGACCGGCCAATATCGATACCGATACCGACTCCGAAAGTATTGCTGTGGATTGTTTGGGTGAGCCCCCCTATGGAACAAGGCGCTTATGAATCAACAGAGGTGTCGAATCCGAACCTGTCAATGACATCCCTGAATTCTTCGAGAATTGTTTCACGGCTGAGCCCAAGCGAGTTCAGGTCGTAATGATGGCGGCTTTTATAGGATTTTGATTTTTGCGCTTCGGCATTCAACACTGCAGCAAAATCCGACCCCATGTTCAACTTCAGCTCTTTGTATATCCGCTGCACGGTCCTTTCCGGATCCTGGGTCAACTCGTCATAGGTGACGATAGCGGCGTGTCCCTCAAGTATGGCATCCATCTGCTCCAAGGGATACCTGTACCAGTGCCGGGCCATTGCCCTGATGTAGTCTGCAAGGGCCTGATCTCTCCCCGGAATGCCGAGGACATCCCATGAGAACCGCATCATGCTGACAAAAGAGGGGACCATCTCCATCGGATTGCGGACCAGATAGATGAACCTGGCATCCGGAAAGTACCGACGTGCGGTGGCCACTTTCGGAGAAAACGCCGGATTTTTGGCCAGGTATGTTCGGCTGAGGCGACAGTTTGCCCGATCTGCAAACATATGCCGCTGAATGCACTGCCGGTAGAATCCCATAATGCGGTGGCGATCTTTTTCCGGCAGCGCCGTATCAAAATAGGTATAGGGAATGGCTTCCGTCAGAAGCCCCGAAGAAAGGCCGGTGGTCAGGGCCGACCAGATGTGAAGGAGCAGGTAGTCGTCCTCCTCAGGCTCCTGGAAGGAAACATCGTGCATGACACTCTTTTCCTGCCAGTCGCGCTCAAGCCGTTTTAGACCCTCAGCCAGCTTTTCCCGGAGCCATCGTGCCGCCTCGGCGATTCCTCCCACTGTCCGGCGCTGGGTAATGGAGGGAGCCAGGAGGATCTCCCACATTTTCATGGTGGAAAATTGCTTTTGATCCTTTGACAGGAGCCGGTGCAGAAACGTTGTTCCGCTGCGGTGATTTCCGATGATAAACACGGGTGACTCCACCGGTTCGCGCCGATACCCCCGGAAGAGGAGGTCGTCCATGAGCAGGCCCGCCCAGATGATCGCTTCGAGCATCGGATAGCCTATAAAAAAGGCTGCAAAAATGACCCGCCGCCGCGGCGTCCAGCCGGTGTCGGATGCCCAAAGGCGGGTGAACCGGATTAACCCTTTGAAATTAAATACCATTGAATCATTCACGGAAATAATTGGATATCATCATACCGGTATGTGGTGGATGCCTAAATCGCCTTATCCTGCTTTCCGAATTTTCGGATAAAGGCATCCGCGGGGAACCAGAGCTCGTTCCAGAGGTTTTTAAAGTGTCCCCTTCGCCTCAGGGCTTCCGGTTTGATGGCCCAGGTGAGCAGCCATATATGCAGATCTTGCCAGAACTGCCCGAATGCTCCCATAGGGGGATGATAGGGCACCACGGTAAACCCAAGTCTGGCAAACATATGCCGGCCCGCTTCGCTTTCTTCCCTGAAAAAAAGGGGGGTTAGGGCGTACAGCGCCTGGACCCCGCTCAGGTTCGGGTTGGTTTGAAGGGCAACCGCGATCGCCTTGAAGCTGGCCATGCTCAGTTTGAACATTTTCCAGGAAGCTGCCATGTCGGCGCCGTCTGCCGGCTGGTTCGGGACATGTTCACTCCACATGTGCAATTCTAGGATTTTCGCACCAGCGGGCAGTGATATACCGGGTAGGTCCACCGGTTGGGTGATCGTTAAAATGTTGGCCCGGAACTGGCTCCGGGGATCATCCCAGATCTCGAAGATGCCCAACCGTTTCCGAAGGTGGGTATCCATGGTGCGGATCATGGTTTTTCCCGCATCAGCGATCCGTGTCGACGTAGCCGCGGTCATCGTGATGGCTTTCTCACCCACAGGGCGGTAATCAGAAGATTAAACACAACAAATGCAGACCCATAGAGCACCAGGGTAATGAGACGCTCCGTACCCTGGGTCTCCAGCAGTTTTGCGATAAAATAGGTGTGAATCAGTGTAGACGGCAGCAAACCCAGCGCAGAGGCAGTCAGGAAGCGCGTCGGGCGAACCCCGGCCAGGGCCGCCCCGAAGTTCACCACCATGAAGGGTATCGGTAAAAACCGGGTCTGGACCAGCGGCCAGAAGCCACGTCTCTCGGAAAGGTCTTCGAATCGCTGGAGTTTTTTTCCGGCCACATGCAGGATAAAATCTCGGCCCAGCAGTTTTGCGACCATGAAGCCCAGGGCAGCTCCGGAAAACAGCCCCAGCGTATTGTAAATGGTGCCGTAGAAAGCACCGAACGCCGCCCCGCCCAGCATCAGGGGGCCCGGCGGAAGGCCCAGGATGCCGAGGGTCATGTATAGACCGATCAACACCAGGGGGGCCCACCATAGGCCGCGTAGTTCATGTATGAGGGAACGGATATAGTCCTCGGAGAGAACATCGCCCAAGGGTGTGAAACGGACCAGGGCGATGCCTGCCAGAATCAGCGCCACAAAAAGCGCCAATCGCAGGGATGCTGTAAAGGGCACCCTGCTGTGACCTGTCTGGGTCGACGTCCCTGTCACTGCTTCTTTATCTGCTTCCATCATATCGATTGCCAAGGCCAATACCCCCCTCCGAAACTGTATAGACTGGGGAGATAGGTAACAGTTGTTCGGAGACATGGGTAACACTACCATCAGGCATATCGTTTACACTTGGGAGAACGACTATGCCATGGAAAGCGCGTACCACAATGTC
>Ga0056120_1000025_pt1 | contig 27168 bp, 31 predicted proteins | sample WorMettaBAHAMAS2_FD_71121 | JGI IMG/M metagenome (GOLD analysis project Ga0056120, IMG submission 71121) | Marine gutless worms symbiont microbial communities from Max Planck institute for Marine Microbiology, Germany - Olavius tantulus BAHAMAS.2 ...
CCTGTTTGAATTGCATCATGTCATGGAGCGCATCATACAGTGGCCTCAAATACGGATCCACTTTCTCCGCCAGATCACCCGGTAAAAAGCCAAGTTCCTCGCCGGCCTCCACCGCCGGACGGGCAAGGATAATCCGGCTTACCTGCTTCTTCGACAAGGCCGACACCGCCATTGCCATGGCAAGGTATGTTTTCCCTGTTCCCGCCGGACCGATGCCGAATACAATATCAAAGTTTCGCATGGCATCGATATACTCTTTCTGGGCAGGGCTCTTCGGTGTAATCGGCCGATTTTTCGAAGTGATAAATACGGTATCGAGGAAAATATGCTTCAGGCGTACCCGGTCGTTCTCGCTTAATACCCGGATCGCGTAATCGACATCTTTAGGGTAAATAGGGTATCTATTCTCGAGCAGTCCATACAGCTGAGACAAAATGTTTTCAGCCAGGGCGACTGCTATGGAATCACCTTCTAATAGAACCTCGTTTCCCCTGGCGTTGATCGTAATATCCAGCGCTTCGGCGATTTTTTGAAGGTTGCCGTTCTGCTCACCGAAAAGCTGACGCGCCAGGTCGATTTCCGTGAAGTTCAGCCTGTGATGTTGAGTTTGCGTTTCTTCGTCCATAGGCCGTTCATTGCGTGGGCGGGCCTGCCTGTTTCGAGGCGCCGGAATATCCGTCGACCTCTGGGTGCCGCCCGATTCAGGACAGCGTATCAGGCGTTAATGGTCCCGACAAACGCACAGGGAACATACCACATGGGGCAAATTCAATGCAAACTGAGCACCTATTTTCCCCAATTCTGGGGTTGCGTGGACATTGTTGACTTTAAACTATCCTTTTTTTTATGTATCTATCTCTGCATTCGTGACTGCATACACCGGTGACCGCATGCACCGGAAAGATCCCGGGGACTGGAGCCCTATGAACCTGCTGGATATCGTCATCATTGGAATTATGGGATATTGCCTGATCAGAGGCATCTTCCGGGGACTCATAAAGGAACTCTCGTCTATCGTCGGGGTGCTGGCCGCCTTTTATGCGGCCTATTCATACTATCCGTTGATCGCCTATCTCTTGCGCCGTTGGATTACGGACACCGGATACTTAAATATACTCAGTTTTTTTATTCTGTTCTGTTTGATATTCATCGCCGTGAGCATGCTGGGTGTGGTGATCAAGTATTTGCTGAATATTGCATTTCTGGGATGGGTGGATAGAATCTGCGGAGGCGCTTTCGGCACCATAAAAGGGATTCTTCTGGTATCCGTGCTTGTCATGACGTTGACGACTTTTCTGGAAAGAGGCACCCCCCTCCTGAAGAGGTCTCTGCTGGCGCCCCATGTGATGTTGATTTCGGAAAATATGGCCAAGGTGGTCCCCAAGGATATGAAGAAAAAGTTTCGGGAGGGGGGGAAGGCACTGGAAAAGGCATGGAAAAAGTAGAACTGTGTTTGGTGTTTGGGTTAGGACCCTGATACTGGATCCTCGACACTGGATCCTTGATTCTGGATACTGGATTCACCTTTTCCGGCGTGCCCTGAGCCCGTGGGAGGGAATTCCGGTTGTTTGATTTTTGAAATTTGTGATTTGAGATTTGTATTCAGTGTTTGGTGTTTGGTCGTGGGGTTCTGGGTTCCGGGTTCAAGGTTCCGGGTTCAACGTTCCATAGGCTGGTTTTTGGAATTTGAGTTTTGTTTGGAATTTGTGATTTGGAATTTGTGATTTGTATTTAGTTGTTTGAGATTTGTATTTTGAGCTTTGGAATTTTCGTCCGGCTGCGTAAATCTTTCTACTGGAATGAAACCTCATGGCTAATCAAAAATCGACAGAAGAACTGTCAAACGGACGTTTGAGGGATTTGATCGATCTGGTGGCGCGGCTCAGGGGTGACCAGGGGTGCCCCTGGGACCGAAAACAGACTCCGGAGACCCTTCGCACCTACCTGATCGAGGAGATGTTTGAATTGATTGACGCCGTCGACAGCGGCTCTCCGGAAAATATATGCGAGGAACTCGGCGATGTGCTGTTTCAGCTCGTGTTTCTGGCGCGTCTGTTTGAAGAGCGGGGCCAGTTCGACCTTCCGGAGGTCATCCGTCGAAATACGACAAAAATGATTCGACGCCATCCCCATGTGTTTGGGGACACTCAGGTATCCGATACCAAAGAAGTGCGGAAACGGTGGGGTGAAATTAAGAAAAACGAAAAAACGCCGTCCGGAAATGCCTCCATTCTGGACTCGGTGCCGGCGAAACTGCCGGCCCTGATGCGGGCCTATCGCATTTCGGAACGGGCTGCCGGGGCGGGCTTTGATTGGGATTCCATTCAAGGGGTCCTGGGCAAAGTGGAAGAGGAACTGGACGAATTCAAAGAGGCCCTGTCCAATGGCGGATCGAGCGAATCCGATCTTACATCTTTGAAGCTTGAGTTCGGCGACATCCTGTTTACTCTGGTCAATGTCGCCCGGTTTGCCTCCATTCATCCTGAAACGGCGCTGGCCGGCTCCACCCGGAAGTTCGAAGAGCGGTTTCGGAAGATGGAGCAAAAGGCTGCAGCGCTGGAGAAATCCATCGATGGCGTATCGAGGGACCAATTGGACGCGTTCTGGGAAGAAGCAAAGAACGCGTAAAATAAAATCTTTCCGAATGACATCTCGGAAAGATTGTATGAATCGCCCGCCGCCAAAGCGGCGGGCACTATTTATTCAACTTTAACTTCCGATATTCAGCATTGCCCGCCGGCTGTGCTTTTCTCTTGGTTTCGGGCCCAATACAGCGAGCAAGCCGTTCATGGTAAAAACGCCAAGCGTTTTTACTAATCGTCAAAATCTCCTTCGGGGCCTTCATTGACGTCCAGTTCGGCCGCCCGCCGGATGATCTCCTCCCGGCTCCATTCCGCCGGATTCTCAATGCGGCTCGATTTCGGCCCTGGATCGTACGATCCGGTTTCCAGAATGGTCTCTACCGCCATGGCAGCGGTGCCTTCCGCATTGAATACATTGACCAGCATATTGTAAGCGAAGTCTTCTACCCGTTTGGCCATCCGATCACGGATTTTTTTTGGCTGGGCCAGCAGTTTGTTCTCAAACGGCAAATTCAGTTTTTTGTAATTGCCGCCCGTCCACCCCTGGTCGGCCGCGTAAGCCTTCATCTCTTCCCACATGGGCTCGGTGACCCCTTCGTCGGCCACTTTGATAAAACCGCCCTGATCATCGAGGATCGCGTTGCCGAAGTCATTGACTTCCAGGCCCCAGGAAATCATCTGAAGGGCCGTGGCAACATTGGCTTTGGTCGTCCGGGTTTTGGCGGCGATGGTCCGGAGTCGATCCGAATCATTGCCGGATGTGCCGTGCTGGGCTCCGGACACGTTATACTCGCTGATGGCCTCATGGATTTGAGCGGTCAGCTCCACCTGAATGCCATGATCAGACGTCTGGATCCCGTGCGCCGTCCCGTTGTTCAGAGCAATCCAGTCCGGAAAGATATCATGGGCGTTCAAACCCTGGATCTGGAAAAGGGCCTCGTCAACAGTGGACATTCCTTCTGTACCTTTGATTTCACCAACTTCTGTTTCCAGGGCGGACCATTCCGGAACGTAGGGACAGAGTTCCAAATTGGTCAGCACGTTCTGGTCGTTGGGTAAATGGGATGCATCGATGGCAATGGAGGTGATCCCGGCATCGAAAAGGGTCGGGATTTCGATTTTGGCGGCATCGATATCTACTTGATTTTTCAAGCCATAATGGTCTGCATGGATGGCCACAGGGATGGTAATTCCCAATTCATTGCAGATGCTGTCCACCTGCCGCGCAATATTCCAGTAGTTGACGGCGCAGTATGCATTCTGTCCCCCTTCGGATTTGGCAATCTCGATGATAAGGGCGGAGTTGGCCCGCTGGGCGGCCCGGAGAACACCCCGGATGACAAACTGGTTGCGGCCGTTGGCGGCCATGGCGATGGCCTGTCCTTTTTTAAGCATGGCCCGGTCGATATATTTGCCGCTGACGATCAGTGCCAGGGAATTGGGAAACAAGGTCTTTACATTCGGGGGACGGCCGATGGACAAGGCCTTTTCAAAATCGTCATTCGATACCGGCATCGTGACCTCCTTATTTAAATCCTTCCATATCGGAAATTTTTGATTTTCTTATATTATCAATGAGTTCCAACACACTCTCGCGGTAGGCTTCGGGGGCTTGCACCTCTCCCCACCCCATGTGAGCCTGGAACAGGCCGTCGTAAGCCGTATCGTGAAAGGAACGGATGCGGTGAGGGATCGCCCTGTCCTGAAGGGCGGCTTCGACCAGTTGGGCCTCGAATGTGTTGTCCAGGAGAGCGATAGAAACGAATTCGTTCACCGGATTGCCGATCTGTGGATTTTCAATGTGTGCGCTGAAGCCGAAGGATCAGGCGTAATTGTAGATTTCGTATTCTGTTTTCTCACCCAGTAATTTATCGATATCGTTCTGTAACTCCACGCGTTCCTTGTTCAGCACCCAGGTGCGCCAATCGTCGATGGACTGCCATGTGCTGATGACCAGACACTCATTGGGATCGTCGACACGCTGAAGGGTTTCCCCGGATACATACCCGACCTGATTCATGGCAAGGACGCGCAGCTGTTTCAGCAAGGGGGCCAATTCCGAGTACTGCTGCTCCGAGACACGGCGTTTGATGATGATCTTCACTGCCATGACGCCCTCCTTCCTCCGTCCTTTGGTTGACCCCAGTGGGGGTTATCGAAGACCCGCGAAAACGGTTCGGTCAGGGCTACTCGGTCGTCTCCCTGAGCTGATGCAGCTTGGTGTTGTATTCCAACACTTCACTGTCATACGCTCTTCGCTTGGCCTCGTACGCGGCGTTCCGCTCATTGAGCTGGATAATCTGCAACTCGTATTCTTTTCTGGCACCCTTTGTCCGGAATTCGCCGCGGCGTTCTTCAAGCATCCGTCGAGCTTCCGTCAGGGCTTTATATTCGGTATCCAGCGCTGTTCTCTCCTGTTCCAAACGCTTTCCCTGCTCGACGATGTCCTCATTGCCGGCGGGCGCCGGTTCGGGTTCGGGTGCCTTCCCAGGAGGTGTTGCCGCCGTTGCTTCCGAAGGTTCCGATACCTCCTCGGATTCGCGATAATCCTCGTATTCGCGATAATCCTCGTATTCGCGCAGTTTTTCACGCTGCTCCCGGGGAACCATCGTGATGTCATCCGTAAAGCGGACATTACCGTGTTCATCGATGTATTTATAGTATTCTGCGCTGGCCGGCAGGGCTGCCAACAACGCACTGATGAGGATGAGCCCCAATCCCGTTCGCATGGCGGTGTCTCCTATTTCGAACCCCCAAAATTGGGTGAAATTGTTATTCTTAGGAAACGTTCCTAAATTGCTCAGGGCAAACGTCCGGAAACGACGTATTTATACGAAATATATATCTACTCGACCCATATTCGTCAAGTAATCTGAATCCTCGAACAACTTCTGGAACCTGGGGATTTCCGGAAGCTGAAACACCTTCCGTCAACTCTTTCAATTGAGTAAGGGATCCTTTCCGGGTGTTCGGGCGGGCAGGTGGCATGATGTGGGCCATGAAGATAAGTTTTCAACTTTTGCTGAAGCCATGGTATAGGTCATCGCGTGCTACCGGAATGTACCGGTGAACCCAGAATCCGTCCATGGAGAGCCGATGACAACACCATCACCGCAGTCCGGCCGTGATGACGCGCCGGTACGATGCCGAGGGGTACGGGGTGCCACCAGCGTCACGGAAAATACCAAGGAGGCGATCCTCGAAGCCACCCGGGAAATGCTTTATATCATGATTCGCGCCAACGAGATGCATCCCGATGACGTGGCCAGCGCCTATTTTACCACCACCGTCGATTTAAATGCGACCTATCCGGCACTGGCGGCCCGTCAAATGGGATGGTACGAGGTCGCCCTGCTGTGCGGCCACGAGATGCAGGTCCCCGAAGGCCTGTGCCGGTGCATCCGTGTCCTGGTGCACTGGAATACAACCCGCCGACCCAAAGACATCGTACACGTCTATCTCCGGGAGGCCAAGGGGTTGCGACCGGACCGGAAGACCCTTCCTGAAATACCCGAAGAAGAGCTCGCGGCGGCGGTCAACAATTTCGATCTGGAATCACTGAAGTTCGATCCCAACGGCAACTAAACCGGACATCCTCCCCCTTGCATCAGATTTCTGCCAGGCAGTGATCGAAAGGGAGCGCACCAGCGGGCCGAGATCCGGCCAGTCAACGGCTCAGGGCCCGGATTTTCTTTGGGTGCGCGGTTTGTATACTTTGATCTCATTGTCGTTTCCCATTACCACGCGGGTATGATACACCGTGGACCAGTATACGCCGACGACCTTGCCATCGGGCGTCAAGATATCGTATGCTCGGGGTTCCTGCTTGCGATAGCCCTTCATATTTTGCATCGCTTTATCCGCCGCCTCGGACCCCGGAACGAACTCCCGCCAGAACTTGGCTGTTTGGCGGTAATCCGGATCGAGTCCCATGATCGCCTCCGGCAGGTTTTCCCGGCCCGTAGCGTAGTAACGGTATTCGGCGGGTGGCTGGCCTCCCTTGAAAGCTTGCTCCATGTCCAGGTTTCGTTTGAGGCTGCCGTTTTTGCCGGCGGTTGCCGCCGGCACCAGCAGGAACACCGCGATTGCCGTACACGTAATTATAGTCGTGATCTTCATGACGTTCCTTTGTCGCGCCGTATTATGGCATATACGATGCCATTATCGCGCAACGGGTTTCAGTATCACCAAGGCTGTAGTGACGAGCAACGGGATAGAAATAGACGTCTTCTGCCGGAATCATGGGCTTAAAGACCTTGACCGTGTTGTCATCTCACATCACGATCACCGTGAATACCGATAACATCCTCTTCATGGCGCACCTCGGGCGCACTTGGGTGGACAATCTCAGGGACCTTCTACAGTTCTGTGATCTATTGATGTGATGCATTAAACGCAGTAACCGGAGGTCGACTACTGGCGAATCGATACCCGGGGTTTGAGGACCCTGACGGTGTTCCCCTCGCCCATTTGCACGGCCGTCGAGTAGATCGCAGACCACCACACCCCGATCACCTCCCCGTCGGGGGTGACGATATCCGATGCCCTCGGGTCATTATCGTAATAAAGCCTTAGGCTGGATACCAGTTTTCTCACTTCCTGGGGATCAGGCCCAATTTCTCTCCAGAACTTGGCGGCTTGCTGCCATTGGGGATCGAGTCCGATAACGGCATCGGGAACGCTCGCCCTTCCGGTGGCATAATAGCGCAAATCTGCCGGAGGGTTGCCTTCACTAAAGGCCTTGGTCATTTCCGGGTTTCGTTTGAGCCTTCCAGCCGGTCCGGCCGAGGCCATGGACGCTATCAACAATATCGCCATCCCTGTAGCGATCAGCATTATTCTAAGGTGCACGGTGTCTCTCCCATTCCATTGGTGTTGCACATCCACATTGACGAATTCTCCGTTTTGGTCATGCGGACCGCGGATCATTCCACATCGCCCCCGGCACAATGGTCATGGCCGAGGCGGGAGGGTCGGCCGATACACGCGAATTTCCCTTTCCCCTCCCATCCGGATGATGGTCCAGCAGATAGAGGACCAGTATACCCCGATGATCTTGCCACTGGGTCCCACAATGTCCAATGCCTGAGGGGGCTTGCCACTATACTTCGCGACGTCTTGGATCAGCATCCCGGTGTTTTCCGATTTGGGATCGATCTCTCGCCAAAACTTGGCGCTCTGGCGCCAGGCAGGGTTAAGTCCGATGACGGCATCCGGGATGCTTTCTCTTCCGGTGGTATACCAGACAAAACCGTCGGGCGGATTTCCCGCTGCGAGGAGTTTGCTCATCTCCGGGTTATGGATCAGACGGGTCGAATCGGCCGTTGCTGCTGCCGAGGGGATCACCAACGCCAGCACTATCATGATTGCTATGGGCGGGGTTGTTCGCATGGGCACTCCCTACTTTTTCTCTGTCAATGGGGTCATCGATTTTGCTGGGCAGGCATGGGCGGTTTGCCAACAAGGTAACCACGGCCACAAATACAATCAATGTGGGCTCCCCAACTTCTGCGGCGGCAGGTTCCCGAACCCCACTTCAGGTTCGGGATCAGCCCAGCGGCGGTGTCCTATCCTTAAACATGCCTTCTCATCGAAGGTCGCGTGTCGCCTTGAGATCCTTACACGGCCCTTGCCGGTTTCGGATCCCGGTATCCCGGGAGGTTAAAACACCGTGAAACCGAAGCCTACCGATAATAGCGTTTCAGTCTGGCCGGAGATACGCCGCCGTGGTAGAACGCCACCAGAATGATGTTCATGATTTGCTGCCGAATACTTCCCTCGGCCCGATATCTTCGGGCTGATGTGACCACCGGGTGTCTGATTTTGACGAATCTTCCCTTCCGGCGGAGCCGTCGCTGAATGTCCACATCTTCCATGAGGGGTATGTCACGAAATCCGCCGATGATCTGAAACATATCTTTTCTGACGAAGAGCCCCTGATCTCCATATGTGAAGAGAATGTGGTTGATGCGGGTAAACAGGGAAAAAAACCGAAGCACAGGGCTGTCATCATCAAACTCTAAAAAAAACGAGCCTCCGGCGATGCCGTTTCCCTTGGCCATGAGATGTTCTATGGCGATCAGGCCACCGCGAGGAAGGCGGGTGTCGGCGTGAAGAAAAAACAGAATGTCACTCCGCGCCACATCGGCACCCCTATTCATCTGACATCCTCTCCCTTGGGGCGATTCCAGAGTCGTCACCTCCGGAAAGGCCCGAGCAATCTCCAGGGTTCCGTCGGTGCTGCCCCCGTCCACAACGATAACGTCCGGATGATGATTCAACGAGCGAAGATGGGCCAGACAGCCCCCAATGGTTCGCGCTTCGTTCAGAACCGGAATCACAACTGAGATCATCATGGTAACGTGGCCCCCAAACTTGCTGGTTCGACGTTCCGGCCGGGACACGACTCGGCGGTGGTGTCTCGGCTTGCGTTGCCTCATGGAGTATTATCTCTGCTGCCATCTTCAACGCGATTCCGCAACGCGGCCAGAACCGCCGGAAGATTTTTTTGAGGGATCGCCGCACGATCCACCGAGGGACAAAAAAGCCCGGATCCAGATACACGCTGTAGTGAACGATGGTGTGTCTTCCCTCTGCCATTGGCCTCAGCCGCCACATGCCTTTCATTTCCCGAAGATCGCCGCGCAGCCGTCTGAAGGTGATTTGCCGGTGAATCTGATAATCCGCACGAAATACATAGGCGACCTTGGGAAATAACCACATCCACTTTACATCATGGCGGATAACCTCCCAATCATCGCCGGATTCCAGCACACGGCACGCTTTCAGCCCCGGTATGAACTCCGGAGCAGCGTCACAGTCGGTCATGATGCGCCAAATGGCCTCTGCCGGTGCATCGATCCACACCACGGCTTCCACGGATCCCCTGGGCTGATGTTCAGACTGGCCAAGCTGCACAAGGATTTCTCCCTTTTGAATCTTCGCCAATTGGTCGTCGTTCAGTTGGGCATCCGCCGTCATCGATTTAGCCACAGGAACGACAGCGGTGGCGCCGACCCAAAACAGCGTTATCATAAGAAACGACTTACATCGGCGATTCATCTAGCACATCCTTGTTGGAATTAAAGATATCCTGCCAGTTTCATCAAATGGCTAGAAAATGTGCATGGACATTGCCGGCGTCAAACCGGTTGGGAGGGAAAAATGATAGGAGCGGCCCATCAGTGAGCTTATCAAAAGATCCCATTGCATCCGGGGCGGCAATGCTCATTATGTGGTTAATGAGTCGGGAGCAATTGATGAACCTCATTGCAACGGGGAATTGAAATGAAAAAAACAGACTGTATGTATGAGCGAATAACGCTGCGCACCCTTGGGCTGGTGCTTCTGCCATTTGTACTATTCTTCACCGCGGTCGCCGGAATCGTTGTCCCGGTCTTTGGTGTGATCTTCGCACTTCCGCTGTTGGTCCTCATCGGACTCTTTCTGGCAGCGCCGAGAAGCAAAACCTGCAAACTTCTGTTCAGCGATACGGACTAGTGCTTAGAACCTATCCGTTGGTGCTTTCGGAAGCGTTCTGGCCAGATCGAACAAGGAAACGTCATAACGGCTGCTTCTCCCCTCAAGCATATCGGACAGTATTTCTCCCAGAACGGGGGCGAATTTGAAGCCGTGGCCGGAGAGGGCCGCGATAAATACGTGTCGATATTCAGGTAGCGGCCCAAGCCAGAAATGGCGGTCTTGGGTGAGGGTGTACAGACAGCCTTCCGAACGGAGGGTTTGGGCGTTTAAATCTGGAATGAACTGCTCGATGAACCTTCGGATACGGCCGATCTCCACTTCTGACACCTCATGTGCGCCCTGGCTCGGGTCGGCGTCGGAGAGTTGATTGTGGGGAGCCACTTTCACCATGCCACCGTTCCGCATGCATGGAAGCGCGTAGATTTCACTGTATCCAAGAGAGGTTTCTTCCGCGTGCGGTATTTGCCAGAAGTTCACCGGAAAATTTCCTATCCTGAAGTTCCCGTTGCGAGGAGTGCTTGCCCAACAGACCGGCACCCGCTTTATGGACAATGGTTGATCCGTCTGGCCCATGAGCCGTTTGTTGTGTGCACCAGCCGCCAGCACCAGCCGTCCGCTTTCATACGTCCCTCTCGGTGTTATTACCCGGATATGAGTGTTCCGTTCTTCCCATCGCAAAACCGGTTCGTTGACATTCAGGATGGCTCCGGACCGTTCTGCTACTTCCAAAAAGGTTCGCACGGCGGGCTCGGGATAGAGGATCCCGGCTTCTTTTTCCAGGCCGGCGACAAAGCTCTCGTGAATGGCCAGCTGCGGCCACCGTGAACGAACCGCGGATGCGGTCATGAATTCGTGGGGGATATCATAGGCGCGGGCACTCTTTAGAAAACCGGACACCGCCGGACTGTCCGGTGGACCGATGGTTAGGTTTTCCGTTTTAACAAGAAGGGTTTTCCCCGATACCTGTTCCAGCTTGCGCCACAGATCCCAGCTCCGGATGGCCATGGACACATAGGCCGTCCCCTCCATATAGGCTTTGCGAATGCTTCGTGATTCCCCGTGGTGGCTGCCCCGTTTGTGGGGCGGCGCCATGGCATCAAGTCCCATGACCGATTCTCCACGGCGAGCCAGTTCCATGCAGGTTGCCGCCCCCACAGTGCCCAGTCCGACCACGATGACATCAAAATGCCTAACTGTTTTCACGGTAAGCCCCCACATTCGGAAAAAACACGATCAGCCCCACACTCAGCAATGGCACTACGGAGATCCAGAACAGCACCTGTTGAATTGAATAGACGTCGGCAAGTTTTCCCACCACCGGCGACACCGCGCCGCCCAGGCCATAGGCAAATCCCATCATCAGACTTGCGACCATGGAACGGCCTTTGGGCGCCAGCGCCTGAGCCATGACCACGCCCAGCGGCATAGTGGCCAGGGTGAAAAAGCCCGCCAGCACGGCTCCCGGAAACACCCAGGATCCGGGTAGATAAAGCAGCAACAGCAATGCCGGGGACATCAACGCATGGGACACCACAAAAATCGCCTTAACACCGATACGATCGGACAGGTAGCCGGCCAGCAATCCGCTGAACGTTCCGGCCAGGGTAAAGAGTGAAAACATGGCGCCGGCAGCGACCAGGGAATACCCGCGGTCTACATAGAGGACCGGCATGAAGGTTAAAAAAGACTGCCCCACGATGGCTCGCAGCATCATGACCAGCCAGATGAGAAAAATCGGCTTCCAGACATGTCCCAATGCTTCTTTCAGCGAGCCGATAAATCCGTACTCTTTTAGTCCCTCAGTCTGGGGGGGCGGCAGTGTAACATACAGATAGGCCGCCACGAGAAGGCCGAAGGCCATGGTTGCCGTAATCCATTCCAGCCCCACCCATCCTGCATACCAGGTAATCAAAATGGGACCCACCGCAAACGCGAGGGTTCCGCCGGTGTTGAACACCGACATGGACATGCCGGGGTTTTGTCCGGCATACAGGGGGACCATTCCGGTGGCCGGCGGGTGAAACATGGATGAACCGAAGGAGCCGAAGGCGACACATCCCAGAAGGACCCAAAACGTGGGGGCAATCCCAGAGAGGGGAATGCACAACACGACCAGTAACAGCCCGCCGAGAATGAACCACCGGGACTGGTATCGATCGGCCAGATATCCCACAGACGGCTGCACGACAAAGGCCAGTAAACGGGCCGTTCCGGCGATCACCCCCACCTGGGTCAGCGACAACCCCAGTTTGGCCACAAAGAGGGGAAACAAGGGGCTGATGAACGAACTGTAGAGATCGCCGGTAAAGTGGATCAGGGTCAGCGAGAGAATGATCCGGACATTCATTGACCCGGCGTGTTGGGGTGTGGGCCTCATTTACGACTGATGACCCTGCTCGGCTTTCGCCCTCTCAGAAAAGCTGCGGAACCGCAATGCCTCTTCCGCATTGCCCTGTGATTCATAAATTTTGCTGATCCGATCGAAATAGACCGCAGCGTTTTCCGGGATCTCCCGGGCAAGGGACAGATACAGTTCCAGAATCGCAGAATTGCGTAGGCCTTCTTTGTATGACAGTTCCGCGTATTTGTGCTTGATATCCGGGTCCACACGGGCACGGCAGCCGGTGCAGGTGTCCATCACTTCCTTGTAAATCGTCCGGGCCTGTGACGAGTCGCCCAACGCCTCATGGGATCCGGCCAGTTCCCTGGTGACCTCTTCATTCCATCCGTATCTGTCAAGGCAATCCTGGTAATACGCCCTGGCCGCTTCTATGTTTCCGGAACGGGTCAGTGTCTCTCCCCGAAGCAGAACAATCGCCAGAGAGTCGGCAAATTCCTTTGGCACGGTGGCCAGGAGGGTGTCGACCCGCTGGAAATTCTCCTGTTCCCAGTAAATGTCACACAACAGCCGATAGGCGGGGAGGGCGGTCGGATGAAAGGTTAAAAAATTTTCGAGCAGGCGCTGCGCCTCGACCGGTCGATCAAGGTTGGCGTAAGCGGACGCCAGTTCCAGGGGAATATAACTTTCCGGCTCCGGATGATCCTCCATGGCCCGCGACAGCAACAGTGCTGCCGTGTCAAAGTCGCCCCGGTTCAATGCCATGTAGCCGGCCTTGAAATTTTCTCCGTAACCCAAGTAAACATCTCCGATTTCGTCGGGCAAGGTGCCGCACAGGGCCATGAAGTACTCGTCTTCGGAAACGCTAGGGGATATCCGGCCGTTTTCGGGCTCCTCCGCCGGTGGTGACATCAAGTCCGCCATGTCCGTATCGGCGTCCACGTGATCCATGCGGCGTTCCCGGAGTTCACGCACCCGTTGCTCCACGGCCCGCCAGTCATCGCCGTCAGCGCTCAGCTCAAGCGCAAGGGCTAAAAGATCCTGTGCATCGTCCCAGAAGCCGCTCCCGATCAAATTTTCGGCATTCTGGAGGTGCTCGTTGACCAGGGCTTCTCTGACCGACGCGAGTTTTCGAGTGATCCGTTCCCGGACATCCGGATTGGGATGTTTTTCCAATAATTCCAGTGCGTGCTCGTACTCTAGCTTTGCCGGGCCCCACTGTTTTGCATGGAACAGGGTATCCCCCTTGTCTTCCAGTTTTTCCGGGGTGGGGCGGGCAAACAAGTCCAACAAGCCCATAATACGGTTCTCCTTCGCAAGGGTCGGCACCATCAGATCGGCCGATTATCTTATCTGAACATGTCACGTTAATGCAACCGGCATCATCGGACCAGTTCCTTGGGTGGACATCTTCCTGTTGGAAATTCAAGACATCTGTTTTAGAATTGTAGATAGGCCCAGCCAGCCACCGGGCGCAGGTGGCCGGGAATTCACGAGGCCTTGTCTGGCGGTATGATGCCACACGTTACGCTGAGAGATATCCGATGATTGGTTACCTTATACTCCTGGCAGCGGTCCTACTGATTGTCTATGGTCCCCATATATGGGCGCGGAATGTGCTCAACCGGTATAACCGGACGGAATATTTTTCCGGAAACGGACTGGATCTAGCCCGTCTGGTTCTGGAGCGGCTGGATATCGCAGATGTCACCGTTGAAGAGACCCCCATCGGCGACCACTACGATCCCCAGGCCAAGCGCATTGGTTTATCCAGCGCCAACTGCGGGCGTCGCACATTGACTGCTGCTGTGGTCGCGGTCCACGAAGTCGGGCATGCCATCCAGGACCACACGGCCTATCGACCGCTCCGGACGCGCACCCGGATGGTCGTTACCGCGGCGAGGCTTGAGCGGATCGGGGCTGCCATCATGATGGGGGTTCCGATTATTGCGATGCTGACCCGGGTACCGGCGGCGGGTGCCCTGATGTTTCTGGGAGGATTGGCCACATTGTGCATCCCGCTGGTGGTTCATCTGCTGACGCTGCCGACGGAATTCGACGCGAGCTTCAAGCGTGCACTGCCGATCCTCGATGCCGGTAATTATATCCCCAAGGAAGATCTGCCGGCGGCACGCAAAATACTGACCGCCTGCGCTCTGACTTACGTCGCCAGCGCACTGATCGGACTGTTGAACGTGTGGCGCTGGATTCGGATCCTACGGCGATGACCCAGGTATTGCATGAAATAGTTTCAGAGAGGGGTTAAATTTAAAGTGGCTTTACCGTATTTTGGAATTGCAGATATATCAGCAGACAAATGTTTTTACATTCATGCATGATGAAGAACGATCTGAAACTATTTCATGCAATACCAGGGTAAGACCCGGGCCTTGCATAAACGGGGTTATCCGCAAAGACTCGGTTACTGATTGAAATGACTATCGTACCATGAAGTACACGAAGAGCACGAAGGTAAGGGAGTGAATTTTCAATTTTCTTCTTCGTGACCGTCGTGGTAAAAATTTCCAGACTGGAACATGACGTAACCGCGTATGAACGACATTTTTTTAGGTTCCAAAAAGGATCGTACACAGCAACCATGGATTCGATCACTCAAATAGTTCTTGGTGCGGCCGTGGGTGAAGCCACCCTGGGCCGACGCATCGGCAATCGTGCCATTCTCTGGGGTGGTATCTGCGGTCTCTTTCCGGATCTGGATCTGTTTGTCCCATTCGGTGATGCGGTAAAGTCCTTTACGTATCATCGCAGTTTCAGCCACTCCCTCTTTGTCCTGGCCCTCTTGACCCCGATCTTCGTTCAACTGATTATGAAGGTGCACCCGGATACCCGGCAGTACCGAAACCGCTGGTATGCGCTGGTTTTATTAGCCTTTACCACCCATGTGTTGCTGGATTGCCTGACGGTTTACGGCACCCAGATCTTCTGGCCACTGCCGACGCCTCCGATTATGTGGTCGTCGATCTTTATCATCGATCCGGCCTATTCGCTGCCGCTGTTTGCGGGGGTTCTGGCCGCTCTGATGCTCTCCCGAAAGGCCACCCTCGGCCATCGGTTCAACGGCGTGTGCCTGGCGCTGAGCACGATTTACCTGTTGTGGGGGGTTGGGGCCAAACTGCATGTTGAACAGGTGGCGCGCACCTCTTTGAAACAACAGGGTATGGGTTACCACAAGCTGCTGACCGTACCCTCGCCGTTCAATACGCTGCTCTGGCGAGTGTTGATCATGGACGATACGGGATACGCAGAATCCTACTATTCGCTTTTTGATCCCAGCCCGGATCTCAAGGTGACCCATTTCCCCAGCCAGCGGCACCTGCTCGAGGGGCTCGACAATCACTGGCCGGTCAAGCGACTTCGGTGGTTCACCCATGGATTTTATTCCGTTGAGCAGCTCAGTGATGACGTCGTGATCACCGATCTTCGAATGGGGGCAGAGCCATACTTTGTGTTCCGATTTAAGGTCGCCAGGATGGGCAATCCCCATGCCCAGCCGACCGAAAGCCAGCGGATCACCAGTGAGCGTAGCTGGAAAATGCGCCACGTGATCACCTGGACGTGGCAGCGCATCTGGTCACCCGACCCCGAATAGGGAACAAGCCATGGCCTTGGATGATATGAATCCGTTGACCCCGGCCGCCACCCTGGTTCTGGTGCGACCGGCTCGGATCGATTTTGAGGTGTATCTGCTGCTGCGGAATCCTGAAAGCGGTTTTATGGCCGGACAATACGTGTTTCCTGGTGGAACTCTGGAGGCGGAGGACCAGGATACCGCCTTCTGGATGGACCGGGTGGATCAGGACACCGAAGGGATCGAGAGGGGCATTGGCGGGTCGGTCCGTGCCGAAGATATCTTGCCCTTTGGGGTGGCGGCCATCCGCGAAACCCTGGAAGAGGCCGGCGTGTTGCTGGCTTCCGGAAACACCCGGTTGGATCGTCAGTTGAACGCCATTCGTCGGCAACATGTTTCCGGAGGCATTGAGAAAGGTTGGTTCGTTGAACGGGTGTCGGAACATGGGTGGGTGCTGGCACTGTCCGAGCTGAAGCGCTGGTCCCACTGGATGACGCCCAAGGGCATGACGCGCCGGTTCGATACCCGGTTTTTCCTGGCCGCCATGCCGGATGGCCAATCGTGCACTCCTGACAACCGCGAGACGGTACACGGTCTCTGGGTCACCCCCGAAGAGGGGCTGAAAGGCAATCTCGACGGCAACATCCCGTTGAGCCCTCCAACCGTCGTAACCCTCCATGAACTCCTGGCCTATCCCGATGTCGAGGCACTGTTGACATCCGCATCAGAACGGTCCTGGGGGGAGCCGGTGCGGCCCCGTATGGTGAAACTGCAGGACGGTGCGGTCATTATAGAGCCCTGGGATCCAGCTTACGGAGAGGGGACCATTTCAATTGATCCGACCGGCCTCGACTCCGCCGTGGCCACTGTGGGCCGATCCTTTTCCCGGATCTGGATCCACCGGGGCTGGTGCCGTCCGATCATATCGGCATAGGTTGCGGGGGTTTTGCGGCAGGGAATCCAGCATTTCCAGAATTTCCTGAACAATCAGGTCCGGCTGCTCCCATAGGATAAAATGGCCGGCGTCCGGGACACGCACCATCTTCAACGGGCTTTTTGCCATCCGTTCGGCAAAATCGGCATTGGCCGGCAGGACCAGTTTGTCTTTGCCCCCCTGAATCAAGGTCATTGGAGAAGACAACTGTTCCCAAAGCGGCATCATCTCCCGCAACTCTCCCTGAAGGGCCATCACCTCCTTGTTGGCCAGTATCAACGGCGTGGGTACCGCCCAATTCACGATCCGGTACGTCGCTAAATGATTATACCATCGGGGATCTTCCAGGTCCGGATCGATGGACGGCGCAATGAGAACCAATCCACCGATCTGCTCCGGAAATTCCACGGCCATGCGAACGGCCAGGGGAGCCCCCAACGAATGGCCCACCAGGATGGCCCCGCAACCGGTGGCATCTTGATTCAAGAGCGGCTGCAGCAAATGGGCTTGCCGGGCCAGCGAGGGGAGCAGCACCTTATAGTCGGATTTTCCGAATCCCGGCCGGTCCACCGCGATTAGACGGGCCCTTTCGACCAGATCTGACTGTCCCAGAAATGTTGCGAATGCTTTCCAGGTTCCGGGAGTGCCGTGGAGAAAGATAATCAGGGGCCGATGAGTCTCTCCAGCTGCGGCGTAATGGATGTTCCGATCCTCGATGCTGTATTCGTGAAAGGTAGGGGCCGATCGGCCTTCAAACAGTTTAGCAGGATCCGTTTCATAGGGCGGCGCACACCCCATCAGCAAGGCACACAGGCCAACAACTTTGATTTGAAATCCCCTTGTCCATGTCTGAGGCATTAGTTTGCTTCCATGGTCCCACCCTGGATGCCGAGTGGATTGCGGATATGGGCTCCGGACCGTTCCGGCACCGGGTTCCTGGCGGTCTTGTTGGCGGGTCGGCGATTCACCACGCGCAAATCTTAATATGCTCCCGTATCTGAAAGCTGCAACCGGCGGGTGTGGGCAAGTTTTATCGCAGAGGACGTACAATCGGCTCACGATCCGTCCGTGAACCTTGAGGGTCGGCTTAAATCCGCAACTGCGGGATGCCTACCCGGTGCCCGTTACCAGACGGTTTTGTTCGTGACGAGCTTCGAGAAAATAATCCAGGGTTGCCTGGATAACTCCGGTGTCGGCCAGGATTCGCTTGTGACCGAGACCTTCCGTTGCTTGGAGCAATACGTGGGCCGATGTTGTGGATACGGCCTGGGAATCCCTAAACGGGATGGTTTTGTCTTCCCTGTCGTGGATGATGAACACGGGTGATCGGATTTGATCGATCAGCACGTCGGGATTATCCCTGTCCAGGTCGTAACCGAAATGATGTTCCAGATCCGATACGGCGCTCCGGTAAACCTTGGACGGGATACCATGCAGAGCGAATATGTTAAACAAAATCTCCCGCAATCTGAGTGCCGGGGCGATCAAAACGGCATCCAGGTCCGGGTTCTCTTTCGTAATGCAATTGATGGTTGCGGATGCACCGATGGAATGGCCGACCATTCCGATAATGTTCAGACCCCGTTTCGGGTCCGTCAACGCTCGCAAGGTATCGGTATACTGAAAGTAATTGGTGGTGTTGCCTTCCGAGTTGCCATGGGCCGGTGCATCCAGGGCGATCACCGAATATCCGGCCGCTACAAAGGGGGCGACGAATCGGTCAAAGTGGCCGGCGCGGCCATTCCATCCATGGACAAACAGGATGGCGGGCCCGTCCCCCCATCGCCAGCATTGGATGGTGTTACCGTGAACGGTCAGGTGGAACGTCTCCCCGGCCTCCAGGGTCTTTAGTTGCCGGGGGGACAGAGGGTAAGGAGAGGGGGCAAAGAACAATTTGGCCAAAAGGGCTTTGGCGGCCGTCGGAGAGAAAAACCACAGGACATTGAACAGGAGGGAGACGGCGCGGTGTTTGAATAGAAGTAAACGAACGTTCGTGCGATATTCTGTCAAATTTGAATAGTGTTTGGGCATGGCGGACTCCATTCTGTAATTTCAGTGTGTTACGACCAAGGAGGGGTTATGTGTGACGGACTAAACCGACGCCTTTGTTTGGTATGTGCGCAGAAGTTGCTCAAGGGCCTTTTCCTGACGTTTCCGGGTTTCTTCGCTTTTGAGCAGATTGTGGTAGAGGTGAAATCCGAGCAGTAGGGAATAAAGATCATAGGCGAACTGATCCTGGTCGATGTCCGCGTCAAAATCGCCGACACGGATGGCGGATTCGGCAATCCGGCGGAGACAATCCAGCCATTCCTCCTGCTGATGCAGCAGGAAATCCCTGACTTTTCCAGGACGATCCGGAAAATCTGAACTGGCCGATACAAAGATGCAGCCGCCTCTTAGCCTGGAGGTCCATTGGATCCAATTGGAGACCAGGGCCCTGATCCGTGGAATCCCCGCCGGTGTCCTCAGGGCCGGCACCACGATTTTTTCGGCAAATACGTCTCCGGCATGTTTGAGGATTTCGACCTGCAGATTCTCCTTGGATTGAAAATGGGCGAACAGGCCGCTTTTGGACATGTTGGTTGCCTTTGCCAGGGACCCGATACTGACCAGGTCCAGACCCATGGTGCTTGCCATGGAAAAGCCCGTTTCAAGAATCGCCAGTTTTGTCTCCTCACCTTTGCTCATGAAACCAAAATAGAACGACCGTTCGTATTTGTCAAGCGGTTTGAAATTTTTTTTCAAAAATGCGAAGAACATCCGACTCGGTTCCGTTTTTACTAAAGCCAACCGCATATCGAAGACCTTTATAGGGCACGTCATGACACACACCTCGGGCACCAAAGCCGCCCATTGGATCAGAGATCTGGTCGAAAAGTTTATTCTGGAATCCCCGGACAATCGGCTGGGGACCCGCCCCTCCGAGCCCGTGTTCGACCGGCCGCTGGTCGGCTTCTCCAGCGGCATGGATCCCGTCTACACGGAATACGTCCGGCACATCGGCGAATTTTACCTGACTCCCCTTGAGATCTTCCGGAATGGGTGCCCGGATGCCGGCAGAACCCCGCCCCGGAAGCTGACCGTTATTTCCTGGGTTCTGCCCTCCACCGCCGCCACCCGTATGGAGCAGGCTGAACAGACCAAACGGCCCTCGGAGCGCTGGTGTCGCACGCGACATTACGGCGAAGCATGCAATGACACACTGCGACGGCATCTGGTGACCCGTCTGGAAGAAGCCGGAATCCCGGCGGTAGCGCCCATGCTGTCCGCATTCTGGTCCAAGTTCGATACGGGTCCCTACGCGCCCTGCTCCAACTGGTCCGAGCGCCACGCCGCTTATGCTGCCGGTTTGGGGACGTTCGGTCTCTGTGACGGTCTGATCACGCCGGTCGGCAAAGCCATGCGGACCGGTTCGGTGATCGCCGGAGTTGAGCTGCCGCCTTCCCCACGGCGTTACACCGACCATCATGCCTACTGCCTGTTCTATTCCCACGGCAACTGCGGGAAGTGCATCGACCGCTGCCCGGTACAGGCCATCAGCCGGGAAGGGCACGACAAATGGCGGTGTATGAAATACACCTATGGGATGAACGCGTACATGAAACGGCAGTACGGCATTGATAATACGGCCTGCGGTTTGTGCCAGGTCGACGTGCCCTGCATGGATCATATTCCTTCTCCGGAGGAGGGATAATCCCCTCTATGGGGAGTCGACGGGGATGAATTTCAGCGAACAAATTACATTGGGCCGCACCGGACTCAGGGTCGGGCGGCTGGGTCTAGCGTCCAGTTATGGGGCACCAGAAGCCGCTTTCGAAGAAGCGTTTGATCGCGGCTGCAACTACTGGACCTGGGGATCGTTCATCAAAGGACGGTCCTCCCCAATGAAAGCCGCCATCAAAGCAATTGTCGGTGCCGGGCGGCGAGACGATCTTGTGCTGGCCATGATCTCATATGCCCATAGCAGCATCCTGACCGAGTTCTTCTTGAAGAAGGGGTTAAAGGTCGCCGGAATCGATTATGCGGATGTGTTGATTCTGGGATACTTTCCCAAACGACCGCCCCAGAGGGTCATTGACGGGGCCTTGGGTCTGAAAGAAAAAGGATTGGTGCGTTTCATCGGTCTGACCAGCCATAACCGAAAGGTGTTTCCGCTCCTGGCTGAAGAGGGGCTGATGGATATTTTTCACGTTCGCTACAACGCTGCCCACCGCGGTGCGGAAACTGAAACCTTCCCCCACGTGACCGGGGAAAATCGGGCCGGAGTGGTATCCTTCACCGCGACGTCTTGGCAGCAATTGCTAAAACCGGGAAAAATGCCACCGGGTGAACCGGCGCCCACCGCTTCGGACTGTTACCGGTTCGTCCTCTCCAATCCCAGTGTAGATGTCTGTATGGTCGGTGCGAAAGATCTGAACCAGATGCGACAAAACCTATCGGTTCTCGACACTGGCCCCATGACGACGGAAGAACTCGACAGAATGCGAAAAATTGGAGACCATATCCACTCCAGGAAATAGACGGATCCAGAGTCAAGGTGCCTGCCCGCCTGTTCCGGGCTGGATGGTGGGAATGAGTGCCTGTTCCACGTCGGAATGACGAGGCAGGATTGAACACCGGATCGATGGACGCCGACACAAAACGGTGTGAACGGAGCGATATCGCCAATCGAAAGTCCAAAACCCAAAACCCAAATCCGGCCGGCTTGATACGGGGAGGCGGATAGAGTATTCTCTGTTGACTCAACCGACATCCTTCAATTCCACACAGCATCCATGACCATGTCCATAGACATATTGATTGTCATCACTGCAGCCGGTGCACTGGTGGCCGGCATGCTGATTGCCTGGCTCATCATGCGGGCCCAGGTTGCGCGAACCCGGCAGGAAGGGGATCGTGAAATCGATCGATGGACGTCCGCGGTGGATGAAAAGGACGTCGCTATTCGGGCACTGGAAGATCGACTTTCCGAATCCACTGCGGCCGAAAGACGCCTGGAAGGCGATCTCCGAGATCTGGAAAAACGGTTGGCGGTTGTCGAGCATGACAATCAGACCATTCCCGGTCTAAACGAACAACTCACAGAGAGATCCTAGCGGGAAGCGCAACTCCAGCAGGAAATCCGGGAGATCTCCGCATCCCTTGCCCAGGAGCAGGAGCGGCGGTTCACCTAAAACGTGTCAGTGACAGGCTGGCCGAGCGCGAACAGACCATTGACGACCTTAAGGATCGGATTGCCAGACAGGATTCGTTGAACAGTGAACTGAGCGCCCGCATGGAGGAGGAACGGAAGGCCGCAGAGGAAAAGCTGGTATTGCTGAATGACGCAAAGACAGAGCTGACCAACCAATTCCAGGTTCTGGCCCAGGAAATTCTCGATCAGAAAGGCCAAGTATTCAGCGAGCAGAGCAAAACAGGGCTCAAGACCCTGCTGGATCCGTTTCGGGATCAGCTCCGTGAGTTCAAGCAGAAAGTCGATGATGTCTATGTCCACGAGGCCAAAGAGCGGGCGACCCTTAAAAAGGAAGTAGAAACCCTGAGGGATCTGAACCAACGCATCAGCCAGGAAGCCATCAACCTGACCCGGGCCTTGAAAGGGGATAAGAAAGCCCAGGGCTCATGGGGTGAATTGATTCTGGAACGGGTCCTCGAGCAGTCCGGGCTGCGAAAAGGCGTGGAGTATGAAAGCCAGGGCTCGTTCCGGGATTCCGAGGGTAAGCTGTTGCGGCCCGACGTGATCGTGCACCTGCCCGAAGAAAAGGATGTGGTGATCGACTCGAAGGTATCTCTACTGGCCTATGAGCGTTATGCCAGTACCGGCGACGACTCGGAACGCGTGTCCGCCCTGGCGGAACATGTACGTGCCGTGAAAGCCCATATCGATGAGTTGAGCAGCAAAGACTACTCCGGTCTCAAGGGGCTGCGAAGCCTTGACTTTGTCTTTATGTTCATGCCCATCGAGGCGGCGTTTGTAGCGGCTTTTAAAGAAGACGAAAATCTGTTTGCCTACGGGTTCGAGAAACGGATCATTGTGGTCACGCCATCCACCCTGCTGGCGACCCTTAAAACCATTGAGAATATCTGGCGCTACGAACGACAGAACCGCAATGCCCAGGCCATTGTTTCACGAGCCAGAGCACTTTATGATAAACTGAGGTTGTTTGTGGAAAGCATGGAAAAGCTGGGCAAGCAGTTGGACACGGTTCACGGTACCTATGAGGAGGCCATGAATCGATTGGTGCGCGGGAAGGGAAATGTCATCAGCCAGGCCAGCCGGTTTCCCGAACTTGGGGTTTCGGTAAAAAAAGAACTGCCCCGCACGGTGACCGATATTGCTGAAATCGAAGGGCTTCCCGCGCCCGAAGAGGAAATATCAGAAAATTAATCCCGATCCTGTTGGTCCGAATCTACCGGCAAAGGGCAAACTGACCCATGAGCATGATCCGCGTATCGGCTGGAATCATCGTCCACGACGGCATGCTGCTGATTGCCAAGCGTCGACCGGCGGCCGTGTTGCCCAATGCCTGGGTGCTTCCCGGCGGTAGGCAGGAAGCGAATGAAACACCGGAAGCTTGCCTGAAACGCGAACTGAAAGAAGAGTTCGCCATTGAGGTGACGGTCCGTGAAAGGGTCGGCCGTTACGCGCATACCTACGATTTTGGAACCGTGGAATTGACGGCATTTCGAGCGGATTGGGACGATGGCGATTTTAACTCCAGAGATCATGAGGAAATCCGGTGGGCCTTTCCACATGAGCTGAGTCAGTTCAACTTTGCTCCCACCGACCATGCCGTGATCCAGCGCATCATCAGCGGGGACATCGACATCTAAGTCATTTGGCGCAGCCTGCCACATTACTCCGGAGTAAAAATCGTGGATCCGGTGGTCTTTCGATTTTCCAGATCCTCGTGGGCCTGAGCGGCGTCGCGCAAGGCGTAGGTCTGGCGAACCTCGATTTTCACAGCCCCTTTCTCAACCACATCAAACAGGTCCCGGGCATGGGCCAGTAGATCCTCCCTGTGCTCGGTGTACGCCATTAGGCTCGGACGGGTCAGAAAAAGCGATCCCTTGGCGGCCAGCACGGCGATGTCCACCGGCGGAATCGGACCGGATGCCTGGCCGAAACTCACCATCATTCCCATGGGGCGCAGGCAATCGAGAGAGTTCATAAAGGTCGCCTGTCCCACGGAATCGTAGACCACATCAACCCCCCGGCCCCCGGTTATGTCTCGTGCGCGTTCCACGAAGTTTTCTTCGGTGTAATTGATGGGATGATCGCACCCGTGACTTCGGGCGAGGTCGGCTTTGGCTGCCGAGCCGACGGTTCCGATCACCCTGGCACCCAGATATTTTGCCCATTGGCAGGCGATGGTGCCGAACCCTCCGGCGGCGGCATGGACCAGAATCCAATTGCCGTCCCGAACGTTGGTGCAGCCATGGAGCAAATACCGGGCCGTCATGCCCTGCAGCATCATGGCCGCCGCCTGTTGAAAGGAAATGCTGTCCGGAAGCGGTACCAGACGATGGGCCGGAATGTTTCTGATTTGAGCGTAAGCTCCCGGTGGAACCCCGGCGTAGGCCACCCGATCGCCCGGCTTGAACTCCGAAACCTCTTCTCCAACAGCCTCAACCACCCCCGCACCCTCCATACCCGGTATGGCGGGCAGGGACGGCAATGGATACAGGCCGGTGCGGTGATAGACATCGATAAAATTCAGACCGATCGCTTCGTGCCGCAGACGGACCTCTCCGGCTCCGGGCTGATCCGGGTCATGGGTTTTCCAGCGAAGTACTTCGGGGCCTCCGGTGTGTTCCATGATGATGGCGTTCGGCATGGTTTATCCCCCTTCTTCGATAATGTCATTCCACAGTCCCAAGATACGTGCCGGCCTTTTTCAATGCGTCGACCATCCGATCGGGTCCGATGAGATCCGGGTCGTACCAGACCATATTGATTTCACGGAAGCCGCGAAATCCTTTGGTGACGGTGACCACACCTTCCAGCCCTTCCAGCCCTTCCAGGGCGGCTTGGCCGACGTCATATCATCGAACGTAGAAGGTAATTTGTTCCGATGTCTGCTGTCCATCGTCGGCAACCGCGGGCAACGCCATTGCCAACATGATCAGCACGGCAGCGAGCATTTTGGATGGTTGCATCGCATCGATTCCCTAATATCGGAAGACATCTGTCCAGGGACAGACGAACAGATCCGAGACCAGACATCCAATGATGACGGCCCATATCAAAACGATCCACGTGATCAGACGGCGGGATTTTTTCATGGGTATGACGACCGGTCTCCTTGATTCAGACGGCATGGACAATTTAATCCAACATAGGCATCGCAACGGTTTTGGCAAATTTCTACCGAGAGGATGGGGTGATGCATTCAGAGACGGTCTCGGACTAGTGCCGCTCCAGCGGCTATGCTTTGAAGCTTGCCAACGGCGATGTCATAGGGAACCGGGGCCATACCGCAGTTCGAACTGGGAATAAGCCTTTCCGGATCTACAAATTCCATGGCCGCCTCGATCACCGCGGCCGTCTCCTCCGGAGTCTCCACTCTGTCCGGCGTCACCGCCACGACCCCGACCATCAGTTCTTTTTTGGTGAGCAACCCCATGAGGGAATGGGGAACCCGTGAATTCGCGCACTCCAGGGATATCTGATCGATGCGGCTGTCGTTCAGGACCGGAAAGATTTCCTCGTACTGCCGCCATTCATCCCCCAAAGTATTTTTCCATCGCAGGTTTTCATCGATACCATACCCGTAACAGATATGTACCGCGGTGGTGCACTGCAGTCCCTCGATAGCCCGGTGCAGGGCGGCCACCCCCCATTCCCGGACATCGTCCATAAACACGATAAAGGCCGGTTCATCAAACTGAATGACATCCACCCCGGCGGCAACCAGTTCTTGGGCTTCCGCGTTCAATATATCGGCGAAGGCCATCGCCATGTCCGGACGGCTGTTGTAGTGAACATCGGCAATGGTATCGCAGATGGTCATCGGGCCGGGAAGCGTGAATTTCAATTGGCGCGACGTCTGCTTTCGGGAAAACCGGACCTCGTTCAGATGCACCGATCGGGGGCGGGAGACCGGGCCGGTGACCGTGGGAACATCCACCGTGTATCGGTTGTCCCGAATTCCCATGGGCGTTTTCTGTTCCCAGTCGATGCCGTTTATCTGTTCCAGAAATCCGTGAACGAAATGGATGCGAAACTGCTCGCCGTTGGTGACAATGTCGATACCGGCGTCCATCTGATGCCGGACCCATTCGGCGGCGGCACGCTCTTTGGCCGCTTCGAGAGCATTCCCCCCCAATCGCCATTCCGGCCATAATTTTTCTGTTTCGGCGAGCCAGCCCGGCTTTGGTAGGCTTCCGACATGGGTGGCGTTCAGCATGGCAGCTCCTTTGGTCAGGATGATATGAGTAACACGAAAGCAATCCTCGGATGAATCAATATCGGGGGGTCGAAACCAAGGCTTCGGAAAGAATGACGCCTGTGTTGATTTTCCGATGCACTTTTCGGTATTGTGCTCAAACGGCAATGGCATGTTGCGCCAATTTAAACGGGGGGAGTCTTGTGATCCAAATCGTTAAACGATTTTTTGGCAAACCAGTATCTGAAGGTACGCTGCAGACCGGACAGGCTACCGAACACGATGTCCGGGTGGCGGCCTGTGCCCTTTTTCTGGAAATGGCCCGAATCGACAGTTCATTTTCCGAGGATGAAACGCAAGAGATTCTGTCCATCCTTCGGGACCGGTACGGGTTGTCTCCGGACAACGCAACCGAACTGATGGCGGCGGCCGACCGGGAACTTAAAGAAAGCGTTGATCTGTGGCAGTTTGCCCGCTTGATCAACGAAAATTACACCAATGAGGAAAAGCTTGAAATTATCGAAATGCTCTGGCGGATCGTGTTTGTGGACGGAAAATTGGATCAACACGAGAATTACCTGATGCATAAACTTGAACAACTGCTGCGCCTCTCCCATAAGCAACTGATCGATATGAAGCTTAAGGTGCTGCGCGGTACCTGATCCGGATTTCTCATGATATCGTTCTAAATTTTGGGCATACATAAGATCATCAGAATTTCTAACGTATTCATTTATTCCATCTTGAGACCGCGCCCGGCTTCTCGGTTTGCTTAAGCCCATTCGAAAGATGCCACCCATTTGGTGAAGCGTCCGAATATAGGCGGACTTATTATGATTCCATGAACTATCAAATGG
>Ga0056120_1000027_pt1 | contig 26595 bp, 26 predicted proteins | sample WorMettaBAHAMAS2_FD_71121 | JGI IMG/M metagenome (GOLD analysis project Ga0056120, IMG submission 71121) | Marine gutless worms symbiont microbial communities from Max Planck institute for Marine Microbiology, Germany - Olavius tantulus BAHAMAS.2 ...
GATAATAAATTATTATTTATAAATTATTATATCTTTTGGTGCCTTCCTTTTCTCAAGCGGTTAAATATTCGATTTTTCTGTGTTTACAACACTAAACCTCAGCAGACCAGTATCAGTTTTTACACGACGTCCTTGCTTGTTGACATTTGAGCGACATCTTCGCGTTTCATAAAATCGGGACACTATTAAATTGAGGAATCAGGGGGTTTTTTAAACCAACGCCTGTCATTCCGGACTTGATCCGTGGTTCGACAGATTCGACAAACTCACTGCAGGCAGGCTCACTGCAGGCAAGCTCACCACCCTGAGCTCAGTCGGAGGGGAATCCAGATCTTTAAAACGTTGAACCTCTGGATGCCGGCCTTCACAGGCATGAGGAAGGGAACACCACAAGCCTTCATTCAATTAATCTATGGAATTTAAAAAGGTTACATATCACATCCAAATTGCCGACATGCTTCGGGACATGATCATGACCGGCAAGCTCCAGGAAGGCGACAAGATCAACGAGACGGAATTGTGCAACACCATGGGGATCAGCAAGACGCCGTTGAGGGAGGCCCTTCGGGTGTTGAGCGTCGAAGGCCTGATCCGGCTGGTACCCCATCGGGGTGCTTTTGTCACCAAGCCGACATTCGAAGAAATTGCCGAGATGTTCGATGTCATGAGCTTGCTGGAAAGTTTCTGTGCCTGTTCCGCCTGTCAAAAGATGACCTCTAATGATTTGTCCCGCCTTGAAAAACTTCACGCAAAACTCGAAGACCATTTCGAGCGACAGGACCAGGAAGCCTATATTCGGATAAACAATCGGTATCATGCCCTGGTGCAGGAAATTGCCGGTAATCGTACGCTCAATCAGATCGTTGACGGCCTCCGAAAAAAAATATTGCTGTACCGTTTCCAGTCCCTGAATCTACCGGGCCGATTCGAAGCCTCTATCCGGGAACATCGCGATTTGCTGGAGGCCTTTCGACATCGGGATCATCGGAAAGCCGAATCCCTAATGCGGCAGCACTTAGATAACCAGGCAAAAGCCCTGGAACGGCTGGTCGAACAGTCCAAAGAGAAGATCTGAAACGTTTCAGAGCCTATAAAACCATCCGAAACCTTCAACCAACAAAGGGGGGGCCATGAAGGCAAAACGAATCGTAATATTGTCCATCTTGAGCGTGTTTGTCGCCGTACTGGTGATGTCTCCGGGAATCGCCATGGCGCGGTCATTAACGCTGAAAGTCTCGCATCAGTTTGCCGCAGGAGATGTCCGTGACAAGATGGCACGGGTATTCGGCGATAAAGTGACCGAGATGACCAACGGTGAAGTCAAATTCCGTTACTACCCCGCAAAATCATTATACAAACCCAAAGAGCAGTGGGATGCGCTTCGCAAGGGGGCGCTCGACTTGTCGGTATTCCCACTCGATTATGCGTCCGGAAAGGTCCCTCAACTGTCCATTACCCTGATGCCGTGCGGAGTGACCAGCGTCGCCCAGGGCATGACATGGCGATTTAAGCCGATTGGAAAGAAAGTCGAGCAAATGATGCTGGACAACGGCGTGAGGAATCTGGTCTGGGCCTGGTTTGATGGCGGTGTCGGAAGCAAAGTCCGGCAAATAAAGTTACCCACTGATGTAAAAGGCACAAAGCTCCGGGCAGCCGGGAAGAAATTTGAATTCATGCTGCGGGAAGCCGGAGCTTCAATTACCAGCATGCCCTCATCGGAAACCTATCATGCCCTGTCCACCGGCGTCCTGGACACCATGCTGACCTCATCGGCATCGTTTGTCTCCTATCGGCTCTACGAGGTGCTGAGTTATATCAATGCGCCCCGGGACTATTCGATCTGGTACATGGCCGAGAACCTGATCGTTTCCGAGAAGACTTGGAAACGGCTTACACCCTCCCAGCAAAAAGTGTTCATGGAGGTCGCCGAGTGGATGAATGCCAACTGGGTCGAACCAAACTTTAAAACCCTGGTCGACAATCTGATCGCCGCGTATTCCAAAGCCGGCGTCAAGATTCATTATATGTCCCGCGATGAATTCGACCAGTGGTTGGCCTTCGCCCAGAAGACCGCCTGGAAAGAGTTTGCATAAAGTGTTGACGGCGGCCAGGAACTGCTTGACCTGGCGCTGGAGGCGATGAAGTAGAAGACTCAGAAAATCTTCTAGTGCCACCAGTCATACATCAGGAGATTGTATACATCGCATCCGGTAAAAAACACCCCGGACCCTCCGAAAAGGGTTAGGTCTGGGGTGTCTGCACCGAACCAATATGCCTATGCCATCTTAAGTGGATGGGATTATGAAAACAGTATTCAATGTGTTTGTTCGTGTCGTCGATGGGTTGACCTACCTTACCGGTTGGATCGCCGCATTATGCCTTGTTGGGGCTGCCTTTATCGTTACCGAAGCCGTTGTTGTGCGAAAGCTGCTGGGCATTTCCACCATATGGCAAATCGAAGCATCGGTGTTTCTGCTGATCTTCACGGTGTTTGTGGGCGCACCCTTTGTCCAGAAGAATGAACATCACCTCAACGTGGACCTGGTGATTATCCACCTGTCGCCCCGCACCCGGGAGATCACCCTGATCGTCGTTTCGATTATTTCCTGCATCCTGGCCGCTATCCTGGCCTGGTATGCCTGGCCCATGTGGTGGGAAGCGGTTGTCAATAATGAACACTCCGAATCGTTGTGGGGCCCCCCGTTGTGGATCCCGCTCCTGTTTTTACCCCTTGGGATGACCCTGCTGTTTCTGCAGTACATCGTCTATATCGGGCGTAAAATCGAACGTCTTCGGAAAGGCGAAATAGAGGATGAGGTCGTCCCCTCGGAGCTATCGGATGTGAAAATCGGGAAGGAAGCCACCCCGGCGGAATGACCCTCGACAGTCTGAAATGAAAGGCAGCGTATGAACGAATACGTTATCGCCATCCTCCTGTTCGGAAGTGCATTCGGATTGCTCATATCAGGCATTCCGATTTGGGCCGGGTTGGCCGGAATCTCGATCATCTTCATTCTGATCTTCTCTCCGCATCTGCTGACCACCGTTCCCTATGTGCTCCACGGCAGCATGGACAGTTTTGCCCTGCTGGCCATTCCGCTCTTTATCCTGCTGAGTGCGCCGATAGCCGCATCCCATGCCAGCAAGGATCTTTACGAGACCCTGCACAAGTGGCTCCACAAAATTCCCGGAGGGCTCGGCATTGCCACATGGTGGGCTGTGGTATTTTCGCTGCTCTGTGCGGATCGAGTCCGGCAACCGCTGCCGCCATCGGCGGGATCGGTATTCCGGAGATGCGGCGGCGGGGGTACTCGCCGGCCCTGGCCACGGGACTGATCGCCCATGCCGGTACATTTGGCATTTTGATACCTCCGAGTGTCACCATGATCCTTTACGGGGTGGCCACCGAGACGTCCATCGGCAAGTGCTTTATTGCCGGGGTAATCCCGGGCATATTGCTCGTCCTGTTGAGTTGCGCATGGCTGGGTGTCGTATTCTTCTATCGGAAATTCGTTCCGGCTCGGCCGGGGTCGACATACTTTCTGGAAACAGAAGAAGTTCATGAAACGTTCGCCTGGGCCGATAGATTCCTGTCGCTCTTTAAAGTACTTCCCTTTGTACTGATTATCATCGGCATTATGGGCTCTCTTTACGGCGGATGGGCCACACCGAGCGAAGCAGGGGGTTTGGGAGCCGTGCTGTCGCTGCTCTTTGTGATGACCATTTACAGGATTTACCAACCCGGCCGCCTTTGGCCCATTTTTATCAAAGCATTGAATGAAAGCAGTATGATCCTGATGATCATGGCTGCCGCCCTGTTGTTTGCCTGGGTGTCATCGGACCTTTACGCAACACAGGCCCTTGGCGAATTGATTTTGAAGATGCCTCTCGGCAAGTGGGGCATCATCGTCGTGATTAACATTTTACTCTTAATTCTGGGCTGCTTTATTCCACCGGCGGCAGTGATTCTTATGGTAGCCCCCCTGTTGCTGCCGATCATTCGGGGACTTGGATTCGATCCAATCTGGTTTGCGGTGATCATGACCGTGAATCTGGAAATCGGCCTGGTCACCCCGCCGGTGGGGATGAACTTGTACGTGGTCAAAAATATTGCCCCGGATGTTCCCATGTCCAAGGTGCTGCTCGGCGTGGTTCCGTTCGTGATCATCGACCTACTTGTGATCGTTTTGTTGTGCATCTGGCCGGAACTGGCGACGTGGCTGCCTAATCGGATGATCGGTTGATTCGGGCGCAGCATGAAATCTTTCCAATAGGAGAGGAAAGAGAAACCATTGGGAGGCGTTGGTGATAGGTTTTCGTTAATCCAAGTTTAGTGCAGTCTGCTAAGGCCTACGACCGATAAACAAATCGAAAAGATTTCCCCCTTGGGGCTTCGCTCTTCGAGCTTAGGGCTTCGCCTGAAGGCTTCGACCCTACAGGTCGACCCCACAAGTCGGGCCAAACAGAGACTTCCATGGCCCGCGTTATTCAAGGCTCGCGGTAGTCGAACTACAGCGTCGCCTTGCAGTGCCTTGCCCATGAAAGTCTCCATTTGGTGCAGCGACCGAATTCGCTTTGGCATAGCATGAATTCTTTTCAGGGATTGAATGGAGTACGCCATGAAACCTAAAACCATTATCGGCTGGCTTGAGGCGGTCGCTGCGGAGCATGAGAGCAAGACCGCCGTCACCTTTTTGCGAAACGGCGGGCCGGAAACGGAAATCACCTATGGCCGGCTGCTGCTGGACGTGAACCGGTTTGCCAACTTCCTCATGGAATTGGGGGTGAAAAAAGGCGATCGGGTGATGCTGTTTATCCCCAAATCACTCATTGCCCTGGTGGCCCATTCGCCCTTCACCGAATCGGTGCGATGGCGGTTCCTCTGAATCCGGGGTTCAAGAAAAGTGAGCTTGAATATCTCCTGAGGGACGCTTCCGCCAGTTTGATCATCACGGAACCGGGTAAAACGTCCTTACTGCGGGAGATTGATACCCAGGTCCAGCTGCTGGAAATTGAAACCGGCCGGTCCTATCAGGACATCGATGTTTTTCGATCCGCCTCAGATGGCGCTCCAGACGTCCAGATCACTCCGGATGACCCGGGTCTGATTGTCTATACCTCCGGGACCATCGGCAACCCCAAGGGGACCATGCTGACCAACGCGAACCTGGTCCATGATGCGCGCAACGTCATCCATATCTGGGAATTCACGGCAAGCGATGTGCTGTGCCACGCGTTGCCCCTGTTTCATGTTCACGGATTGTGTTTTGCCATGCACACGGCGTTGCTCAGCGGAGCTCAGATGCGCATGCTCGATCAATTCAGTCCGGAGGGTGTGATTTCCGAGCTTTCCCGCAATACCGGAGACGCCGTCTGCACCGTCTTTATGGCGGTGCCGGCCATGTACACCAAATTGATGGATGTACTCGGCGACACGAAACTCGACTTCGGCCATATGCGTCTGTTTACTTCCGGCTCTGCGCCGTTGCTGGTCAAGGAGTTCGAGCGCATTGTCAGCGTTTTTGGTCGAGAGCCGGTGGAGCGTGAAGGCATGACGGAAACCGGAATGAACTTTTCCAATCCATTGACCGGGCGTCGTATCCCCGGTTCCATCGGCCTGCCCCTTCCGGGGGTGCAGGTACGGATTGTCGATGCGGAACGCTGTTCCGATGTGGCGCCCGGAGAAATTGGCGAACTATGGTTGAAAAGCGCAGCCATTACACCGGGCTACTGGGGAAAACCAGAAGAAACCGCCGAGACCTTCAAAGATGGCTGGTTTCGGACCGGAGACCTGGGAAAAATCGACGATGCCGGGTATTATTACCTCACCGATCGGATCAAACACATTATCATTTCAGGTGGTGAAAACGTATCGGCCAAGGAGGTGGAAACGGTCATCAACCAGATAGACGGTGTTGATGAATCGGTGGTCGTTGGCAAACCGGATGAGAAATGGGGCGAGAAGGTCGTTGCCGCCGTTACGCTGAAGTCGGACGCGGAGATCGCCGAAGACGACGTCAGGGCCTATTGCAAAGAGCACCTTCACGACTGGAAATGCCCTAAGGAAATTATGTTTCTAAACGAAATCCCCCGCAACACCATGGGCAAGATGCTCAAGGAAGAAGTGAAAAAAATGTTCCTGTCCGGGAACGAATCGTGAAAAATAGGCTCTCGCCGTATCTTGCATGAATGGTTCGCGTCATCCGTCCTCCATCCAGAACACAATTTCATTTCTCTCTTTGGAGATAGAGAATCAGGCGATTTCAGGATGATTCCAATCCTCTCGGATTTTATCCGGAGTCGTCGCCACCAGATAGCTGCGGAAATCGTTCGGAATGTTTTCAAAGCCCTGGAACAGGCCGTCCCGCCATCGCCGGCGATAGTCAAACTTTGGAAATCCTGGCCCGATGAACGATTTAGCGTCTTCCGGGTCGATCGCCATAACATCCGTTCGTTTCAGTAGGGATTCTTCCAGTATAAGCAATTCGCCTTCCGGCAGGACCAGCCGCAATCGATATATGGTTGAACCCTGAAGGAAACCGGGAAAAAAGAAAAAAGCGGTTTTTTCGCTCAAAAGCGGAATTCTGTCCGGAAAGTGACTCAGATAGATTTGCCGATATGGATTGGCCCGCCCTTCGGCGATGATGCCGGCATATTTCTCGACGCCTACAACAGGGGTAAGTTGCCTGTAAAACACAAACAGGCAGACGATAATAAACGCCGCGAATAGAGCCGCCACCGCCACAAACAGCTTAATGATGATGCCGGATGCTTTTTTCCCGTTTCCAGTGTCTTCTAGCTTCATATCTCAGGTGGTGACGTCTCATACACTTTCAGTTTGTTTTTGGAACGTATACGACTGGGACTTATGATAAGCCCAGGTACCGTTTTGGATTCTGCTCGGCAATCTGCCAGAACAGTTCTTCTCCCAGTTCGGCGCGCAAATAGATCGACAAGCGTCGTTCCTGCAATTTTTCGATTTCCACCATGTAAAAATCCGAACCAAACAATACCTGCGAGCGGACGCGGTCGTTTGTGAGAAGGACTTTTAGCACCTTGATATTTGCTTCAAAGCGGAAGATCGTGTAGGAAGTATCGGTATAAAGGTTGGGGTAATCACCGGATTTCATCATATCCATGATTTTGGAAACCCAGTTCTTAGTTCGCTCATCCGAGGTTTCCACCCACGGGTTTTGCAGATACGCCTCCCATTCCGCATCCCCGCCGAAATGTGCCAGGCAAACCCGTAGATCCGGAAAATCGTTCAATATCCGTTTATAATTATCGGGATCCGTGTAGGATTGAAGAAGATCTATAGGCATGTCTCGGTTTCTGGCACCGCCCCGGGAGCAATGTGCCATAATCGGCAGATTGTTTTGTTGGGCATACTCATAGACGTCGTAGAGAACTTCGTCATCCGGCCGGTAACCCAGGGGCGGATAGATTTTAATTCCTTTAAAGTCATTGTTTTCTACAAGCCCCTTCACCATATCCAGCACATTCTCCCGCCTGGGATCCACGGCTATAAATGGAATGACATGCTTGGGATTTGAATCGCGTAGGGACGCCAGCTCATCATGCTGTCGATATATGTCCGTCTTTATCGCTCCTGCGCTCATGAACTCAAAGTCCATGGGCAGTACCACAAATTGAGTGCCCAGCGGATAGTAGCCTCGTACCTGATCGAATATCGTGTGTTGTGTTTGCCCGAAGGACGTCCTCAAAATGTTGGCATAGCGGTCGAATTGATCTCGGTTTTTAAACGGTTGAATATTTCTCAAGATAAAAAAAATAATTTCCCGTATCCAGGGGTGCTGCATTAAGGGAACGAGCTTCAAGGGAAGATAATCGTTCGGAACGTGATCCGCGGTAAACGTATGGATGTGGCAATTGTAGATCGGCATGGGGGCTCCTTATCCGAAAATCATCGTTAACGGCTACTTGATGAGTGCCACGACATCGATAACACCCGGAGGTGGTAAACATAAATTCAGTTCTATTCATACAGGTTGTTCATCTATGGGTAAAATTTCTACCTTCAGTTACTTGATGGCGGCAATTAGGATTCTACGAGTGCCATTGAGCGATGTGCTGCGATGGTAGAATTGGGACAGTAAACGTACATCAGGATAAAATGGGTCAGTCCAGGGATAACGGGTCTATGTTTGTAACCGTAATATTGTTGAGGCCCAAACCGAAACCCGGCTGCTATCGGAACAGAAACGAGCATGCGATGATGGCGAACGCGACACCGGCGACATCAGCAGTCAGTCCTGCGGCCAGTGCATGTCGGACCCGGCGAACCTGAACAGCGCCAAAATAGACAGCCATGACGTAAAAGGTGGTCTCCGTTGATCCTTGGAAGGTGGACACCAGCACTCCGGTGTAACTGTCCGGACCAATGGCGGGATCGTTGATAATGGAGGCGAGAATACCGTAAGCCCCGGATCCGGACAACGGGCGCATCAGGGCCATGGGAAGCGCTTCAGCCGGAAGTCCGAACCCCGAGGTGACCGGCCCCAACCAAGACACCATCAAGCCGAGGGCACCGCTGGCTCGGAACATCCCGACCACGACCAGTATGGCCACCAGGTAGGGGATGATCCGCAAGGCCACCTGGAATCCATCCTTTGCCCCTTCCACAAACACTTCGTAGATTCGTACCTTCCGGATCATTCCGAAAATCAGAAAGCCCACCATGAGCGCCGGCAGTATCCACGGGGAGATGGTGTCGCCGTATGCGACGGCCAGGGGAATCAACGCCCCCAGAACGGCCAGAGCCGTCATGCTGACCCAGAAAGGATAACCTGTCTGCGGGGTCTCAATGGCTTCGAGATCGATGTCCTTTTCCGATTGCTCTATTGCATGTGGATCACCGGCATCCGGAGCTTTGGGGATCGGAGCCAACTTTTCGTAGAGTTTGGCGGCGACGATAGCCACGCAGGTCGAGCCGATGGTGGCAAAGAGGGTTGTGGGGAGAATGGCTGCCGGTTCTGCTGAGCCGGCGGCGGCGCGAAGTGCAATGACGCCGGTGGGCAGGAGGGTCACACTGGAAGTGTTGATAGCCAGAAACAGGGCCATGGCGTTGGTAGCGGTCCCCCTATGGGGATTGAGCGTGTCCAACTCCTGCATGGCCCGGATGCCAAACGGTGTGGCAGCGTTTCCCAGACCGAGCGCATTGGCGGAGAGATTCAATACCATGGCTCCCATGGCCGGATGATCCGGAGGGACATCCGGAAACAGGCGAATCATCAGGGGGCGGATCAGTCTGGAAAGGATTTGGAGCATTCCTCCGGCTTCGGCGACCTTCATCAACCCCAAAAACAGGGCCATGACCCCCACCAGGCCGATGGCAAGTTCAACGGCGGAACCGGCTGAATCGACCATGGCCGTCGACAGGGCGGCCATGGGTGATGGTTCATCCGCAGCGAGTGAGCCGAAAATTTGCCGCCAGCCGGCAAAACCGACAGAGAACAAAACCAGGATGAGGAAAATAATGTTCATGCAGTGGAGAAAATGTCTTGATACTGGATGCTTGATGCTTGCCGGCCGAAGGCAGGCTGGATTCTGGATGAGAACAGAACTTCTAGATAGCACATCGGTAGGTTTGTTTCTACAAAACTTCTTGTTCGTGTGGACATGCTATTCGGGAAGGAAGATCCCATCCTGCCATATATGCGACGCCCGGCAGGAATTCAGTTCCAGGAAGGAGCTGCGGGGTGGAATTGTAAGGTTTAGGCGGAAAGAAGTTCATTCACTATTTGGGTTAGCTCCACTTGGTGTATTTACTCCCCGGCCTGAGCTTTAGATACTGGTATCGGTCTTCGGAACGAATTTGTAGTTTTTTTATTTCACTTCCCTGAAGAACGGAGAGGGAGATCACGACACCCGCCTTCCCGTTGGCCCAGAGCTTTCGGTAAAAGTCGGAAAGACCGGATATGGACTTCCCTCCGACGCGGACAATGACATCCCCGGTCTTCAACCCGGCACGCTCGGCAGGACCATCCGCTGCCGTTCGCATGACAACGACCCGACCGTAGAATTCATCCAGATGGACACCCAGCCAGGGTTGAGGCGGTTTGCGAGCCCTGCCGGAATTTACCAGATCTTTAAGGATCGGCTTCAACAGATCGATGGGAACAAACATGTTACACGGCACCGCTCCCAGACCGGGCACTGCCAACTGGGTGTATATGGACCCGACCCCCAGAAGCTTGCCGGTTGGGCCGATCATCGCCGCACCGGCGAAATTGGAGTGGGCCGGAGCCGCGTATATGGCGCTATCCAGCAAATATTCCCAGTAGCCGGTAAACTCGGCACGGGATAAAACGCGCGCTTCCTGGGAGGCGTCATCGCCTATGCCGCTGACCAGCACTACCGAATCTCCGGTTTCAACCTTTGAGGAGTCTCCGAATTGGAGCGGCTTGACGTTGATCGGTGTCTGGGCCCGCAATAGGCCAAACCCGGTGCGGTGATCGTATCCGACAAAAGAGGCCGGGATGCTATCTCCACTCTGGATCTCCAATTCCAGGTGCCGGGCTTCCATGATGACATAACCGATGGTCAATATCAGACCTTCGGAATCGATAACGATGCCATTACCTTCCCGGAAGGTTCCCAAGGCGCGGGCTGTGCGGGCGTCCGGCGGGATAATCGCCCGAACGGTAACCATGGATCCCCTGGGATCAATCATCGACGGTTGACCGTAAATCGGCACGGCGAGCAAACTAATGAACACTGCAAAAAAATGCATTTGATTATTTTCATAACGAGATCCTGAACAAAGATGTGACGGCTGAGCCCCTTAAGGTTCTCTTGAACCGTAAAATTCTTGACGCCATCCAGTTGGCTTGATGGCCGGGATCCGGTACTGTAATAAAATAGGCATTATGTTTTAAGATAAGAATGAGATTCGGTTTTACGATAACCGCCGTTTATAGGAAATTTGATATGGTCACCGAACCAATCGATTGTGGCCCGGCCCGGATCCGCTACCCGGTGTTCGTTTCGGCAAACGACGTGTTCGTGTGACATCCCAGGATGTCGATGTGAGTGGTATGAAGAGGCTAAAACCGCCCGACATAAAAAGGTACGGGAATATTGTTGCAATAACGTTTTTCGACCGCATGCTCGATGCTCAGACACGGCGTCTGAGTCGGATGCTCGGCAGGGCTATTGCCGAAACCGGGGGGCGGGTGCGGTTGCTTTTGTCCGTTGCCTCGGCAATCCTGTCCGGCAGTCCCGAGGCTTTGTTTGACAACCTACATTTTTTAAAAATCCATGCAGACCATATCGATCGGATCGCCATTGTGGGCCGCCACCCGACCCAACGCACCTATGTGGGGCTTTTTGGTCTGTTCAGCGGGATCGAGGTTGAATACTTCGAAACTGCGGAAACTTCTGATGCCGTGCGCTGGCTTCAAGGTGTGCCAAGAAAGGGGCTAAAGTCTTGATTCGCGCGGCTATCCTGTGATACCGTGCCAACGCACCACTCAACCTGCCTATGCCTCAGATAAAATACAGAAATACAATATGTTACCGATCGCGTTAACGTTGCGTTGCGCCTCTTCTGAGGAAGTTCGTTAAATGAGCCGAGCCGACCATCCGGGATTACACTTTCAATACAGGGCATCTGTTTATGCATGATCCTTCCTTCTGTTGGTGTATCGCTTACCCACCGATGGAGATTTGCCATTCGAACATTCTTAAATCGTGGAGAATCATATGATGGGAAGAGCCATCGGGACGCTAATCCTGCTCTTGGTGACTCTCTTGGCAGGACCGGCACACGGGCATGACGTGAAAGATGCGGGTCATTTAAAGGATGACGACTGGCCCTGGGAAAAGTTCAGCGCCAGTTTTGGAGGATTCATATCTAACACCAATACCCAGCTTCAACTGCGCGCCGGCGGGGGCCTCGGGGGTGTTGTAGACTTGGAGGATGCCCTGGGGCTGGATTCAAGTATGTTTGTGTTCCGGGCGGACTTCACTTACCGCTTCCGCCCGCGGCGCCGGCACCGGTTTGATGTCAGCTATGCAAGTTTTACCAGGGGCGGTGAGAGGGTGCTGGCGGAAAATATCAAAATCGGGGATACGATATTCCCGGCAGGCTCTGTGGTGGACACCAAGTTTAATTTTGACATCATCAAGACCAGGTGGAGCTGTTCACTGGTTCAGGATAAACGTATCGACTTTGCACTGGGCGCAGGCCTCTATATCATGCCCATTGAATTTGAAGTGAATGGAATTCTTCTGAGCGAGCGCCAGAGCCTTACTGCACCCCTTCCGGTATTCGGGGCACGTCTCGACGTTGCTTTGACCAAAAAGCTGTTTCTGAGGCAAAGTGCGGACATTTTCTACCTCGAGATTAGCGACTTTAAAGGCACCATTGCCGATATCCGTTTCGGACTGGATTACCGGATATGGAGGATTTTCGGCCTTGGGGCGGAGCTGGAATTCTTCGATATCGAGTTGGAAGGCAGTGGCGAAACCAGCGTTCCCGGACTTGATTTGAACGGGAAAATCAATTTTGGGATCAACGGTATCATGCTCTATGGTAAATTCTACTTCGGCAAATAGGCTTTCAACGTCTTATCTTTTCAGAGCCGTATTTTTGTCTTACTTTACTACGGTAAGGTTGGAATCAGCCGTTTCGAGATGGATTGAGTTTGCTAGATTATAGGAGGAGGCTATGTCGGACCAATGGGAAAAAAATCTGGCCTGTGCGACGAGCTGCCACGGCTGTGGTGGTCAATTGGGCGATAAAGATCAACGAATCCTGTCTGTGTATACTCACGAACCAATTTGCATGAACTGCAAGCAGGAGGAAGAACAAAAAGCGGACTATGCGGATCAGTCCAAGAGCATGATGTCCCAGTGCCTGCAGGAAACCGGAAAGCCCTATGGGGATCCGGAAGGGTATTGTTTTCATCATTTCTGTCCCTACAAATGCTGAACATTGCCATGCTCGAGGTGGGAACGAACTGATATTCTAATCGCGTTGCCATAAAAGTGTTCCGTTTGGATATACAGAATGTCTCTATAAACGATACCGTTTCGAGGAGGCCCGGACCTCGACATGCTCGGCATCGGAACCGCTATCGGAATCGGAATCGAGACAGAGGGTCATTTTCGAAGTCGATACCGATACCGGTTCCGATGATACCATTCCTCGCTTACACGTCCCCAATCGACCGAGCGGAACGGAATTCCGGCATTTATATAGGACTTATATGGTTCCGGATGTTAAAACAGGCAGGGGATCGGTCTGCTGATAGACATCCACCTTCAAATTTTCCTGGCGGATGACCACCGTATCAAGGTGCATGGGTTGAAAATCTTTGCTCCGGTCCCGGGTGGGGATTGCCGCATCCAATCCGCAGAATTCTGATGCCATGGCGACGATGGTGCCATTGCCTCCGACGACACCGGGCCGCAGCTTCTTGCGGTCCTGGACCATAAAGAGGGTATTGTCGGGGAGACACCCGATCACACAGTTGGGGCCATCTATGATCAGGTTCCGGCAGCCGTACTTGAGTTGACGAAGCAGGACGGCATCTGCATGGTCCTGAATCGTGTCATCCGCCAGGGGTGTGATGACGTGTTTGAAGGCCTCGATGCCCAGGTTCAAGGTGGATACGGTGTAATGGAGAATATGCGTGAACACCTCCGAATCGGACAGATAGCCGTCATATCCGGGAAAGCCCCGGGACATCAAGAAATCCCGATTCGGAAGAAACGCCGTATTCTCGCCATTGGTCATGGTTGAAAATCCCTGTAGAAAAAAGGGATGGCAGGCGTAGAGGTCGATTTCGTGGTTGGTGTTTTGACGTCCCTGGGCCAGTACGATCCGTGCTTTTAAGCCATTGTTTTCCAAACCCAAATAGCGGGCCACCTCCAGGGGATCTCCGATTTCCTTGATCAATACCGTGTCCGGCCAGAACGAAAACACGAACATATCTCTGCTTTCGTCACCCATCTGCTGGAGTTGCAGACGGGTCATCATCAGCTGGGTTTGAATGTCGGTTTCTGAAAAGTCCTCCCACTCCTCCGGCCAATCGTATGCACGGACCAGATAGATATCCCGTTTGGGTACACCCGGCGGTGGTGCCTTGGGCAGATTAAACGTAACCTTATATTTGGTGGTAAACCCCTTGTCCATCATGAAGCGATCCAACCGTTTAAGTCCGGACGAGGTGAAGATCCCCGACAGAATCGGTACCCCTTTGATGGGCTCGAATGGACCGCCCAGATCTCGCAGCAGCAACCCTACTCCGGATCCGTCATAACCCTCTCGCATGGCAGCCAGGCCGTCGAGGGCCAACCGGGGGGAAATATAATCCTCGCTCGTCAGTGCCATCAATCTGCACATGGTATGTTCTCCGTACCGGGAAACGACTCAATTTAACGCCAAGCCCGGGAAAGGCGTCATTAATTGAAACTTAATCTCTAATGTAAATTCGACATAAAGTTTAGTGCTACTAATTGTCAAGGGGTTTATGGTGGATCATTTTAGTGTGAATTAAACCTAAAGTTGAAAACCTTAAACATATTATGTAAATGAGAATCGTGGAAAAAATCGGCCCACCAATATATGACCAATACATAAAGGCACTGATGGACATCAGTCGGGCGATCACGTCCGACCTTTTTCTGGAAGATCTCCTCAAGCTGATAGTCATGGTCACCGCCCAGGTTACCGGGGTGGAAATCTGTTCCCTCTGGCTGATCGACGACAATGAGAACCCTCCGAAGATACGGCTCAAGGCTACCCAGGCCTTTGCGCCCGAATATGTCAAGGACCGGTCTTTAAACTTGAACGAAGGCGTGGTCGGCTATGTGGCAACACACAAGAAACCCCTTCTGATTAAAAACGTGCTTCGAAATCGAAAGTTCAAGGAAAAGGAGATGGCCAAGAGGCTGGGTCTCGTTTCCATGGCCGGTGTGCCGTTGCAGCTCAAGGACGACAAGGTCATCGGTGTACTCAATTGCTTTACCGCCAAACCCCATGATTTTTCGGACACGGAGGTGAACCTGCTGACGGCGGTGGCCAATCAGGCGGCCGTGGCGATTTTGAACACCGAACTCATGGTCAAGACCCGGGTGATCCAGGAAGAGCTGGAAATTCGAAAGATGGTCGAGCGCGCCAAGGAAGTCCTGATGCAGCGACGCAATATGAAGGGTGATGAGGCCTATCGATGGATCCAGAAGCAGAGTATGGATACCCGTAAACCGATACGTCAGGTGGCCGAAGCCATCCTGCTATCAGATGAGATCTACGACAAATGAAACGCTGATACATCATCACGTCAAACCCAATGACCCACCGCTCCCACCTCGTTCAAAATGATAGACTCTATTCATTCGGTCGAGATCCCTTCTGCAAAACAAACAGATTTAGCTAAACTAATGAATAGTGTGCTTCATGCTTTGACATTCTGAACTAGTTTTAATAAATGAATCAGTCTGTCATTAGTTTTAATAAATAAAATGGTTTCCCGTGCCAATCGCCGGGAAACAAGATACGTACAACGGCGTACGAATCAGGAGGGGACAAAGGCGTCTGATCCTGCCCGGACAACCGGGCGGGTCGATGCCTTTTTGTTTTTGAAGGGGTCCCGGCCCGAATTTTCAACACAGAACAAGGAGAGAGACCATGAGATTTGGAAAGAACAACGATGCCCTCGGAACCACCAATCGGGGAAATCCGACCGAGTCCGGATTGTGCACCCTTTGCCGGGCGGACTGTACCGGGAAATGCGAAATCTGGCTATCCAGCCTGGTCGGGCGGAAGCTTCTCTATCCGAGGAGTTACGGTATTGTCACCGCCGGGGCCAACAACATTACCCATGTGGGGGTGTCCTACAATTCGCTCCGCATTCAGGGCTATGCCTATGGTGCCCATGGGTTGAACGGTAGGCTGAGCAACGATCCGGATGACTGTATCTTCCCAAACGTGGACCTGGCCGGCGAATTCGGAAACAAGGTCAAAACCAAATTCCGCATTCCCCTAATGACCGGTGCTTTAGGCTCCACGTTTGTTGCGGCCAAGTACTGGGATTCCTTTGCCGTCGGCGCGGCCCTTTCCGGGATTCCGGTGGTCATCGGGGAAAATGTGGTCGGCGTCGACCGGGAGTCGGAAATCGATCCGTCCCCCGAACGAAAAGGGAAAATCAAAAAGGCACCCGAGCTGGAAAGACGAATCGACAGTTATTTTCGCTATTATGACGGGTACGGTGGTATGTTCATTCAGCTCAACGTAGAGGACACCCGAAATGGCGTGGCCGAATTCGTGGCCGAAAAATACTGCGACAAAGTCATCATCGAACTCAAGTGGGGCCAGGGGGCGAAAGACATCGGCGGTGAGATACAGGTGACGAGCCTGGACTATGCCCAGTTTCTGCAGAACAGAGGTTATGTTGTCGATCCCGACCCGAGTCTTCCGGAAGTCCAGCAGGCCTACGAAAATGGCTCCATAAAATCCTTTGCACGCCACAGCCGCCTTGGCGGCACCAATTTGGATACCGTAGAGCAGGTTCGTGAAGATTTCATGAGTTCGGTGGAGTATCTTCGTGGCCTCGGTTTTACCCTGATCAGCCTCAAGACCGGTTCTTACGGTATGGAAGAGCTGGCCATGGCCATCAAATTTTCGACAGATGCGGGTCTCGACCTGTTGACCATCGACGGTTCCGGGGGTGGCACCGGTATGAGCCCGTGGAACATGATGCAGAGCTGGGGGGTGCCTTCCATCAATCTGCATTCCAAAGCGTATGAATATGCAAGCATCCTTGCGGCCAAAGGACAGAAGGTTGTGGACATGTCCTTTGCCGGCGGATTTGCCTTGGAAGACAGCATCTTTAAAGGACTCGCCCTGGGCGCACCGTATACCAAGCTGATTTGCATGGGGCGGGCGCTGATGGTACCGGGGTTTGTCGGTGCCAATATCGAAGGGGCGCTGGATCCGGAGCGACGCGGTGATCTCAACGGCCATTGGGCCGAGCTGCCGAAGACGGTTCAGCGTGTGGGCAACAGCGCCAAGGAAATCTTCGCCAACTATTTCGACATTGAAAAGAAGGTCGGCAAGGATGAGATGAAAAATATCCCCTATGGGGCCATCGCGCTGTATACGATGAACGACAAACTCTACTGCGGCATGCAACAGCTCCTGGCCGGCGCTCGAAAGTTCAAAGTATCGCAGATTACCCGGGATGACATATTTGCCGGCAACCGGGAGACTGCAGAAGAGACCGGCATTCAGCACATGTGCGACGCCAATAACGAAAGCGCAAGAAAGATACTCAATCTATAGTCTGAATTGTCCTGATCTGATTCATATGGAGGGGAGAAATAGAAGGCCTCCGCGCCGAAGTGGCACGGAGGCCTTTTTTTTTAATTCGATTTTCATCACTCTATAGAAGTAGTGTCAACACTCCAGATCGCGCCGAAGGTCAAGTCCGCCTGAGGCGGATAAAGCGCAGGCCGATCCGCCGTCGCAACGCTATGGCGGGACAGGCGCAAACGCGCAGCATACATAGGAGTATGTGAGCATTTTAAGGAGGTCTGCAACACAGAGGTTTACACGCCCAAGGCGTGTTCGGTGTTAGATGGGGTGTTAACACCACTTCTATTTGATGCTGATCCAAAGGAGTCTACACATTTCCGATCCGATGTTCTTCCACTCGGACGGTAGATCGGCCGTCAGGTAGATTACCTCACCGGCTGTGGCGGTGTGAACGGCATTATTGATCTTAAACTCCAGTTTTCCGGACAGGACATATCCCATCTCTTCACCCTTGTGGACGGAAAAATGGGACGGTATTTTTTCCTCGGCTCCGATTTCGATGATATACGGTTCGACTTTGGCGTCGAAATCCGCCGGAGACAACCGGTATCCCGTCAGGGTCCCCTTTGGGAGATCCGGGAAATTGACCCGGGTGCCGATACCTGAAAATACCACCGGACTTTCGGACTCGGGGATATCCTTGAACAGCGAACCGACCGGCACATCGAGGATTTGAGCAATTTTAAAAAGCGCGGGAAGCGATGGATAGATGGTATTGCTTTCAATTTGAGAAATGGTGCTGGGTGTCACCCCGATCAGGCCGGCCAATTCCTTTTGGGACATCCCCTGCCGGGTGCGCAGGCCCTTGAGTCGAAGGCCCAGATCGATCTTGCCCATGCGGCGTGATTCCGACTCGAAAGAAACGGCCATACCGTCGTTCCAGTAGTTGTTCGGGATATTCAACGTGTCGGGTTTTCGTTTGTCTGCCTTGAGTATGGTCAGGGCTGATTTTCCCCGCTTTATGGAAAGATCGATGGCTACCTGGGCGATCTGATTGATATTGGCTTTGAGGCGGTCCGAGTGTGCGCCTTTTTCCATGATCCAGTATGCAATGGTCTCGAGCTCGTACAGCCTGGGACACGAGCGGGTATAGAATTTAAGGATCTGCTCTTCACCGCCCCAGAGGTCCTGCATTCCGGTAAGGGATTCAAACACGAACCGGACGTCGCTTTTCATGGCTTCATGGACCGTGTAAATGGATTCGGCAACCTTATCCGGCTTCCAGGGCTCCTTGACCATGATGATCTGATACGGCCATTGGGCACCGTTTTTCTCGTAGAATTTGCTGAATACTTCCGAGCTGTCCCCTTTTCCATGGGTAAAACAATCCAGGATCGTTAAATATCGACTTTCCGACAAGGGGCCGAGTTCTTCGATAATGGTCTTGGGAGAACGGTCGAAGCTGAAATAGATCAGTGGTTTTTCCTTCTCCTGGGACTCCTGTATGAAATTAAAGGCAAAAACGGAGGCGAGGCTTCCGGCATCGTCGTACCAGACGACGTTGTCTCCGATAAACAGCCCGCCGAGCAATCGATCCAGCTGGCTGACCCCTGATGAAACCCGAATCTTGTCTTTAAACATGGTTCCTGGGCCCGTTAAGTGAGAGAATCATAATCGCCTCTTTTACCCATAGCAGATGTGCATGAATTAATAAAATAATAGGCCTAGTCGATCGGCTCTGCACCCTGGACGGGGGCAACGTCTTTTCCCAGGAGCCAGTATCCCAGTGTGCCGGCGAGTCCAAACAGAAATGCCGTAATAAAATTGGTTTCCGGGCTGATCATCCACAGGAAGGCCCCTCCAAAGGCCGCAAAGGACACGATGATATCCCGAATCAGGTAGTAAAGCCCAAACATGCCGGCTTTGCAGGTCTCAGGAGCAAGGTCCAGGATGAGGGACTTTCGGGTCGGCTCACCGAACTCCTTTAGGCCCCGCAGAATAAACGCCAAGACCAGCCATTCAAAGGACTGACAGAACATCAAAACCAGAGGGAAGAGGGTAAAAAACCCGAAAGTAATCACCACAAAGGGTTTCTTGGTGCTTCTGTCTGCCAGGTATGCCACTGGAATATAGACCAGCAGAGCGGTCATCATTTCGATTCCGGTCAGAACACCAAACTGGAACGCCGATACCGGCTCCCGGATGATCTTCATGCACCAGATCACCACAAACGCATACGGGATCTGCTCACAGAAGCGTACCAGAATATCCGATACCAGGAGTCGTTTCAGCGCCGGGCTCATCAGCGCGAGCATATTCAAGGGATTTTTTTCAGCGGCCATGCCGCATTCGTCTGTCGCGAACTCCGGCTTCGGCTCTTCGATCATCTTCTGCTGGAGCACCATGGCCACCAGTGCAAAGACCAGGGCGATGACGAAGGCGATGCGCACCCCGTCAATTTCTCCCCATATCCCAATGCACAATCCGCCCAGAACCGGGCCCAACGCCATGGGGATGCGGCGAACCAGTGAGTGCATGCTGACCCCCATGGTGTGCTTATTCTTCGGGAGCACCTGATGAATCAGGCTCATGGTTGCCGGAAGGGAAATTGCCGACCAGGACAGAAAAAAGACGGCTCCGATCAATACGGCCTGCCATGACGGGAACAGGATAACGATCAGGAACCCGAGTACGGCGACGAGATTGAATATCAGCAGGGACCGCTTGGTGCCCAGTCGATCCGACAGATAGCCGCCCGGAAAGGCGTAGAGTGCTGACAGGAGGTTGTCCATGCCATTGAGCAACCCCACTACGATAGCCCCTCCGCCCAGGGCCATCAGGTAGATGGGGAGGAATCTTTCTGCCATCCGCTCCCCCATCCCCACAAGGATGACCATGGCCAACATACCGATGGTACTGCGCTGGAGGCCCAGAAATTCAGGAATCCGATGGCGAAGACGGTGCATAGGCGAAGGCTTTCTTAGATTCGGGTTCTTCTCCGGACGATCCTCCGGACTTTACAGACAGTCGAACGAGCACCATCCTATATGGATTGATGCCGACTGGGCATCTACCCTTATTATCAGAAACATTAAAAAGGAACACGCAAATTGAAACAGGGCAACACTTGCGAAATTGAGACGTCGAGCTGGTTTCTGATCGCCACGGCATGTCTGTTACTCTTGATGTCGTTCGGCTACCGATCGAGTTTCGGTCTGTTTGTGTATCCGATCACGGAAGCCAACGGCTGGGGGCGCGAAACGATTTCCACGGCCCTTGCCATTCAAAATCTGGTCTGGGGCATTGTGGCCGTGTTCGCAGGAGGTCTGGCAGACCGATTCGGAAACGTGAAAGTTATCGCCGCCGGGAGTATTCTGTATGCCCTGGGAATGGTGCTGATGTCCGGTGTGGACAGCCCGTGGCTCCTGAATACATCCGCCGGTTTGCTGGTCGGAGCCGGAATTGCCGGCACGTCGTTTGGTATTGTTCTCCCGGCCTTGGCGCGGGCCGTCTGCGAGGAGAAACGGCAATGGGCGCTCGGGCTGGGGACTGCGGTCGGGTCTTTGGGACAGTTTGCCATGGTGCCGGCAGCCCAAATGCTTATCGACGCTTATGGCTGGATGACGGCTCTGAACGTGCTGGCCGGATCGGCACTGCTCATGGCGCTCCTGGCCATGCCGTTGGCCCCATTTTCCGGCGGCCGCGAGGACTCTTCAGGAGTCAGTGCCCAAACAGTCCCGGAGGCGCTCCAGGAAGCCATGGGACATAAATCGTATCTACTGCTGGTTACCGGATTCTTTGTCTGCGGATTCCATGTGGCCTTTGTCACCGCCCATATGCCGGCCTTTTTAACCGATAATGGTTTCGACCCAAAGATCGGTGCCTGGAGTGTCGCGGTCATCGGACTGTGCAACGTGGTAGGAGCCTATCTTTCGGGGATCTGGGCGGGCATCCTGCCCAAGCGTCAGGTGCTCGTTTTTATCTACCTGGGTCGCGCAGTGGCCATCAGCGCATTTCTGCTGTTTCCCCTTTCCCTTCCGTCGGTATTTTTGTTCAGCGCCGTGATGGGGTTTCTCTGGTTGGCTACGGTTCCGCCGACGTCGGGCCTGGTGGCCGTCATGTTTGGTACCCGCTACATGGCACTTCTTTACGGCATCGTGTTTCTCGGGCATCAAATCGGCAGTTTCACCGGTGTATGGCTGGGGGGGGTGGCTGTATGACCGCGGCGGCAGCTACGATATGGTGTGGTGGCTGGGGGCGGCCCTCGGGGTCATGGCAGCTGTGGTTCACTGGCCGATCCGGGAGCGACCTGTTCCTCGGCTGGTCACTGAGCATGGGTAACGGCTATTCCGAATTCCGGAACCCGTGTCGCAAGGCGAGTTTCCCAAACATTTGAGTCAGCCCGGCCCCAAGGGAGAAGACCGAGCCGATGTCCAGGTTCCGGTCGGCCGTATCGTCGAAAAACAGGTTCAGGGTGGAGGCCATTCCTTCGTCCGGCTTCCAGTAGCTGATCATGATGGGAACCCGCGGCAGGGGGTGGAGTACCACAGAGATATCGGATTCAAAAAGGGCGTCTACTTTCTGTCCACTGAACATGTGGACGATGTCATCAAAAAAATCGGTAAAATCGTCCGCCAGCTGACGCATCGCCTCTTCACACCGTTGTTTGAACAACGGGTACCTTTCCCTGCCATGGTTTAGCTCCCGAAAGGAAACCCAGTTTCCGGAAGGCTTTTGACCGTCGCCGTGCAGCACATACGTCAAAAATGGAATCGCCACCCAAGGATTGATATGGATATCCGCATAGAGTTTGCCTGAGGTATCGACCCTGAAGTCCTTACCGAGTACTTTGACGGTCAGTTTACCCCTTGAAAATCGACCGCCGGTCCGGTCGGCCGCCGCTGCCAGATCGATGGCGGCAATGTCGCCTTTCAATTTGTGGAGGAACGCTTCCCGTTCTTCGTCAACAATGTTCCCCCTCCGTTCCCCATCTTTATAATGTGCAATGGTTTCGGGGTCCAGCCTCGGGCACCGGTCCATCCCCTTTCTTCCCTGGAATACCGCGCCGGCAAACGCCAGGCAGGTTTGCTCGCCGCACTCCCCGCAGTTGGACTTGTCGAGCAGGGCAAAGATTTCCATGGCATGTTTGGGTCGTGTCATAAAATTCTTCCTGTTGAGTCACCTTGTAAGGCCCATGTTAATTACTATACTGATACTGTTCTGTGTCAATGCCACAACCCTATCTAAACTATTCGGGAGAATCGTCATGCAGAAGCACGTTGCTGTGATTACGGCAGCAAGCCAAGGTATGGGCGCCGCCTGCGCCCGCGAGTTGTCTGATCGAGGATACGATCTGGTCCTAATGGCCCGCTCCGAGTCCGTGGAAATTTTGGCGGATGAACTTGGAGCGGTCGCCATACGGGGCGACATCACTATTCCGGATGACCTGGAGAACGTTATCAACACGGCAACGGATAAATTCGGTCGTATCGATGCGGTGGTTGCCAGCACCGGACACCCACCCAAGGGTGATCTTCTGGGCATCACCGATGATGACTGGCATCAGGGTCTTGAGCTGATTTTGCTCAATGTGGCCCGGATTGTCCGACTGGTCGTTCCCGTGATGGAAAAGCAGGGTGGTGGCGCCATTGTCAATATTTCTGCCTTCGGCGCAAAAGAGCCCTCCCTGACATTTCCCGTATCATCGGCCTTGCGCGCAGCGCTGTCCGCTTATACCCGACTTTTTTCGAATCGTTACGCCCGATCCGGCATCCGGATGAACTGTATTTTGCCAGGCTTTATCGACAGTTATCCCGTCGACGAAAATACCACCGCAACAATTCCCATGGGCCGCGCCGGAACCGTATCGGAAATCGCCAAGACCGCGGCCTTTCTGGTCTCCAGTGATTCCGGTTACATATCCGGGCAGAGTTTGTGCGTGGATGGAGGGTTGGTGAGATCCTTTTAAAGATAGGAGGAAAGATTTTAGAATGAATGTCGTTTATCTGTCGCCCCATTTCCCATCCCATTACTTCCATTTCTGCCGTCATCTGAAGGACGCCGGCGCCAATGTTCTCGGTATCGGAGACGCCCATCCCGACAACCTTGTAAAGGAGGTTCAGGGGGCGCTCACCGAGTATGTCCATGTGGATGACATGCACGATTATGATGCGCTGGTTCGGGCCTGCGGATATTTTACCCACCGATACGGGAAGATCGATCGCTTTGAGTCGTTGAACGAATACTGGCTGGGAACTGAAGCCCGGATCCGGGAAGACTTTAACCTATTTGGGGTGCGCACCGATCGGATCGATACCATTCGCCGAAAATCAAAGATGAAGGAGACCTTCCAGGCAGCAGGGGTGCCCGTGGCCCGGGGGTCGGTGGTTCGGGATCTTGACACCGCCAGGGAATTTATCAACGATATCGGCTATCCTGTGGTCGCCAAACCCGATGCCGGTGTCGGTGCTTTGGACACCTTTCGTCTGAACAACGAATCGGATCTGGAACGATTTTTTCTGGAAAAGCCCGATGTGGAATACATCATGGAGGAATTCGTTTCCGGAACCATCGAATCTTTCGACGGTCTGGCCGATGCCGACGGAAGCCTGATATTTTACACGGCACATGTCTTCAGCCAGGGGATTATGGAGACCGTCAATGAGGCCCGACATATTTATTACTATTCGTTAAAGGAACTTCCGGAAGACCTTGAATCCCTGGGCCGGCGATGTGTGAATGCCTTTGATGTTCGAGAGCGGTTTTTTCACATTGAATTTTTCCGTACCCCGGAAGAAGGCCTTGTCGCTCTGGAGGTCAACATGCGCCCGCCCGGCGGATTTACCACCGACATGTTCAACTATGCATGCGATATCGATATATATCGGACGTGGGCTCGACTGGTGGTCCTAAAGGAAGCGGGAAGCAGGTGGGAACGAAAATATCACTGCTGCTACGCCAGCCGGAAAAGCCGGTATCCTTACCGAAACAGCCACGATCAGATCATGGAGACATTCGGGGACCGCATGATGCAGGTCGAAAGCGTTCCGGGCGTGTTCAGCAGCGCCTTGGGAGATATTGGCTACATCTTCCGTGCCCCGGACTTGGCAACGATTGCTGACATTACAGAGTTTATTCATGCACATTGAAGAGCATAACTGGCACAGCCCGAACCTCGGGAAATCCATGGCCCTCAAGGTTTACGGCCACTGGGGAATACCATTCCTTGTCTTTCCGTGCTCCCGAGGGCGCTATTTTGATTATGAAGGGATGGGGATGATCGACGCGGTTTCTGGCTTTATCAACCACGGGACCATTAAACTGTTCTGTGTGGACAGTGTCGATGGCGAGTCCTGGTATAATTTTAGTGTCTCTCCGGCAGAGCGAAACGCGCGCCATGAGGCGTATGATCGTTACATCCTCGATGAAGCCGTGCCCTTTATCCGTGAGCACTGCCGAGCACCGGACGCCCGGATTATGACCAATGGATGCAGCATGGGAGCGTATCACGCGGTGAACTTTTTTCTGAAGCATCCCGGAGTGTTCGAAGGAACCATCGCATTAAGCGGTTTGTACCGGCTGGACCGGATCGAATTCGGACTTTCCGCCAACGATATCCCGGCGGTGTATTTCAATTCTCCACTGAGTTATCTCCCGGATCTGACGGACACCGGGTATCTGGATGCCTATCGGAACCGGCGCATTATTGTTTGTGTTGGCCAGGGGGCCTGGGAGAACGAGGCCGTCGAAGACACACGACGTCTTGATGAGCTGTGCAGAGAAAAGGCCGTTCCGGCTTGGATCGATTTCTGGGGAGCCGACGTGAACCATGACTGGCCTTGGTGGTTTCGGCAGATGAATTTCTTCTTAGGCCATCTCTATGGATGACCAGGCAACGAATGCGCGTATGAACCGATCATCAGTATACAAGCCTGTCTTAGATTATAATCGATATGACGCTTATGAAAGGAGGGGAATATGACCACAATTGTTGGTGTTTCGGGTAGCCTGAGAAAGTCTTCTTTCAATGCCGGCCTGTTGCGGGCTGCTGCCGATGCGGCGCCTCAAGGCTGTGAGGTAACTATTGCATCGATACAGGACATCCCTCTTTATAACGGGGATATGGAAGAAACTGAAGGCCTCCCCAAACCGGTTGCGGAGCTCAAGGAACGGATCGTGGCCGCGGACGGGTTGCTGATGGTAACCCCGGAGTATAACAACTCGATTCCGGGGGTATTCAAGAATACAATTGACTGGCTATCTCGCCCGCCGGAAGATCGCTTCCGGGTATTCAAAAATCTACCGGTCGGACTGATCGGGGCGACCCCCGGTACCTTTGGTACTGCGTTTTCCCAATATGCCTGGCAACCCACGCTTCGGGTTCTGGGCACCCAGGTCTGGGCAGGGAAGTTGATGTGGATCAGCGGGGCCATGGATAAATTCGACGACGAGGGTAATTTAACCGACGACAGGGTGCGTCAGCAACTGGTCTCTTATATGACCGGATTTGTCGAATTTATATCCCAGGTGACCACCTGATCCTGAATATATATACTCACCGCCAACTCTCTTGACCAAAAGGAGCTCTGCCATGGCAATATTTTTCATGTTTGGAAAGTATTCACCGGAGTCCATCAAAGAAATGAGTATCGAAAGAACCAACCGGATCATCCAGGAAATTAAAGACCTGGGTGGAGAGATGACGGCCATGCACGCCATGCTGGGTGAATACGATCTTCTGTTCTGCGTCCAATTGCCAGATATTTCAGATGCCATGAAGGCATCGGTGTCAATTACCCGTCTCACGGGGATCTCGTTTAATACCTGCCCGGCCGTGACCGTGGAGACGTTTGATCGCATTGTCATCGAATCATAGTGTTGTCCCAAAAGTGAATGGAATCGAAGGGAATATCGCCGATGGAAACCTGCCGTTTAAGCGAATTTTTGACCGTTCTCGAGCCGTGGATGGATACCGATTATATCCGGAAAGTCTTTCTCGATAGTCAGGGCCGGCTGGTGATTTTTTTTGCCGATGGCGGTGAGAAGGTCTACAAACTGGAAGATTGAGCCAAGGCCCAACTTGAAGAAATATTAAAAGATATCGGAAACAGAGGCATCCCTATCGAAACCCAACAGTTCAAATAAAAGCGTGATTCTGATCATCTCCGGCTATTTGAGAAGGGGGAAGCATGCACCATCACGACAATAACGCCAAATGAACTGTTTAATCCATGAGCGACATCGTCGCGTTTGATAAATCCGCCACACGATGTTATTCGGAAAATTTTGTAACAAAATGCGGAATTGTTGTTACG
>Ga0056120_1000028_pt1 | contig 26553 bp, 20 predicted proteins | sample WorMettaBAHAMAS2_FD_71121 | JGI IMG/M metagenome (GOLD analysis project Ga0056120, IMG submission 71121) | Marine gutless worms symbiont microbial communities from Max Planck institute for Marine Microbiology, Germany - Olavius tantulus BAHAMAS.2 ...
GAACGAAGGCCGCCTGTCTGTCCGACAGTCGGTGCTTTGTGCCGGCAAGGAAGGGGGAGGGGGTATACTGCGTCATCTCCGCGAGAGACAGGCCGTCGGAAAACGGCGCCTCAGACGGATAAACGGCGTTCTCGGTGTCCAGCGATCCTCGACGTATTGGCATATACGCCTCCGGTCGCTGAACACCTGACATAGATCCCGAGCTTGTCGAGGGGCGGCCTTGTTTATCAGCCCGATGCTTGTTTTCCGACGGCCTGTCGGAATGGAGATGTACGCCTCGTTCCGCGAAACTCACGCGCCTTGACCTTGACCGCCTTATTCAACCGCCGTGACAGAATATTTCTTGGACGGATCCCCGTGATGCTTGTTTTCCGACGGCCTGTCGGGATGAAGATGTACGCCTCGTGACGCCAACTTGGTGCGCCTTGACCTTATTTAATTGAAACCCATCGTCGATTGAATTAGGATGAAGTTCAATTCGTCCGGACCCATTTTAACCTTCTTACGATACCGACTATCCCATGCGATCGGAAGCCGTCGAAGATTATCTAAAAGCCATATACGAGCTTCAGGAAAGAGACGGCAAGGCCAAAACCTCTAGCCTGGCCGAGCGACTCGGTGTCACCGCTGGGTCTGTCAGCGAGATGCTCAAGCGTCTGGCCAGGGAGCGACCGCCGATCGTGGAGTACCGGCTCCACCAGGGGGTGACGTTGACCACGGCCGGCCGGAAAACCGCTCTGGAAATCATCCGAAGGCATCGGTTGCTGGAAACGTTTCTCTATGACGTCTTGGGATTTGCCTGGGAAGAAGTACACAGGGAAGCGGACCGATTGGAGCATCACATCTCCCCGCGTATGACCGAAGCCATTGCTGATTTCTTAAAGCATCCCGACAAGGACCCCCACGGCGACCCGATACCCGATATCGACGGGCGGCTTCCAGAGAAATATTGGATTCCATTATCTTCTATTGAGCCCGGCCATCTCGTCCGGATTTCGAGAGTCCAATCCCGGGATGAAGACTTGTTAAAATATCTGACCGACATCGGTATCGGTATGGAGACCATTGTGACAGTGTTGGAAAAACCGCCCTTTGACGGTCCATTGTCGCTACGCATCGGTCCGGCAGAGACTGGGCCGGTGACCCGCCTGAGCAGACAGATCACCAATGCCATTTTAGTTGAGACGATATCCTCGGATAGTCTGCCGGAAGACTGAATTCGGTGTTCCAAAATATATATTTAGGTTGACCAAAATATATTCATGCTTATAGTTCTGAGTTATGCCGCTTGCCAAAAATATGTTCCGAAATATGGATGGCGGCATAAGTGGTTGTAGCAAGAAAACGTCTGGCAATCGGAATGTTTTTTTGACAACCACTATATCGGCAACCCCATCTATTCTGACCCTATTTCCTGCAACGGGAGGAACGATACATGCAATTCAAATGGATTCGACATATGCCGTTTCGAGCGTTCATTGCCGTGTTTACCGGATTTCTGACACTGACACTCTCTGAACCGGCATCCGGAGAATACAACGGAACATATCCCTTCAAAGCAGTGGCCACGGTTGGGATGGTGGCCGATATTGTAAAAAATGTGGCTGGAACCAAAGGCGACGTGTCCAACATCATCGGCGAAGGGGTTGATCCCCATTTGTTCAATCCAACGCGCAGTGATGTCGCCGCACTGCTCAAAGCCGATATTGTCTTTTATGCGGGACTTTTGCTGGAGGGCCAGATGTCGGATATCCTCGTCAAAGTATCCCGACGGCGCCCGGTGTATGCCGTAACGGAGCTGTTACAGGAATCCTACCTGATCCATGATGCAGAGACGAATCACAGTGATCCCCACGTTTGGATGGATGTAAAGGGCTGGATGAAGGCCGTGGAAGTGGTCGCGGAGGCGCTGTCAGAGTTCGATCCTCCGAATGCGTCGCATTACCGCAGCAATGCCGAAGCTTACCTAAAGGAGTTGGATCGGTTGAATGCGTATGCCCGAAAAGTGATCGGCTCCATCCCGGAAACACAGCGTGTCATGGTCACCGCCCATGATGCCTTCCGATATATGGGCCGGGCATATGGGCTCGAGGTCATGGGCATCCAGGGGCTGTCCACCGAATCCGAGGCTGGGTTGAAAGATATCAACCGCATTGTCGACGAACTGGTCAAGCGAAAGATTCCGGCCGTCTTTGTCGAATCCAGCGTATCGGATAAAAATGTTAAAGCCCTTATCGAAGGGGCCAATGCCAGGGGACACAGCGTTCGAATTGGCGGTGAGCTTTTTTCCGACGCCATGGGAAGGGCAGGGTCCTACGAAGGGACTTACATCGGCATGATCGATCACAACGCGACCACCATTTCCCGTGCGCTGGGCGGAGATGCTCCCGAGAAGGGATTCAACGGTAAACTTTCATCGAATCATTGATAAAGGGTTTGAACTATGGCCGCACAACCATCGGTTGGGAATCAACAGCTTTTGACAGAGCTCGGCCCGGAAGACATTCCCCTCTGGATCCACGACTTGACCGTGGCATATCACCGGAAGCCGGTCCTCTGGGACGTCGACCTGGCACTGCCCGAAGGCAATCTCATCGCCATTGTCGGCCCTAACGGGGCCGGCAAAAGTACGCTCATTAAATCGGTGTTGGGGCTTGTGCCGCGAGCCTCCGGGACCGTGTCCATTTACGGAAAAGAATATCAACGGCAGCGCCATTTGGTGGGATACGTTCCCCAACGTGAATCCGTTGACTGGGATTTTCCGGTCAATGCCATCGATGTCGTGGCCATGGGGTTTTATCGGAAAATCGGCTGGCTTCGACCCATAACCCAGGAGTATCGCCAGGCTGCACGAGTGGAACTGGAGAAGGTAGGGATGGCCGCCTACGCCGAACGACAGATCAGCCAGTTGTCCGGCGGACAGCAGCAACGGGTGTTCCTGGCACGGGCGCTTGCCCAGGATGCCCGGATATACCTCATGGATGAACCGTTTGCCGGCGTGGATGCGGCCACCGAACGGGCCATCATAGCCCTGCTGAAAGAGCTTAAGGCCGCAGGGAAAACCTGTATTGTCGTTCATCATGATCTCCAGACGGTGCCGACGTATTTTGATCACGTGGTTTTACTGAACATGCGGGTTGTGGCCGACGGTCCGGGGGACGACATTTTTACCGAAGAGAATCTTCGAAAAACATATGGGGGGCAGCTGACACTGCTGTCCCAGGCCTTTTTCGAGTACTCCAAAGATCCAAGCTTGCCGGCAGGCAGCAAAGGGACCCAGGAATGACATCCATAAGAGGGCCATATGTTCCCCTTGCCGTTTTCCTGCTGGTACTGTTGCCGGCGATCGGTTTTGCGGGAAGCCTGGGTGACAAAGGATTGGATTGGCCGACCGGCGAAGAGTTGCTCCGGGTTCTGACGTTAAGAGATTACAATACCCGTGTCGTGATTATCGGTACGACACTGCTTGGCCTGGCTGCCGGTCTGGTGGGGACGTTTCTACTGTTGAGAAAACGGGCGCTGCTCAGCGACGCGCTCAGCCATGCCACGTTACCCGGCATCGCTCTGGCATTTATCCTAATGACTGTCTTCTTTGGGGATGGAAAGAACTTGCTGGGCTTGATTGCGGGCGCTGCGATATTTTCTGTGCTGGGCACTGCTTCGGTGATTATCATTCAACGTTTCTCGCGATTGAAGGATGATGCCGCCTTAGGTGTGGTCCTGAGTGTCTATTTCGGACTGGGGATAGCGCTGCTGGGTCTTGCTACCCGCATGGAAAGCGGCAACGCGGCCGGCTTGTCCTCATTTATCTACGGAAAGACAGCTTCCATGCTGTTTTTTGACTCAGTGCTGATTGCCGTGGCGGCACTGGTTTCAGCCGTTTTCTGCATCCTGTTTTTTAAAGAATTCTCGTTGCTCTGTTTTGATACCGACTACGCAGCCAGCCAGGGTTGGCCGGTGGCATGGCTCGACTTTTTTATGATGACGCTGGTTGTCATCGTCACGGTGATCGGCCTCCAGGCGGTAGGTCTGATACTTGTGGTTGCATTGCTTATCATTCCGCCGGCCGCCGCCCGTTTCTGGACCTATCGTTTGTCACGGATGCTATTTCTGTCCGGAATTTTTGGGGCCATCAGCGGGTTGTTCGGATCCGGCATCAGTGCATTGCTGGCCAATCTGCCCGCCGGCGCCGTGATCGTCCTGACGGCCTCCACGATTTTCATCTTCAGCCTGTTCTTCGGAACCGCCCGGGGACTCCTGAGAGTGTCCATGGAACGGCGTCGGCTCAGGCGAAAGGTCCGAAGGGAAAACTTATTAAGAGACATGTTCGAATGGGCGGAAGGACGTTCCGATGGCAGCAACATGGCGGAAGTGCTGTCCCGCAATGGAATGCCCTTTGAGGATCTTCGAACGCGGAGATCCTGGTCGGAGACAGATCTCCATCGGGTTGTCAAAGAACTTCGGAGCATCGGATTCATCCGGGAGTCGGATAGAGACCGAATTGTGCTGTCCGATGCGGGGTGCCGGGAGGCGGAACATGTCGTTCGAAAGCATCGACTCTGGGAGGCCTATTTGATCACCCATGCCGATATCGCTCCCGGCCAGGTGGACTGGGGTGCGGATGAGATTGAGCACGTGCTGGAAAAGGATATTATCGATCAGCTAGAAAAACTGCTGCCGTCCAATCAAAACGGCAGAATGCCGGAGAGCCCTCATCGGATTGAGGTGGTCGAGGGATAGCCCATGGTGGAATGGTCATCATTTGATACGTGGATTGTCGTGACGGGAGCACTCAGTGCCATGTCCTGTGCGTTGCTGGGAGTGTATCTAGTGCTTCGCCGAGAAAGTATGATGGGAGATGCCATCAGTCATGCGGTCTTGCCGGGGCTTGCTATCGCATTTCTGATTACCGGAAGCCGGGGCAGTGTGCCCATGCTCGTCGGGGCAACGATTATCGGCATCATGACAGCATTTCTGGTTCAGTTTATCTACCGGCTCGGGGGGCTCGACAAAGGTGCCTCCATGGGCGTGATATTCACCACCCTTTTTGCATTGGGATTAATTCTAATCCGGCAGGCCGCTGATCATGTGGATTTGGATCCAGGCTGCGTCCTTTATGGCGCTATCGAATTGACGCCCCTGGATGTCTATAATGTTTTCGGCGTTGAAGTTCCCCGTGCCGCTGTGACAAACGGGGCGATGCTGCTGATCAATCTGGTCTTTGTGACGCTGTTCTACAAAGAACTGAAAATTACCTCTTTTGATCCGGCCCTGGCGACGACCATGGGCATCAATGCGAATGTGATGCACTACGTGCTCATGACCCTGGTTGCCGCCACGACCATTGCTTCCTTTGAAAGCGTTGGCAGTATTCTGGTGATTGCCATGCTTGTTGTGCCGGGGGCGGCGGCCCATTTGTTGACGGATCGTTTGTCGACCATGCTGCTTCTAAGTTTGGTCATCGCCGGGGTCAGCGCCCTTATGGGCCATGTGAGTGCCATAACGGTACCTACCTGGATCGGATTTCGAGATACCAGCACGGCCGGAATGATGGCGGTTATCGTCGGCGTGGTGTTTCTGCTGGCGTTCCTTTTCGCGCCTCGGTACGGTGTTCTGAGTCGATTTATTACCCGCGCCATGCTGTCCCTGAAGATCACACGGGATGATGTCATGGGATTTCTGTACCGACACCAGGAGCTTGCACCAGCGGATGCCGCACCTGTTCGGGCGACGGATCTACAGGCCGCGTTGAAGCTGGGTTTTTCAGTCAACATTGCACTTTGGGATCTGGCGCGCCGCCGCCGTATTCAGCGTGTCAATGGCGGCTTCGGGCTTTCCGATGCGGGGTTAGATGAAGGAAAGGACCTGGTGCGGTCCCACCGATTATGGGAATCGTACCTGTGCGATGCCATGGGCTATTGTCTGGAAGATGTGCACCGATCGGCACACAAACTTGAGCATTTCACGGATTCAGACCTGCAGGCAGAGCTTGGCGAGGTCACCGGACACCCCAGTTTAGATCCTCATTCCCGAAACATCCCCTGAGAGTATGTAATAAAGTACCGAAAAATCATCTCATAGTACCCAAAAATAGGTTGCACATGGCTGCTCATTATCTGGGGCACATCGTCTAACGTATAGAATTTAAACCGGTTTTAATTTTCTGTAAACATGTGCACAGTTTTTGCTAATCAGCATTGATATCTGAAGTGCCCGATCTATTGATATCGCGTATACACCGCGCAGTAGAACCGCTTGCTTCAGGTTAGGCAGGGGGCGGGAATCGGCACTTTCGGATCGTCCCTTATTGCGGGCCGGTCACACCGGCCGGTTGGCGGGTGCAGCAAAGGTAGCCTGCACCCGCCAATCTTCTTTGTGAATGCATTTTAAACCAGCCAGGTAGCCTATGAAATTTCTTGATCGACGGTTGGGAAAGGACAGACGGCGTTCCGCCAAACACCTTGGCGGAACAGATCGGCGGTCCGGAACAGATCGCAGATCCGGAAAAGACCGTAGAAGTGGAAAAGACAGAAGGAGTCCCCTCGGATACCGGGCAATGCTGAGATTGGGACGGCGGCTTGGTTCCGGCGAGCAGTATTGTTTCGGCCCTTATCATGCCGAAGAGGTTTTATTCCGTCGGAGAGACGCCTAGCCTATTATGGCTCGGGCGCCGTCATCACTAGAACCTATCTCAAAAATGCGTCTAAGGGCCCAGTGCGGTGTTACGGAGCAACAAAAAATGCTCACCTACTACCGTGTATGCTCCGCTTTTTCGTTGCCCCGCGCCTTGCCCTGAACCCCGATCCACATTTTTGAGATAGGTTCTAATCGTTTTCAACGGGTCTGCGGATAATCCGTGTAATCTTGGGTCGGTAGGATTTGCGTTTTGCCGGTTGGTTGGCTTTTTTTTTGACAAAGAGGACCGCCAGCACAAGAAATGAAACACCGAAAGCCATGGATAGCAGGGATTCATCGACATGGACGTTGGTGGCGAGGTGTTTGCCTGCCAGAGCTCCAACGATCATGACAATAATCGGAAACACGTACAGTAGAAATGCCGCCTTGATCAGTGGCGCTGTTTCGAAGGTCAGGATAATCTGATCGCCGACACGGGCCCCGGCTTCATTGATGGCTTCTACCTCCACTTCCTTGCCGTCACCGATCACATTGCAGGAGCCTCTGGCTTCGCAATGCTTGCAGGCCTCGGTTCGGGTGGCCTTCACCCAGGCGGTGGGCGGCGTCACCCGCATGACAATGCCCCGTTCTGTGGCCATGGGACTACTACCTATTTTGGATTTTAGATTTTGGATTTCGGCCCGCCATAGCTCTAAGCTGCGGCGGGTTGGATTTTAGAATTTGGGTATCGTTCCGCTCTATCCATTATATCCAGAATCAAGCATCCAGTATCCAGCATCTATCTATTTTCAACGACTAAGGCTCGATGAATGGAATCCCTGTGGATTTCCGTGTCATCGAGCCTTAGGGTTCTGTAGGATTTCGTCTATGCGGATTTTTGCAGCTCGGTAGACGCGTCGGCTGCCGGCTGCGGTGAATGCTGGTAGCAAATCAGACCGCACTGGAGGCACCGATCCGCCTCGCTCTTGGCAGCTTCCGGTGAAAATCCCTTTTCAATTTCCCGGCACCGATCCTGTTCCGCCGGGCTGCACAGAGGCATGATCTGTCTCCGGTCTATCGATACCTGTTCCACATGGTCGACATCTTGGATAATCGATCTCTCGGTGAGCACTTCTTCCGGGAAGGACAACGGGATATTGTAAATGAGTTCATGCATGGAAGCGGCTCCCCGCCGCCCCGCACCGATGGCACGGATAGCCGCGCTGAAGTCGCTGAATACATCGCCATCGGCAAACAGGCCGACCTGTTCCTTGTCCTCGGGTCTCTTGTAGGGAGCGATTGCCTGCCAGCGAAGCGGCGCTTCCGGAGCCGTCTGTTCTTCCGGAGACTCGGGTGTAATCTCCCCATCGGCGATATCATCCAAACTTGGAGCGGGGAGAAAGATCATCTCGGGAAATCGTCCTGTGGCCAGGATGGCCGTTTGGGCCGCTATTTTCTCTCTCTCATTGGTTAACAGATCGATGATCTCAAGCTCCTTGAGTTCATTTTCTTCGCCATAAAACCGGCCGATGCCTGTGGAGAAGCGAACCTGGATACCCTCTGAACGGAGTGCGTCCAGCCCTTCTTCGTTAATCGGATTTTCGATCTCCATCTCCCGGAATAACATCGTGACCATGGTAGCTCCAGCCTTCCGGGCAATCATGGCGGCTTCCACAGCCATTTCTCCTCCGCCGGCGATGACTACGTCGGCGCCGCAGGAAAAAGACTCTGAGTTTTCGGGCGTCGTCCGCAACACATCCACCATCAGGTAGGTGCCGGGCAGGGTTTGCTCAATTTGAAGGTTGCCCCCTCTGGAGAGTCGACTGTCCCAGCCGCCGGTGGCTACAAACACCGCCTGGTGTCCCTCCTGGAGCAATCCATTTACGGTGATGTCTTTGCCGAGCATTTTTCCGACCTCTGTGGTGACCCCCATCTCCAGGATTCCTCCGATATCCCAGTCCAGAATATCCGAGGGGAGGCGATTGGAGGCAATGGCGCTTCTGAGAAGTCCGCCCAGCTTGTCCGTTCCTTCGTAAAGAGCGACATCATATCCCAGTCGGGCTGAGAAAAACGCTGTTGACAGGCCTTCCACGCCGCCGCCGATCACGGCCACCCGTTTGCCGTTTGATGGCGCCTTGTAGGGCAGAACGCGTTCTCCCCGTTCCATCTCATAATCGGCTGCATACCGTTTCAGAAAATTGATGGCTACCGGTTCATCGGAATAATTACGACGGCATTCATTCTCGCACGGTCTGGGACAGATTCTGCCGATCACTGTCGGAAAGGGATTCCGTTCCTTAATGACCTGTACGGCGTTGAGGGGATTGCCCAAACTGACCTGTCGAATGTACTCGCGAATATTGATGCCGGCAGGGCAAGCCCGTTGACAGGGGGTCGTACACTCCTCGACGGTGTATTCCCTGAGAATCCTTCGGGTGATCGAAGACAGATTGATGATGTTTTTGGGACAAACCTTTTCACAGGTGCCGCAGCCGGTACATTTTTCATTGTCCACCACGGGCAGGTTGTCCGGTCCCATAACGATTGCATCAAACGGGCAGACACCGGCGCATGTTCCGAGCCCAAGGCAACCGATGGTGCACACTTTCATACCGCCACTCAGAACTGCGGCAGCCCGGCAGTCGTTCAAACCGTTGTACACAAATTTCAGGTCCGCATCCTGCACACCGAAATAACAACCGGGGCGGGCGATGTCGGGTTCTTTGGCTTCCACCGCTACACCCATGATGGCAGCGATGGCTTCGGCGACATCCGTTCCTGCGGCAACACAAGAGTTGGGGGCGGCTTTACCGGCGACGATGGCCTCGGCGTTGGCGCTGCATCCCGGAAGCCCGCATCCGCCGCAGTTGGCTCCCGGCAAGACGTCATCGATCTGGAGAATCAGCGGATCGACATATACGTAAAAAATCTTCGAAGCGACCGCCAGCCCGATACCGACAATCAGCCCCAGGCCTCCCAACATCATTACAGCTCCAACCATCAGAGAACTCCTGATTCAATGGATCCTTTTAATTCGGTATTTAATAAATGGCGTCGAATTTACACTTATCATAACAGGTCAGACATTTAATACATTTTTCCGTGTCAATTCGAGCCACTTCTTTTTTCTTCCACTCGATTGCTTCCACCGGGCATGCGCGGAAACACATCCCACACTTGGTACACTCGTCCGGCTCCACCCGGTACTCCAGCAGCTCCGCACAGCGTTTGGCCGGGCATCGGTTTTCAATGATGTGTGCTTCGTACTCATCCCGAAAATATCTCAGGGTGGACAGGACCGGGTTGGGCCCGGTCTGACCGAGACCACAGAGGGCGCTCTCCTGGACTACCCATGAGAGTTCTTCCATGGTGGCAATATCCCCGGGTTCCCCTTTGCCTTCACAAATTTTGACCAGGGTCTGCTGAAGCCTCCGGGTGCCCTCCCTGCAGGGGGTGCATTTGCCGCAGGACTCGTCCTGAATAAAGTCCATAAAAAACCTGGCCATATCCACCATGCAGGTGCGCTCATCCATGACGATCACGCCGCCGGAGCCCATGATCGCGCCGACTTTGGCGATCTCTTCATAATCCACCGGCGTATCGAGGTAGTCTTCCGGGACACAGCCGCCGGAAGGGCCACCGAGCTGTACGGCCTTGAATTTCTTCTTGCGCGGGATGCCGCCGCCGATATCATAGATCAGCTCACGCAGGCCGGTTCCCATGGGTACTTCCACAAGTCCGATGTTGTTGACGTCCCCTGACATTGCAAAGACCTTTGTGCCCTTGCTGGTGTCAGTGCCCACGGACGCATACCAGGCACCACCCTTGCGGATGATCTGGGGAACGTTGGCAAAGCTCTCGACATTGTTGAGCACACTCGGCCTGTCCCATAATCCTTTGACAGCCGGAAATGGCGGTCGCGGACGAGGCATGCCGCGCCGGCCCTCGATGGATCGCATCAGCGCCGTTTCTTCTCCACATACGAAAGCCCCGGCACCCTGGTAGATTTCCACGTTGAAGTCGAATCCGGAGCCCAGAATATCCTCGCCCAGCAGCCCATAGTCGAGGGCCTGCTCAATGGCCAGACCGAGTCTGCGAATGGCCAGGGGGTATTCTGTCCGTGCATAAATGTATCCGTAATGGGCATTGATCGCCTTGGCGGCGATAATCATCCCTTCCAGAACGGCGTGGGGGTCTGCTTCTAGGATGCTGCGATCCATAAACGCCCCCGGGTCGCCTTCATCGGCATTGCACAGCACATACTTTATTTCGCCGGGACTGCCCTTGCAGAATTGCCATTTCAACCCTGTTGGGAATCCGGCGCCACCACGGCCCCGCAGTCCGGATGTCTTGACCTCTTCAATGATTTCGTCTGCCGACATATCGAAAAGCGCCTTGGCGGCACCAAAATAACCGTTGGTGGCAATGTAGTTGTCAATTTTTTCCGGATCGATCAGGCCCTTGTTGCGCAAGGCCCGGGGCATTTGATGGGCAAAGAACGGGATATCGTCCTGCTTGGGAATGCGTTTTTTGGATACCGGGTCTTTGTAGATAAACTTCTTCGGGGGTTCGCCCCCGTCCACCAGGGAATCGACCAGCTCCGGTATATCGTCGAGCGACAGCTTCTGGTAGAAAATACCGTCCGGTTGGACAACCATCAGCGGGCCTTTGGCACAGAAACCGTTGCAACCGGTTTCGACAACCTGAAGTTTATCTTGAAGCCCCTTTTCATTGATTTCTTTCTCGAGGGCCTCCATGATGGGGATGCTTCCGGTGGCATGGCAGCCGGTGCCGCCACATATCATGCAGTATGTCTTGTCCGTAAAAGATGTCTCGTTCTGTGTGCGTTCTTTTACCTGCTCCAGATCCTGAACTGTCAATTTCGACATCTACTTCTCCTCCGGTATTACCAGGAGCCGTCCAGCCCTCTTAATCCGTTCATGTAAAGGCGCCCGCAGGCCACAAACAGGGAATCGCTCGTCATCAACAGCGGTAAGTTAAAGGAGCGTGCCAACTCAACCGAACTGTCGCTCGGCTGTTTCCCTCTTACGAATACGACAGCAGAGACACCCGCTACCCTGGCGGTCCGGATTACATCATCGGACGTCAAGCCGGTTAACAGCACCGCCCCCTTGGCCACAGCGGCAAGAATATCTTCCATCAGATCAGCGCCACCGCCGCCAACAACTTCCTCGTCGAGCTGTTCCTCTCCAACAATTAATTCGGCCTTTAGGATATCTCTGATTTCTGAAACTTTCATGACGGCCTAATGGTTATCATTCATAATGTTCTAAAACATCCAGCACTTTGTCGGCTGTCACATCACCATGGGTGTCCTGATTGATCACCACCACCGGGGCCAGGCCGCAGGCGCCGAGACAGCGAACCGCCTCCAATGAGAAACGGCGGTCTTCGGTGGTGCCGCCTTCTTCCACCTCATATTCGTTTCCGATACGGTCCAGAACCTCCTTGATTCCCTTCACGTAGCATGCCGTGCCCATACAGACTTTGATCATATGCCGGCCTTTGGGCGTCATGGAAAAAAGCGCGTAAAAAGAAGCCACACCAAAGACGTCACTGCGTGGTAAAATCATTCCATCACTGATGTAGTCCATCAGTTCGATGGGCAAATACCCCACCACATCCTGGCACTCTCGCAGTACCGATATCACGGACCCCGGGATATCCCGATGGTCGATGATGATCTCATCGACCTGTTTCCACATGTCATCGGTAATATCCGGATGCACCGGCCTGAGGGTGTCTAGCATTCGAACTCTCCTTATCAGATCTGATTTTTAGACGATCCGCTTCCGGTGGAAAGAAGGATTCCGGGTGGAACATTTCATAATAGATTGGAAATGTCAACGCTGTGTGTGGTGTCAAAAAAGCGGTAAATTCGGCTTCTTGACGCATTACTTCGAAGCGTCTAATATTCCATTTCCACATGGCCCGGCTTGGCGCTGTGATCCTGTACCAGGGCGGGGCAGGGCATTGAAACCATCATCCACAAAGGAGGCCGGAAAAAACGATGACCGATATTCGTGACCTCGCCATTGAGGCGGCAGATCGGATCCAAAGCGTGGTCCGTGGGACCCCCCAAGTCGGCTTACTCACCGGAACCGGGCTGGGCGGCATTGCGGCCGCCTTGGCCGCTGAGGCCGAGCTCGACTACCGCGACATTCCCCATTTCCCCATATCGACGGTACAGTCCCACCACGGGAGGATGATAGCGGGCGACTTGGAGGGAAAAACGATCCTGGCGATGCAGGGTCGGTTTCACCTGTACGAGGGATATTCAGCACAGGAAGTGACCTTTCCGATTCGAGTCATGCAGCAGATGGGAATCTCACACCTGATCATTTCCAACGCTTCCGGTGGGTTGAATCCTTCGTTTCAATCCGGCGATCTGATGATCATTACCGATCATATCAATTTGACCGGCGCCAATCCCCTCATCGGTCCCAACGTGGCGGATTGGGGGATCCGCTTCCCGGATATGATGGCGGCCTATGACAAACGCATGATCGAGCTTGCGGAAGCAGCGGCCATGAATAATGGTGTCGGAATCCGCAAAGGGGTTTATGTGGGGCTGACCGGGCCATCTCTGGAGACACCGGCAGAAGTCCGGTTTCTTCAGGCCATTCGTGCCGATGCGGTCGGTTTTTCCACCGTCCAGGAAGTGATTGCCGCCGTCCACAGCCAGATGAAGGTTCTCGGCCTATCCACCATCACCAATGTTCACAATCCGGATACACCGGTGCCCGCCACGGTCGACGACATCATCGATGTGGCGGCAGCGGCGGTCCCGAACCTTGAGAAAGTGATCCGAGGAGTCCTGAAGGGACTATGAATTTTAGATTTTAGATTTTGGATTTTGGAATGAACCCAAGGAGTTAATATTCCATATCGACTACTTAATTCAAAATGACGGTTAAAAAATCTCAGAAAGCAGATATACTGATACAAAATGGTTGGGTAATCACCATGGACGACCAGGGGGCTCGATACGAGAATGGGGCCGTGGCGATTGCCGGGGACAGCATTGTTGCCGTTGGCCCTGCCGGAGATATGAGTCAGTGGGGCGCTGGAAAGGTGATCGACGCCGACGGCGGGGTCGTCATGCCCGGGCTTATCAACGTCCACACCCACGCGGCCATGACCTGCTTTCGCGGGCTTGCGGACGATCTCCCGTTAATGACCTGGCTCAATGACTACATTTTCCCAGCCGAAGCCAAACTCGATGATCATAAGGTCTATCTGGGAACGCTCCTCGCATGCGCTGAGATGATCCGGTCCGGGACCACCTGTTTTTGTGACATGTACCTGTTCGAAGATGCTGTGGCACGGGCGGCCCGCTCGGCCGGTTTGCGGGCAGTGGTCGGCGAAGTGCTTTACGATTTTCCGTCACCCAACTATGGGCCCATCGAAAAGGGCTTCACATATACTCGGGAACTCATCGAGAAGTGGCAGGCTGACCCACTGATTACCATCGCCGTGGAACCTCATTCCCCCTATCTGTGTTCAGCAGGGCTCCTGAAAACCGCCGCTGACCTGGCCCTGGAGCACACGATTCCGTTGGTCATCCACCTGGCGGAGACCAAAGATGAAGTGGCCAAAAGCCGAAGGGATCACGGTAAAACGCCGGTGGCTTATCTGGAGAGCCTCGGGATTCTGTCCCCAAATCTGCTGGCCTGTCATTGCGTTCATCTGGAGCCCGCCGATTTCGAGCGATTACAGGTGCACGATGTAAAGGTGGCCCACAACCCGGAGAGCAATATGAAACTGGCATCCGGTGTCGCTCCGGTGCCGGAGATGCAGAAGGCCGGCATTTGTGTCGGTCTCGGCACGGATGGCTGTGCAAGCAACAATGATCTGGACATGTTTTCAGAGATCGACACAGCCGCAAAAATCCACAAGGTGCACTCCCACGACCCCACCGTCATGGACGCTGAACATGTGCTGAGGATGGCCACCATTGATGGCGCCAGGGCACTCGGTCTGGGTTGCAAAATCGGGTCCCTCGAGCCGGGAAAACGGGCCGACTTGATCGTTCTGGACACCCGCAAGCCCCATTTGACCCCGATGTATCACCCGATGTCCCACCTCGTCTATGCGGCTAAAGGCAGCGATGTCGTTACGAGCGTGGTGAATGGTCGCATTCTCATGGAAAAGGGGCGTCTCTTGACTCTGGATCTGGAGGGGATCTTCAGATCGGTGGGACAGATTGCCGAAGATATCGGTAGGCAGGGCCGGCAGTGGAATTAGGTGGAGGCTTGATGGGGTAACAACTGGAGTGATGGAGTTATGGAGTGTTGGAGTATTGGCTTCGAATTGAGCTCCCTGTTTTTTCCCATTACTCCAGCGGTATTGAAGGTGGGTTTAGCGCATTGACTCCTCAAGAAAGTATATAAATGAGTAAACCTCTCGACACCCTGATATTCAACGGGACAGTGCTGACCATGGATCCGGCATGCTCCATTTTGAACGATGGAATTGTCGGTATCCGGGACGGGCAGATCGTTCGGCTGGCCTCGGGGCCAATGGATGGGCCGTTGCCTGAAGCGGAGGCGACACTGGATGCCGACGGCGGGCTTGTCTTGCCGGGATTGGTAAATGCCCATACCCATCTACCGATGTCGTTGTTTCGAGGCCTGGCTGACGATTTGCCGTTGTCGGTGTGGCTCGATGAGCACATATTCCCGGCCGAATCGGCTCACATCGCTCCGCAGTCGGTCAAACTGGGAACCCTCTTATCCTGCGCGGAACTGTTGCTGGCCGGCACGACCACCTGCTGCGACGGTTATTTTCTTGAGGATCGTGTGGCAGAGGCCGCTAGGACCACCGGATTGCGGGTGGTGCTGGGCCAAGGTGTGATTGATTTTCCGGCCCCGGGGATACCGGATCCCGAGGAAAATGTGAACCACGCCGCCGCATTTGCAGACCGCTGGCTTGATATGGATCCTCTCCTGACGCCTTCCATATTCGCCCATTCTCCGTACACATGTTCACCGGAGACATTGAAAGCGGCCAAGGCCGCCGCTTCCGATCGAGGCCTGCTATTTCAAATTCATGTCGCCGAAACCCGACAAGAATTCCGCGACTCTCGATCCAAGACGGATGACTCTCCAGTGGCGTTTCTGGATCACCTCGGCATTCTGGATCCGGACACGTTACTGGTGCATGCCGTGTGGACGGATGAAAACGACCTTGCCATCCTATCCCACCGGGGTGCAAAAATGGTTCATTGCCCCGAAAGCAACATGAAATTGGGCTCGGGAGTGGCGGCGGTTCCAAAGTGGTTGGAGGATGGGCTGACTGTCGGCATCGGCACCGATGGATGTGCCAGCAACAATAATCTGGACCTTTTTAAAGAAATGGATATGGCAGCCAAGCTTCACAAGGTCTATACCGGGGACCCTACGGTAATGGATGCTGTTGCCGTATTGAAAATGGCCACCATTGGCGGTGCCCGGGCCATTGGGCGTGAACGGGAAATCGGATCCCTTGAGATCGGCAAACAGGCCGATGTCATCATTATCGATGTTTCCAAACCGCACCTGTTTCCACTGTACAATCCGATCTCCCACATAGTATACAGTGCCTCCGGAGCCGATGTGCGGGAGGTCATGGTGGCCGGCCGGTTTCTTGTCCGCGACAGACACCTGATGACCATAGACATCGATGACGTCATGGACCAGGTGAATCGATTGGCCAGACAAATACGGCGAAGGGAGTAGCCGGGAGGTACACAACGGTTGTGCCGGGTCGGCATGGCTACGGGCAGCGCGATATTCTACCACGAAGAACACGAATTTTTATTAATCCTTTATCTTCGTGAGCTTCGTGCTCGTCGTGGTTGTTATATCCTGGCACGCCGGCAAACCGGCCAAACGATTAAACGCCAAACCGAAGCACCATTCAGGTAGCCTAAATGTCGTTTTGGCAGTCACATCTCAGGACAAACCAATGAACGTAGAACGTCTTTTGCGTGTGGCCCGTGGCGACGAACCCGCGGATCTGTTGGTGGCAAACGCCAGGATCGTCAACGTGTTTACACGGGAAATTGTCGAAGGCTCTGTCGCCGTGGTCGATGGCCATATCGCCGGTATCGGCCAATACGAGGGAAAACGGCATGCTGATCTCGAAGGCCGATATCTGACGCCGGGGTTTATCGATCCCCATCTTCACATTGAAAGCTCTATGGCCAGTATTTCGGAGTTTGCGCGTGGCGTCCTTCCCTCAGGCACCACGACAGTTGTCGCCGACCCCCATGAAATAGCCAACGTGCTGGGCGCTGCCGGCATCGAATACATGCTCCGGTCGAGTGAAGGGCAGCCGATGAATGTCTGTTTTACGCTCTCTTCCTGTGTTCCGGCTACCGACATGGAGACATCAGGGGCCCGCCTGACGGCGGATGATATGCTGGATTTCATTGAGCATGACCGGATCATGGCGGTGGCTGAGATGATGAATTTTCCGGGCGTTATTTTCGGTGATCCGGATGTCCTGAAAAAAATCCATTATGCCAAACAATTCCGAAAGCCGGTGGATGGCCATTCCCCGGGGCTTGGTGACAAGCACCTTCAAGCTTACATTGGTGCCGGTATTTCCAGCGACCACGAATGCACGGAATTGGAGGAGGCCCATGAAAAATTGCGCAACGGCATGCATGTGATGATTCGGGAGGGGACCGGTGCCAAAAACCTGGCAGCCCTGCTACCACTGGTGAATGAGGCGCATTCCCGGCGGTTGATGTGGTGTACGGATGACCGGCATCCCCATGACCTGATGCAACACGGGCACATCGATTCCATTGTGCGGGACGCCATTCAGGGTGGTTTGGATCCGTTGATGGCCATTCAAATGGCAACTCTCAATCCGGCCGAGTATTTTCGCATGCCAGACGTGGGTGCCGTGGCCCCGGGTCGGCGGGCAGATATGCTGGTAGTATCGGATCTGGTATCGCTTCAGATCGAAGAGGTCTACAGTTTTGGGCGCCTGGTGGCCCGCCATGGGAAAATGCTTCCGGAGATTGAAAGACCGATCTCTGTGCCGGTGCCCAGATCCATGACGGTGGACATTTCCACCCTCGATTTTTCCGTTCCGGTCCAGAATGGCCTTCTTCGGGTCATACAGATCGTACCACAGCAGATCGTCACCCGGCAGCTCCTCGCTGAACCTCTGGTAACAGAGGGTTTTGCCGTATCGGACGTCTCCAGGGATATTCTTAAGATGGCCGTGGTCGAACGACATACCGGATCCGGAAATATCGGGATAGGATTTGTGAATGGCTTCGGCTTGAAGCGGGGAGCGCTGGCATCCAGCGTTGCCCATGACTCCCATAATATCATTGTGGTGGGGACCAACGATGCCGACATGAAAGCCGCCGTGGTGGCGGTGGTTGAGATGGGAGGCGGCTTGGCCGCGGTTTCAGACACCACCCTTCGTGCCCTGCTGCCACTGCCCATCGCAGGTCTGATGACGGATACGCCCATTGTTGCGATCCGTGACGAACTGGATCGACTGATGACCGCGGCAACGGATATGGGCGTCGCCATCGATGATCCGTTCATGGCGTTGTCATTTTTAGCATTGCCGGTGATCCCGGAACTGAAGTTGACCGACGAAGGCGTTGTGGATGTGGGCAAGTTTGAGATGGTTTCGCTTTTCGAATAGCGGCAAATACCGAAGAAGTTCTCGATACTCAATGCTGCTGGATTCACGGATTCAAGATCCAAGATGCAGGATACAAGATACAAGTGGCCGGGATTCGAAAGATACCATCCACGATCCTGTATCCTGAGTCCTGCATCGTGTATCCCCAAATAACCGGCCAACGGGCCAACGGGCCAACGGGCAAACGGGCAGACGGGCAAACGGAAAATGAAAGTCGACGGCAAAGATATGCGACCGATCTGGCTGCACGAGGATCAGATAACCGTTCAGGTCATTGATCAACGGCGCCTTCCCCACGAACTTGTGGTCTTCGACATTGCCACTGTGGATGACTGTATCCATGCCATTCAGCATATGGTGGTTCGGGGAGCGCCTCTCATCGGGGTCACTGCAGCCTATGGCGTTTACCTGGCGGCGCTCTCGGCGCAACGTCAAAACGACCCGGATTCCTTTTTCAAAGACGAGTGCCGGCGTCTCAAAACCTCTCGACCCACCGCAGTGAACCTGGCCTGGGCGGTGGACCGGGTGTCCCATGCGGTTGAGCGGGTGATCGATCCAAGCAAACGCGCCACTCAGGTTCGCAACGAAGCCGCTCGCATCGCGGAAGAGGAGGCGGAGAGCTGTCGTCGGATCGGAGAGAACGGCGTCAAACTCATTGAAACCATCCGGGAACAAAAAGGAGAGGAACCCGTCAATTTACTGACCCATTGCAACGCCGGTTGGCTGGCATGCGTCGAGTATGGAACGGCCACGGCACCCATGTATGCCGCGTTTGAAAAAGGAATCGACATCCACGTGTGGGTGGATGAAACCAGACCGTTGAATCAGGGGTCACGGCTTACGGCGTGGGAACTCGGTAAATGCGGCATCGACCACACCGTGATTACCGACAACGCCGGGGGTCACCTGATGCAGCATGGAATGGTTGATCTGGTTATTGTCGGAACGGACCGCACGACAGGCACCGGAGATGTGGCCAATAAAATCGGTACCTATTTGAAGGCACTGGCCGCCTATGATAACGACGTCCCCTTCTATGTGGCGTTGCCATCGAGTACCTTTGATTGGGAGTTGACAGACGGGGTGGCACAGATTCCCATAGAAGAGAGGGATCCGGAAGAAGTCCGTGTCGTCGAAGGAATCGACCAATCCAAATCCCGAAAGGTGCTTGTGCCGCCGCTGGACAGCCCGGCTGCTAACTTTGCGTTTGACGTCACCCCGGCACGTCTGGTAACCGGCTTTATCACGGAGCGCGGCATATGCCGTGCAACCGCAGAGGATATCCGCCGTCTGTTTCCGGACAGGGCTGCTCCGACCTTGGAGTGAACATCTTGGAGCGGTGGAGCCATGAAAGCATTGACATGCAGGAAGATGTTTACATGCTGAGTGACCTTGAGAAAAAAATCATTGCTTCCCTGCAGGAAGATCTTCCCATCGATCCCCGGCCCTATCGCATGATCGCCAAACAGATCGGTGTATCTGAAGAACGCGTTCTGCAGGAGCTTCGCTCCCTTTGTGACCGTGGTATCATTCGCCGATTCGGGGCGACACTCAGGCATCAAAAGTCGGGTTTCGCGGCCAATGCCATGGGGGCCTGGATTGTGGATGAATCCCTGATCGATGCGGTCGGAGAACAAATGGCCGCTTTTCCCGAAGTATCTCACTGCTATCGCAGAAATCCGACCAACGGATGGCCCTATAACCTCTACACCATGATCCATGCCAGCGACGAAACCTCTTGCTTGAACACCGCCCGGCGGATGTCGGAATCCACCGGTATTACCCGCTTTGCCCTGCTTTTCAGCCAGAAGGAGTTGAAAAAGACGAGTATGGTGTATTTTCCCACCGACGACTAAACGCAATGGTGATAAACGGCGCCTAAAGCCGCCATGCTGCGTTTTCGGATTTTGACAATCCTCAGCGTAGTTTGACTACGCCTCCGGTTGCCAAAACCCTGCAGCCTTGCATGGCAGCTTGATGCTTGTTTCTCACCATCGCGTTAGATCAGGATGATGAACAGCGATCCGCTTAATCCACTCTTTCACTTAGTGGTCTTTCGGGCAAACGGGCCAGCGGGCGAACGGGCGAACCGATCTGACGCCTTGCTCTCAAACCTGAGCTGAATCCAGAAAGCGCTTCTATCGATGATGATAAAAGATACCTGCCAATGATATGAAGTGTGATTGTTTGATGCTTGTTTCTCACCATCGCGTTAGACCAGTATGAAGAACCGGTATTCCGATGGATGGAGTTTGCCCCCGGCTGCACCGGGCAGACGGGCCACCGGGCCGCCGGGCCAACGGGCCAGCGGGCGAACGGACCATCTGGCAAATCGCAAAAAAAGACTTATTCTAAATGCTTACCTGTTAATTTTTTTCATGAAATATAGGGATCCGGGGAATCCACCCGATCACCCATGCGGCAAAACCAGCGGATGGGGACGCAAAGGAAGGAAGCCAGCCTTATGAAAGGAACGGAATTAGTACTCAAAGCGCTGAAAGACAACGGCGTGAAATACATCTTCGGATATACCGGCGGGGCCATCATGCCGATATTCGACGAGATGGAGAAGCAACAGAACTTCCATTTTATCATGTCTCGTCATGAGCAAGGAGCGGTGTTTATGGCTCAGGGAATATCCCGTGCATCCATTTCTACAGAGAACCCTCAGGTGGGTGTCTGCATGGCGACATCGGGGCCGGGTGCCATGAACATGGTCACCGCCATTGCCGATGCCGGTATGGATTCCGTGCCGGTGCTGGCCATTACCGGGCAGGTCCCCACCGGCGTGATTGCGACTGACGCCTTCCAGGAAAGTGATGTAGTGGGCGTCATGATGCCGTTGACCAAGCAGGCTTATATGCCGCTCTCGGTGGATGAGATTGAAAGGACCATCTACGAAGCGATGCGGCTGTCATCAAACGGTCGCGGCGGACCCGTGATCGTCGACATTCCGAAAGAGGTACAAATCCAGGAGGCCGATGAGGTCTGTGGATTTGATCCGCAGGATTGTGAGCCGGATTTGCCGGGCATGTTTTTCTCATGGGCGCCGGAGCGGGATCGCATCCGAGAAGCAGTAGGTATGATCAACCGGAGTGAGCGCCCCATTATCCTGAGCGGGCACGGTGTGGTCAACAGCAATGCGGGATCCCATTTGATTCAGTTCGCGGAAAAGGCGAACCTGCCCATTGCGTTTACGCTTCACGGGTTGTCGGCCATTCCCGTTGACCATCCCCTCAGTCTGGGAATGGTCGGCATGCATGGTACCGTCGAGGCCAACCGGGCTCTGGCCGACACGGATTTGATTATGGCGTTCGGCATGCGTTTCGATGATCGGGTAACGGGGAAACTGGATGAATTTGGTGCCAATGCCGAAGTGATCCATGTGGAGATCGATCCATCCGAAATCGACAAGAATGTTAAAACAACCCTCTCCATTAATGCCGATGTGGGAGAAGTATTGAAGGTGCTGGCAGGAAATCCGGAACTGATTCCCAGACCCAAGCGGCTGTGGTTTGAGCAGATCGAAAAAGCGCGCGGAGAGATTGCCGAAGAGTTGGAAAAAGAAATCCAAATCGGTGTTGGAAAAGAAAGTCAGCTCCTCATGAAAAGCATCGTGCGAAAGTTGTCTGACCTGACTGAGGGAAAGGACATTGTGGTCGCCGACGTGGGGCAGCACCAGATGATCTGTGCTCGGTTCTACAATTATCAAACCTCCAACAGTTGGTTTACTTCCGGCGGTGCGGGCACCATGGGCTGTGCGCTTCCCATGTCCATTGGTGTGAAGTTGGTCAGACCGGACGAACGGGTATGGTCTGTCAGTGGTGATGGGGGTTTCCAGATGAATATCCAGGAATTGGGCACGATCATGGAGAGCGATATCGACATTAAGATCCTACTGATGAACAATGGGTACCTGGGGATGGTGCGACAATGGCAAACCCTGTTCTATGATGGGCGCTACGCCGGAACCCCCATGAAGAATCCTGAGTTTGAATCGATTGCATCCGCCTATGGAATCCCCTACCAGAAAGTTACCGAGCCGGATCAGGTGGAGCAGGCCCTTGTGGCGGCCGCAGAGCACAAGGGCGCCTATATGGTAGAGTTTATTTGCGATCCCACAGAAATCGTGCTGCCCATGGTGCCCTCCGGAGGGAGTATCGCGGATATGATCGTGTCGGTACCCCCCGATCCGGACATTGAATGAAATCCTCCCTTCGCTGCCATGGCCGGATGAATCTGCGACAACGCGTTAAATTTTTTCAGATAAATAATTCATATTTCCCAGACATCGGAAGGACCCCATGACACCACAAAAACAGATGAAACGGCGAGCCATCCTGTTGTTCATGCTGGATCGGCCGGGAGTTCTCAATAAAATCTCCATGCTGATCCGTCGAAAGATGTACAACGTCGAAACGCTCACGGTGTGCGCCACCCATCGGCCGGGTATCAGCCGAATGACATTGACCCTGACCGAGGATGACGATGACCGGGTTCTTCAGGTTATCCGCCAGATGGAAAAAGTAACGGAAGTCATTTCCGCCAAAGAACTGGATATCGATCAGAGTTACTGGCGGGAGGTCGCCATATTGAAATTCGAATCTAACGATTCGCAAATAGAGGATCTTCAGAGGAGATACCATTTCGAAGTTCTGGATTGCCAGCACAACGAGCTTTACATCGTCCAGTTGGCGGGAACCTCCAAGATGATCGATGATTTCATGGCGGAACTGGGGAAAGATAGAATTATCGAAACGGCCCGGTCCGGATATACGGCTATGGAACGATAATTATTTCGGATGCAAGGAGGCGACAATGGGGTCAAAACTAAACAAATACAGCTCACGGGTTACAGGGCCAAAGTCCCAGGGAGCTTCCCAGGCCATGTTGTATGGGGCCGGGCTGACTGACGAGGACATGGAAAAAGCCCAGGTCGGCATCAGCAGCGTGTGGTTTGAAGGCAACACCTGTAACATGCATCTCCTTGCACTGGCTGAGAATGTCAAAAAAGGGGTGGATGAAGCCGGGCTGGTAGGGCTCCGATTCAACACCATCGGCGTCAGCGACGGCATTTCCATGGGTACCGACGGGATGAGTTTTTCCCTGCAGTCCCGCGATTTGATTGCCGATTCCATCGAAACTGTGATGCGGGCCCAATGGTACGATGCCAATATTTCACTCCCGGGATGCGATAAAAACATGCCCGGCTGTCTCATCGCCATGGCTCGCGTCAACCGCCCGTCCCTGATGGTGTATGGCGGCACGATCCGGGCGGGCCATCTGGATGGTGCCAAACTGGACATCGTATCGGCATTTCAGAGTTACGGAGAATTTCTGGCCGGCAGTATCGACGACGACCAGCGGAAGGCCATTGTAAGGCACAGCTGCCCCGGAGCCGGGGCCTGTGGCGGCATGTATACGGCAAACACCATGGCATCGGCCATCGAAGCCATGGGAATGTCTCTGCCTTACAGCGCTACCAATCCTGCGGAATCATCCGACAAGTGGGACGAATGCGTCCAGGCCGGGGCCGCCATTCGCCGCCTGCTGGAGCGGGATATCAAACCCAAAGACATCATGACTCGGGAGGCCTTCGAAAATGCCACGGTCGTCATTACCGCCCTGGGGGGATCGACCAATGCCGTACTGCACCTGATTGCCATGGCCCGCTCGGTGGATATTCCGCTGACGCTCAACGACTTTCAGAAGGTGAGCGACCGCGTCCCCTTTCTGGCGGACATGAAACCCAGCGGTTCTTATGTTCAGGAAGATTTACACGATGTCGGAGGAGTGCCGGGATTGATGAAATACCTGATGAACGAGGGGTTGATAAACGGTGATTGCCTGACGGTCACTGGGGTCACCGTGGGTGAGAATTTAAAAGATCTCGCCGGCCTCTCCGAGGGTCAGTCCATTATCCGTCCTTTCACCGAAGCGATCAAGGATACCGGGCATATTCAAATCTTATGGGGGAACCTGGCTCCGGAAGGCGCTGTTGCCAAAATCACCGGCAAGGAAGGGCTGTTGTTTACCGGACCGGCAAATGTGTTTGATTCGGAAGAGGATATGCTCGCCGCTTTGGAAAAGGGAAAGATAAATAAAGGAGACGTTATTGTCATCCGCTTTGAAGGGCCGAAAGGTGGGCCGGGTATGCCGGAAATGCTAACCCCAACCTCGGCCATCATGGGTGCGGGGCTGGGCCAGGATGTTGCATTGCTGACGGACGGCCGCTTCTCAGGCGGATCCCATGGTTTTATCGTGGGACACATCACCCCCGAAGCCCAGGATGGCGGCCCTCTTGCCCTGGTTGAAAATGGGGATCAAATTACCATCGATGCGGAAAACAACACCCTTGCGGTCGATATCAGCGAACAAGAGATGACGTCGCGTCGAAACGCATGGACGGCACCCCCCTTCAAAGCGACCCGGGGAACCCTGTACAAGTATATAAAGACGGTGGCGTCGGCTAGTCTCGGCTGTGTAACCGACGAATAAAAGATTCAATATTACCGCAGAGACGCAGAGATCGCTGAGGATTCATCCATCCTTAGCTTTCCGCTGAGAGGGCGGAAAGCTTAAACACACATCCCCGTGGGACAAAAACCACACCGTCTGAATCCCGGCGTAATAACACCATGATCATGTAAACGCTCATTTCTATTGCCGTCCTCTCAGCGGCAATAGAAATATTAAGCCAACTCTGCGCTCTTTGCGCCTCGAGCGCAGCGGGCGGTGAAGCTTAAAAAAGCTTATTACAATTACCGAAACCTAAAGACTAACATACCGCTTTTCCGTCAATCGCACTCTGATGAAACCTGACGTTCCTCACCTGTTATTCATAAATCCGTGGATTCATGATTTTGCCGCTTACGATTTTTGGGCCAAGCCGCTGGGCCTGCTGACTCTTGCGGCGGTGTGCCGGCAGCACGGATTTTCAGTCTCCTACCTGGATTGTCTGAATCGATACCACCCCAGGGCGCCAGAGGCCGATTCCGAGGCCCGGCATGGCAGAGGGCCCTATCTAAAGACCCCGATTCCCAAGCCGAAAGGGCTGGCGGATGTCGGGCGCACCTTCTCCCGGTACGGTATTTTGCCGGAATGGTTTGAGGAAGATCTTTGGAAGATTCCTAGACCGGACGTGATTCTGATGGGATCTCTGATGACCTACTGGTACCCGGGAGTGGTGGAGGCGGCGGCCGTCGCCAGACGTGTATTTCCAGATACCCCGATTATTCTCGGTGGGATATACGCCACATTATGCAGAGAGCACGCGGGCCGTTTGACGGACATCGACCGGGTTTTTTCAGGCGCGGGGGAACCCGGTATCCTCGAACTCTTGGAAAATATGACCGGACATGGAGAAACCCTGCGTTTCGATCCGGACGATCTGGATACCTATCCGCTGCCGGCATACGACCTTCAGACCAGGGTCGATTATATTCCGATCTCAACTTCCAGGGGGTGTCCCTTCTCCTGCGCGTATTGTGCCTCCAGTCTGCTGATGCCAACGCGCATGCACCGAAGCGCCCATGGTGTGATTGAAGAGCTCCGGTTTTGGAACAGCCGATACTATGTCAGGGATTTCGTGCTTTATGACGATGCGTTTCTGGTCGATTCCGAACGGCATGCCGCCCCAATCCTCGAAGGCATCATCCAGACCGGCATGAAGATCCGGTTTCATACGCCCAACGCACTTCATATCCGGGGCATCACCAAAGAGACGGCTGACTTGCTCTTCCGGGCCGGTTTCAAAACCCTGAGACTCGGACTGGAGACAGTTGCTGAGGGTGAAAGGGAACCACTGGACAAAAAAGTGGATTACAGCGAGTTTCAAATCGCGGTGCGTTGGCTGCTGGAGGCCGGCTTCACAACAGACCAGGTCGGCGCTTATCTGTTGGTCGGATTGCCCGGGCAATCCTTCGATGAAGTCACCGAATCGATCCGTGTGGTGAAACAGAGCGGCATTTCCCCGATTCCGGCCTACTACTCACCGATTCCCCACACGGAGTTGTGGGAGGCCGCCAAAGTTGCTTCCCGGTATGACCTGGAAAGCGATCCCGTCTTTACAAACAACGCGATCTTCCCCTGCCAAAAAGATCCCTTTTCCTGGGAAACCATCCACACCCTCAAACAACTTGTTGCTGAATAGAATCCTGTTGCAGCACGCTCTAAAATAAATTAGCGAAATAAATTTGGAAACGAAACGCCATCTTGATGATGAAATGTAAAATATCCAGAAAATACAAGATATTATAA
>Ga0056120_1000029_pt1 | contig 26540 bp, 25 predicted proteins | sample WorMettaBAHAMAS2_FD_71121 | JGI IMG/M metagenome (GOLD analysis project Ga0056120, IMG submission 71121) | Marine gutless worms symbiont microbial communities from Max Planck institute for Marine Microbiology, Germany - Olavius tantulus BAHAMAS.2 ...
CATTACCAACCTCCTTCGAATCGTTAATTGAGCTTATCCACCTGTTATTACTATAATTAATAGGAATTCCAAATTGATTGATCTGAGCATATGCTCATATTAAGCTTTCTTGACTCTATTGTCAAGAAAGAAAAACAGGAGAATTAAGTAAAATCGAAATGGTGTTTAAGGAGGGACGGGAGCCTGAGAATTCAGGATAGTTCCTGGAGTGGTTTTGGTATTTTTAACTCCACGCAAAAAGGGGCACATGCTTTTCCTGTGTGCCCCTCCCTATTTCCATTATCCGGCTGTTGTTGGGACTAATCGAACGCCATCTCAGTTTTCCAGACTTCCCATACCTTTCCCACTAAATCCGGCCCCGGCTTCAGGGTAATTTTGCCTGGCTTCCAGCCGGAAGGGGTTGCCTCGGCGCCTTTACTTTCCCGCACCAGTTGGAAGGCCTGTACCTGACGAAGGGTTTCCTGCACATTCCGACCAACCGGCGGTGTCAGCACCTCATATCCCTGCACCACACCTTCCGGATCGATGATGAACCGGCCTCTGGTCTCGACACCGGCATCATCGTCGAATACACCGAAAACTTTGCCCACCTTTCCACCGGCGTCCGACAGCATGGGAAAGGGCACTCCGCCATCCACCATCTTCGAAAGTTCCTTGTCGTCCCACATTTTGTGCACGAACACGCTGTCGATGCTCATGGACAGGATCTCCACGCCTAGTTTCTGAAACTCGTCGTATTTTTCGGCAACTGCCGAAATCTCGGTCGCTCAGACGAAGGTAAAATCCCCGGGATAAAAGCAAAGAAGGACCCATTTCCCCAAATACTCTGACAACTTAACAGAAACAAATTTACCCTGCTGGTATGCCGGGGCTACAAAATCCGGCGCCTTCTTTCCGACCTGAATCATTTTCGACACCTCCATTGCGATGGGCGGTTTCAGTGCTTCTGGTTCTTCGACATGCTCTCCGACCGGACCTCCGGTTGGCCGGGCGCAGCCTACCTCCATTTCTTCTCCCATAGTCCTCTCCTTGACGATTTTTTCATGATCCTTGCATTGCGATTAAGGGACCCCTCAGATGCAATGAAATCCCTGTATTGAGCATATGCCCATATATAAATTTCTCGATTCCATTGTCAATAAAGAAATACAGGTTCCTGTTATAAGATAAAAATCTACTTATTTCCAATGAGTTACAATGATGGGGGGGTCTGAAGTTGCACGAGCAACGAGATGCATGGCACAAACAAAAAGGGGCGCTTGGATAAGATCTGCGCCCCACATCACCTTAATCGTTCCTTAAGAGATGATTCTACTCTTCACCCCCGCCCACCGTAAACCCGCTCGGGCCGATGCCGGTGGAAGACGGTGTTCCGGCAATCTTCGCAAGATAGGTGTCGCCAAGTTTTTCGATGTGGCTGTTGACGTTGTCAAAGTAATTGTAATGAATCTGTTCTTCGTCGATGATGTCCTCGAAAATCTTCATGCTGATGCTGTCGCCATTATCGCGGCAGACCAGCAGGAACTGGTTGTACGCATCGATGGCATCGTCTTCTTGTTCCGCGTCGAACGGAAATATCGCGCCGACCTGCTGGCCCTTTTCAATGGTGCCCTCATATCCGGTGGTTGGTTCGCCGCCCAGTTCCTTAATGCGTTCGGCAAACGTTTCCGCATGTCGCATTTCATCAATGGCGATTAGTTTTATTTTTGCCGCCAGCTCGCCGTAGTCCATGTCATCCAGATTATAGTGCTCATATACTGGGTGATCGCCTGGAGTTCCATAGATCGGGCCTTGTTAAGCACTTCGATAACATTTTTCCGTCGCTCTTCCTTGGATGCTTTTGCCATGGTCATCTCCTTTCCGTATGTTTCAGGCCTATTAAAAACGGATCATCAAATGGGGTTAGCCGGTTGCTAAATCCGTTATTAGTGTTAGGTCGTTTGAGCGATGTTATGCAAGAGATAATGTAATAATATTTTCGGTACCTGGATGTGATTAAGCGCGAACCCGCTAAATGGAAGTACAGCTTGGCATTGATAGAGGAACATCAAACCACCACTAACGAAAAAAGGGTGGCACAGCCACCCTTTGTGAGTTGCATCGATAGTATTTAAGATACTGATATAAAAATATAAAATGGATTTATGCGATTTCTACCAGCTCCACGTCAAATAGCAGAGTCTTGCCGGCAAGAGGATGGTTGGCGTCCAAAGTGACGTCATCATCGGTCGCCGCGGTCACCACCAGCTGAATTGTCGTTCCATCCTTTTGTTTGACCTGGAGCTGTTGGCCAACGGATGTGTCGACATCTGAGGGCAATAGCGTTTTTTCGATCACCGCCACAAGCTCCTCGTTTCGAACGCCATATCCCTCTTCCGGAGAAATAGAGATCTGCTTCTTTTCTCCGATCTCCATACCGATAACCCCCTGCTCGAACCCAGCAATAACCTTGCCATCGCCGATCCGGAATTCCAGCGGTGGCCTTCTTTCCGAGGAATCAAATACGTCACCCTCCTGTAGCTTCCCGGTGTAGTGAACCTTTACATTATCGCCAGATTTTGCCTGAGTCATGGTGTTCTCCTTTAGTTGGATGGATGCCATCTACCGATTAGAGGTTGTGGGTCCGGTTCGAGGATAAGTGACTCTTGGGAGGGGATTCTCGAATCTGACCTTTCAATCAGATCAAGAAGACTTGAGCGGCTTGACGTTGATTGCCTGCTTGCCTTTGGGGGTCTCCTTAATATCGAACGTGACAAGGATGTCCTTCTCCAGTCCGAAGAATCCAAAATCCTTGACGGATGATTGGTGCACAAACAACTCGCCGTTGTCTTCGGTGGTAATGAAACCGTATCCTTTGTGCTCGCTGTACCACTTGATTCGACCTTCCGCCATGAACTGCCGCCTTTCTGCTTTCTGGTGCCATTCGTTTGGAAGAAGTCCAACCAGGTGAAGAATCAGACATTTCCAAGATGTGAGCGGGTTTCGTTCGCGTTTAATAACGCTTAAAACATATATCGTACCGAGCACGTTGTCAAAATGGTTTTGGAGCTGTGGTCCAGCATTGGCCTTACCGGGAATGCCAGAATTTTATCTTGACATCAAGATAATTGTGACTACTTTGCCGGACATGGAAACAGGATCGCACATCCGCTTGGTACTGTGGAAGTCGGCCAAAGCGGTTGAAAAACTGGACCGGGACAGCATTGCCCGTACCGGTCTAAATTTGACCGATTTTGCCATCATGGAAGCCCTGCTCCACAAAGGGCCGATGCCCATTAACCGCATTGGCGAGAAAATTCTGCTGACCAGCGGCTCCATGACGGCGGCGGTCAACCGGTTGGAAAATGGCGGACTGGTGCAGCGGATACAGGATCCAGCCGATGGAAGATGCTTTTTCGTGCACCTTACAAAATCAGGCCGGAAAGTCATCCAAGATGCCTTTGACAACCATCGGAAAAGGCTTGAGAGGGTCGCCGAAATCCTCACCGACAATGAGCGCAGCGAACTGGTGCGCTTATTGAAAAAACTGGGTCGCCACGCTGAATCCATGGCGGCACCGGCAGATTAAAAATATTTGAGTAATATCTTGAATTCAAGATATGCAACGGAGCAATTCAAATGACTGCAAACCAGCACAATACAAGCATCAGCGGCATTCACCACATCACTGCCATCACCTCCTCGGCAATGGAAAACGTGGAGTTTTACGAGGAGGTGCTCGGTCTCCGTCTGGTCAAGCAGACCGTCAATTTTGACGATCCCTATACCTACCATCTGTATTATGGCGATGCATCCGGAACCCCCGGAACCATCCTGACGTTTTTTCCATGGGAACGGCTACCTGCGGGACGTCCCGGTGCGGGAATGGTGACTGCCATTGCCTTTTCGATCCCAGATCAATCGGTGAGTTTCTGGATCGACCGGTTGAGAGACCAGGGAATAGAGGTCGAAACGCAACGCCGGTTCGCAGAGCCGGTGCTCACGTTTGCCGACCCCCCGGTTTGATCCTCGAGCTAGTCGGAACGGCCGATACACATGAGACCACAGCATGGCAGAGCAGCCCCGTTCCCGAAAGACACGCTATTTCCGGTTTTCACTCTGCGACCATGATTCTGAGTCAGACCGACAATACCCGCCTGTTGCTTACCGAGATCATGGGTATGTCCGTGGTGAGCAGTGAAAACGGACGAACCCGGTTCACGATGGACGATCAAAGCGCACCGGGACATTTTCTGGATGTGGTTGGGGATCCGGATGTTTCACCCGCCCGACCCGGGAGCGGGACCGTGCACCACATTGCGTTTCGAACGGAAAATTCAGAAACCCAGGTTCAGTGGCAAAAAGCGCTCAGACGCAGTGGTATTCCGGTTACCGAAGTTCGCGATCGAAAACATTTTCGATCCATTTATTTTCACGAACCGGGAGGGGTGCTGTTCGAGATTGCTACCGACCCTCCGGGATTTGCCATAGACGAAGAGATTCATCAGCTCGGAGTGGGTCTGCAGTTACCGGATCAATATGAACCCATGCGGACCGCCATTCGCAAAAAACTGCCGCCGCTGAGGGTTCCGGAATTCCAACATGTTTATCTCCCGCCAGAATCCGGAGAAGAAGTGACCGAAACATGGGTCACCCTGCATGGTACGGGCGGCACCGAACAGGATCTTGTCAGCCTTGCGCAACGGATCAGTGAGGCAATTCCGATCATCAGCCCCAGGGGCAAGGTCCCTGAAAACGGCATGCCCCGGTTTTTTCGGAGGTTGGCGGAAGGTGTATTCGACGAAGAGGATGTCATATTCCGGGCCCACGAATTGGCCGATTTTCTGATCGGTTCAACCTACCGATACCGTCGAGAGCCGGAACATCTTGTCGCCTTAGGATATTCCAACGGCGCCAATATCGCGGCAGCGGTTCTGCTGCTTCGTCCGGAGATCTTCTCGAGCGCCGTCTTGCTTCGTCCGATGATGCCGCTTCAGCAGGTCGAACTACCCAACCTCGACGGAAAAAGAGTCCTGGTCTTAAGGGGAAAGTACGACAGGGTTATTCCGGCTGAGAGTACGGAGCGTCTTATAGAGGCCCTTCGGGAGGCTGGAGCAGACGTCGAGGTTGAGACGATAAATTCCGGTCATGAATTAACAAGGGAGGATATAAACATCGCCTCCGAATGGATGGACCCGGGACAGCCATCCATTCAGACAGATACGTTAGTCCAGAGCACGACCTGATAGGCTTGCCTGGAACCGGACTCCCTTTGAATGTGAGCAAAACGTGTTGTCAAACCGTGAAAAACGATCTGAATGAAATAGAATTGGAGGAGTGGGACGATGGATTATGCTAATGTGGTAGAAAAACGACGCGCCATTAACTTTTTTGATCCGGATAGAAATGTTTCCGACGATGATCTGCGGAAAATGATCGAGCTTGCGGCCAAGGCGCCATCGAGCTTTAATCTACAGCCCTGGAACGTCATGGTGCTCCGTGACGCGGCCGACAAAGAACGTCTGCGCGCCTTGGCATGGGACCAGCCCAAGGTCACCGAAGCACCGGTAGTACTGATTGTCTTGGCCGACAGGGACGGCTGGAAGGAAGGGCATCCCACGGTGGAGCGAAACTGGCAGGAAATGCTGGATGCCGGCATGATGACCGACGATCAGCGAGACTGGTTTCTCAATGCGGCAAAAGCGCTCTACAACTGGGGATCGGAAGCAGATCTTGCGTTTGCCGCCAAGAATACCGGATTTTTCGGTATGGGGCTGATGTACGCCGCGACAAGTCTGGGCCTGGAAACCCATCCCATGGACGGCTTCGACCATGAAGGGGTCCGGAAGGAATTCAACATTCCGGATAATTACTGGATTCCCATGCTCCTCGCAGTCGGTTATCTGAACCCCGGTCAAGAGCTCTTTCCACCGAAATGGCGGAAGGATTATGAGGATATCGTGGTAAAATATTAAAGCCGCTATAAGAAAGACATGTTGAGTCCATTGGCGGATCTCCAGGGTCAAGCGAGCAATCGAATCGTCGGAATCGGTATCGGGGTCGGCATCGGTATCGACTTCTATTAATAGTTCCTTTGTTTCGATTCCGATACCGATAGCGACGCCGACTTCGAATTAAAATAAAAGGGGTCAACGCCATTTGAGCGATGACCCCTTCAGATTCATCGATTCCTGCAATACAACAGTTTACTTCACGCGACCTTCTCTCCAGGCTTGGATAAGCTGATCGTAATCTACCGTCTCGCCTCTGGGTTTTTCGTTGACCTTTGCTTTTGGCGATCCGGGCCGGTTCAGCCAGTACGAATCGTCCCTTTCAGGATTCAGTTTTGGGCCGCACTCGCCCTGAACACCGGCGCGCTGAATACGCCGCAATACCCGATCCTGTTCTTCGGCAAGATTGTCCATGGCTCGGCTCACGGTTACCTCGCCGGAGACCGCCTCACCGACATTTTGCCACCACAACTGCGCCAGCTTGGGGTAGTCGGGGACATTGGTACCGGTGGGCGTCCAGGCCACCCGGGCCGGGCTGCGATAGAACTCCACCAACCCGCCGAGTTTGGGAGCACGCTCGGTAAAGGATTCATGCCGGATGTCGCTGTCGCGGATGGGCGTCAGGCCCACATGGGTTTTCTTGAGAGAGGTGGTCTTGGCCACACAGAACTGGGCAAACAGCCAGGCGGCTTTGCGGCGCTCCAGCGGTGTGCTTTTCATCAGGGTCCAGGACCCGCAGTCCTGATAGCCTAGTTTCATCCCTTCTTCCCAGTAGGGGCCGTGGGGTGAGGGCGCCATACGCCATTTGGGCGTGCCGTCTGCGTTGACGGTCGGGCCCGGTTTGACCATATCCGAGGTGAATGCCGTATACCAGAAGATCTGCTGGGCCACGTGGCCCTTGGCCAGAACCGGGAGGTAGGTGTAGAAATCCATCCCCAGGGCTCCCGGCGGCGCGTATTTCCGCAGCCACTCCATGTACTTGCGGAGTGAGTACTTGGCAGCCGGACCGTTGGCGGCCCCACCACGGCTGACGCTGGCGCCCACCGGACGGCAGCCTTCGACGCGGATACCCCATTCGTCCACCGGTACGCCATTGGGGATCCCTTTGTCGCCGGCACCGGCCATGGAGAGCCAGGCGTCTGTAAAGCGCCATCCCAGGTCCGGGGCCTTCTTTCCGTAGTCATTGTGGCCGTAGATGGCACGGCCGTCAATTTCACTGATGTGTTCACTAAAGAACTCGGCAATGTCCTCATAGGCCGACCAGTTGACCGGTACGCCCAACTCATAGCCGTAGATTTCCTTGAATTTCTTTTTGAATTCCGGCCGATTGAACCAGTCGTATCGGAACCAGTACAAGTTGGCGAACTGTTGATCCGGAAGCTGATAGAGCTTGCCGTCCGGCCCGGTGGTAAAAGATTTGCCCATGAAGTCGTCCACATCCAGCGTCGGCAGGGTCACATCTTTTCCCTCTCCGGCCATAAAGTCCGACAAGGGAACCACGTGGCCATAGCGGAAGTGTGTGCCGATGAGGTCGGAGTCGTTGATGTAGGCGTCGTAAAGATTCTGTCCGGATGCCCACTGGGATTGCAGCTTTTCGATCACATCGCCTTCCTGGATCAGGTCGAAGGAGACCTTGATGCCTGTAATCTCCTCGAATGCCTTGGCCAGCACCTTGGCCTCGTACTCGTGTGTCGGAATGGTCTCGGACACGACCTTGATGTTCATGCCCCTGAAGGGTTTGGAGGCCTTGATGAACCACATTATTTCCTTCATCTGTTGTTTTTTAGTCAGAGTGGAGGGCTGGAACTCATTCTCCACCCACTTCTTTGCCGCCGACTTGTAATGGGAGTCTGCCCAACAGGTGCTCCCTGCGAAAATAAACACCAGGGCGACGATCCATAAAACGATGGATCTCGACCAGAACCGGTTTCTCGTCAATTTGCGCATGGCTCCTCATCTCTGTATGTGTCCGTTAATGCCAACCCTCTAAACATGAGCTTTTGTACAACATCTGCAACACAAATCTTTTATCCGTGTCGTCTATCCTAAGCGATATCACCAATTCCCACGCCCCATGCTGCCATCACGGCGCCGGCCTGGTTATCCCCAGCGCATGGCCACGGCTACCCAGACGATGGAAATGCCCGTGGCATACCACAAGGAAAAATCGGTCAGTCCCAACCAGGCAAGGTGGATATAGGCGCTTCCCAATAGTCCCAAAAAGAAACGCGTGCCGCGGGTAGTGGGAACCAGAAAAAATCCCCTTCGCTCGACGGTGGGAGACACCAGTTCCCAGATCAGCATACCGACCAGCATCAGAAATATCGTCGTGAAGAAAATTGCCGTCGGTTTCGTCCAATACATCCATTCCAGGCTCATGGTTATCCCCTCTTACACGCGGCCCAGGGCAAAACCCTTGGCCAGGTGATTCCGTACAAACCAGATCACGAGCCCTCCCGGGACGATCGTCAACACGCCGGCGGCGGCCAGCAAACCCCAGTCCAGTCCCGTTGCACTGATCGTGCGGGTCATGGTGGCGACAATCGGTTTGGCCTCGGTAATCGTCAGGGTTCGGGCAAAAAGCAGTTCAACCCAACTGAACATAAAACAGAAAAATGCGGTTACGCCGACCCCGGCGCGAATCAACGGAATAAAGATGGTGATGAAGAAACGTGGAAAGCTGTAGCCGTCGATAAAGGCGGTCTCGTCAATTTCCTTTGGAATCCCGGACATGAAACCTTCCAGGATCCAGATGGCCAGGGGCACATTGAACAGGCAATGGGCCAAAGCCACCGCGATGTGGGTATCCATCAGGTTGATGGTGGAGTACAGTTGCAGATAGGGAAGCAGAAAAACCGCCGGCGGGGCCATTCGATTGGTCAGCAGCCAGAAGAACATCTGCCCGTCACCGATGAATTTAAACCGTGAAAAGGCATAGGCCGCTGGTAGTGCAAAACCCAGGGACATGACGGTGTTCATGCTAACGTAGATCATGGCATTGATGTAGGCTTTGTACCAGGTTGGGTCGGTAAATATCTTGATGTAATTGGCAAAGGTGGGTTCTTTCGGATAGAGAGCAAAGTAGCCGAGGATATCGGCATTGGTCCTCAGGGACATATTGAGCATCCAGTAAATTGGCAGGATGAGAAGTCCAAAGTAGATGCCGAGGGCGATGGTCCTCTTCTGGATTTTCATGCCTTTTCTCCTCTTCCCACATTCAGAAGGGCCTGGTAAAATGCAAAGCTGAAGAGCAGGACAATGAGAAAGTAGATCAGTGAAAAGGCCGCGGCCGGTCCCAGGTCGAACTGCATGGTGGCCAGTTTAACCAGATAAATGGAAAGGAATGTGGTTGTATTGCCGGGACCCCCGCCGGTAAGGGCAAAGGGTTCCGCATAGATAAGAAAGCTGTCCATCCAACGCAGCAACACGCAATGGTCAGCACGCCGCGCATTTTGGGTAGCTGAATGTAAAGAAACGTGGCCCAAGCCGACGCGCCGTCGATTTTGGCTGCCTGGTAATACGCCTCGGGAATGGACCGCAGCCCGGCGTAGGCCAGGAGGGCCACCAGGGGTGTCCAGTGCCAGACTTCCATGGCCAGCAGCGTGATCCAGGCATAGAGCGGTTTAGCCGTGTGATCAAAAGGCACCTCCAATAAATCCAGACTGTTGATTCCCACACCGAACAGACCGATATCCGGCCGGGTAAAGATGATCCAGATGGTACCGATCACATTCCAGGGAATCACCAGTGGCAGCGCCAGGATCACCAGGGATGCGGAAACCCCCCAACCGCGTTTGGGCATGGCCAGGGCAATCAGTATTCCCAGAGGTATCTCGATGAGCAGAACAAGCCCGGAAAACAAGAATTGGCGCCATAGGGCGTCATGCAGCCGGTAGTTGCCCAACATTTCCTTGAACCATTCAGTACCGACGAAGACCGCCTCACCAGGCCCAAAAATGTCCTGTATGGAATAGTTGACAACCGTCATCAGGGGGATAATGGCGCTGAAGGCAACAATGATAAACGCCGGCAATACCAGAAACCATGCCCTGTTGTTCTGCCATCTGTCCATTTCGCCACTCCTCCTATTTGACCAGCCGGCCGTCGGTAAAAAGCCGAGTCCATTCCGGAGGAAACACGAGCCAGGCCGCGTCCTCTGGAATGGGTTGGCCTTCCGGAACCCGGGCCCGCAAAACGTTACCGTCCAGGGTAGCATGCACGATCCTGTAGTTGCCCAGGTCTTCAACTGTTTTCACATTGACAGAAACACCGCCTTCGACCGCCTCGGACGATAGCTTTAGGTGCATCGGCCGGATTCCCAATTCAAGCTTGCCCTGTGCGTGGTGCCCCTTTGCCGCCACATCATCGGCCAGAGGGATGCGGGCACCATTGCACCGTGCCACATTACCTTCCAAGGTGCAGTCGAGAAAGTTCATTCCGGGGCTCCCGATAAAGTAGCCCACGAATGTGTGCTCGGGATTATCAAACAGGTCCTGGGGTGAACCGATTTGGACGATTTCACCTTCGTACATCACCACGACTTTGTCGGCAAAGGTAAGGGCTTCCACCTAGTCATGGGTCACATAGATAAAGGTCAGTTTCAACTGCTCGTGGATATCTTTGAGTTTTCGTCTCAGGTCCCATTTGAGGTGGGGGTCAATCACGGTCAACGGTTCATCAAACAATATGGCGGCCACATCGCTTCGCACCAGCCCCCTTCCCAGGGATATCTTCTGCTTGGCATCGGCGGCCAGGCCTTCGGCCCGCTTCTTCAGGTACGGGGTCAGGTCGAGAATATCCGCTACCTCGCGGACGCGGCGGTCGACTTCGTCGCCCTCAATGCCGCGATTTCGGAGGGGAAACGCCAGGTTGTCAAAAACGGACATGGTGTCGTAAAGCACTGGGAACTGGAACACCTGGGCGATGTTGCGCTTTTCCGGGGGCAACGCTGTAACATCGCTACCGTCGTAAAGCACCTTGCCGCGGGTCGGGACCAGTAAACCGGAAATGACATTTAGCAACGTCGTTTTGCCGCAGCCCGAAGGCCCCAGCATGGCATAGGCACCGCCATCGTCCCAGATATAATGGATCCGTTTCAGGGCATAGTCGGATTCACTCTTCGGGTTGGGGTGGTAGCTGTGGGCAATTTCATTGAGTTCAATACGCGCCATGGCGGTCTCCTAAACGGGCAATGCCTGAACGCTGTCAATGGAAGGTGCTGCAACAAGGCCGCCCGATGAATCGAATACGAAAAGACAACGCGGGCTGACGTAAAGCGTCACCTCCGATCCGATCCGATAGGGATGAATCCCGTCTTCCTGTGCCACAAGACGAATGTCGGCGTGGTCGAAGTGGATAAACGTTTCCGATCCGTTGATTTCGGCCAGTTCCACCCGGGCCTGCATTTGTGTGTCGGTTGCACCGTTTTTCGACAGAAAGAAATGGTTGGAGCGGATGCCGAAGGTATAATCGCCGTCAGGCAGATGTCTCATCTCCCCTTCCAGAGGAACATGAATATCTTGCCCAAACACCGCGGTCGCCGTCTGTATTCGGCCTTCAAGAAAATTGATGGGGGGATCGCTGAACACTTCCGCCACCTTGACCGTCGCCGGATGTCGGTAAACGTGCTCGGTGGGACCCGATTGCAGGATACGGCCTTCGTCGATGACGGTGATGTTGCCGCCAAGCATCAGGGCTTCGGTCGGTTCCGTGGTGGTGTAAACAACAATCGCTTTTCGCTGCGCGAAAATGTCTTGCAGTTCAACCCGCAACTCTTCGCGCAACTTGTAGTCCAGATTGACCAGGGGCTCATCCATTAGCAGCAGTTCGGCGTTTTTCACCATGGCCCTGGCAATGGCGGTGCGCTGCTGCTGGCCGCCGGACAGCTCAGCGGGAAGTCGGTCAAGCAGATCATCGATGCGCAGCATGTCCGCAATTTCGCGCACTCTCCGATCGATCTCGGATTTCGGCATCCCACTCGTCTTTAACGGCGATGCGATGTTTTGGTACACGGTCAGGGAAGGGTAGTTGATGAACAGCTGGTAGACCATGGCCACATTGCGCTTGCGAACGGAAACCCCGGTGACGTCCCGTTCATCGATGAGAATGCGCCCCTTGGTGGGTCGGTCCAGACCGGCCAGGATCCGGGGCAAGGATGTTTTCCCTGCCAGGGTATGTCCCAGAATGACGTTGCGAGAACCGGATTCGAGTTCGAGGTTGATATCCGCAAGATGAACTTCACCACCGACGGTGCGGTTGATATCCTGAAGGGATACGCCCATGAACTGTTTCCCTCTGACGCGTTGTGGGGGTTTCGGCCTATCGATTGATGGGGGAGAATTCCCCGCCCGTTGCAGGCTTGCGAAATGACCATATTGACATATTATGTCTGTTGGATTTTCGCAAGCGAAAATTATGCTGTTCTGTTTCGACTATCCCGGTCGATGGTCATGATCCGACTTCCGCCCGGTCCTCCGTCCCATTCCTCTCCTCTGCCGATGCCGATACCTCCGGTACCGGCCCAGCCGTGGCCTGGTCCGACACCTCCGGCACATGCAGCTGTACTTCGGACAGGTTGATGGCATCAATCAATTGCAGGGGAGGAAATTGATCCGTGTATAGCGCATCAATCTCGGCGATGTTGCCCAGCCTCACCATAGCATTGCGGCCGAACTTGGTATGATCGGCCGCAAGAAAAACTTTTCTGGAATTGTCCATAACGGATCGGGCGGCCCGCACCTCTCGATAATCGAAATCGAGCAATGTGCCGTCCATGTCAATGCCACTGATACCGATAATTCCGTAATCGACACGGAACTGCTCGATGAAATCGATGGTTAGCGGACCGATGATGCCGCCATCCCGCTGTCGGACCAATCCGCCGGCCACAATGACCTCGAAATTCTTGTTTCCACTCAGAATCGCGGCAACGTGAAGGTTGTTGGTGATCACCCGAAGGCCGCGATGATCGCAGAGCGCCTTGGCGATCTCCTCGGTGGTGGTGCCGATATTGATGAGTAGGGAGGCATGATCCGGAATGTGACCCGCAACCATTTGGGCGATTTGCTGCTTCTCTTTCAGACACAGAACTTTGCGCTTGGTATAGGCCACGTTTTCGGTACTGGGTACCATGCCGGCCCCGCCATGATAGCGGCGAACCAGACCCATTTCACTGAGAACATTGATATCGCGACGGATGGTCTGGGGCGTGACACAAAACTCATCGGCTAGAAAATCGATGGTGACAAAACCTCTGGACTGCACCAATTGAGTGATTTTTTCCTGTCGATCACGCATGGTGCCTCCTTGGTTGACGATGTTCAGATGCGGTGCCCGGGCCGAAGGCGGCCGTGCCCAAAAGGACGTGAATGGGGTATTAGCCCATGTAAAGGCTGATGTTCAAAAGTTGAAGCTATATGTTCGTTTTAGAATAAACGGCTCGAATTATCTGTTGTATAATGAAAATCAATTGTGCTAAGTTGGGGCACAGGTACGATTTCTATACTTTTCTGACCATTTATCGTCCCTAAAGTGGATAAAAACCCCTTACCATCGCCCTTCTGTTTTCTCAAGTGAAAATCCATTTTCGAGGACGTGCTTGAAAGAATATAGTTTTGATTCAGACAATTGCAATGCTCGAATCAACCGATCCATCAAGTTCCAGAATGAAGTTATGAAAACCCAGGTGCTCATTATCGGAAGCGGTGTGACCGGAACCGGTCTGGCCCGCGACTTGGCCCTGCGGGGGGTGGGATGCATCCTCATCGATAAAGGCGATTTCAACGCCGGGGCGTCCGGTGGGAACCACGGGCTACTCCACAGCGGTGCCCGATATGTGGTCTCCGATCCGGCATCTGCCGCAGAATGCCAGCATGAAAACCGCCTGCTAAAAGAACTCGCACCCCAGTGCGTTGAGGATACCGGCGGCCTGTTTGTTGCCAGAGCAGGCGATGATGAACGGTACGTAGCGGATTTTCCTGGCCTGTGCAAAGCACATGGGATCCCTATAGAATCGGTGCCGATTTCAGACGCACTCGAACTGGAACCGTCCTTGACCCACAAACTCATCGCCGCATTTTCGGTCAACGACGCCTCCATTGATCCGTTCAAACTGTCCATCGACAACATTTCGGATGCTGTCCGCCACGGCGCAACATTTTTGCCGTACCAAGCAGCCACTGGATTTATAAAAGACAATAATCGTCTTGTGAGAGTACATGTGGTCGACAGCCTGTCCGGTAAAAAGATGACCATCGAAGCAGATCAAGTGGTCAATGCGTGTGGTGCCTGGGCAGGCCACACCGCGTCCCTGGCAATGGAGGGATCTGCACTGAAGATGGTCTATGCCAAGGGCACCCTTCTGGTCACCCAGACCAGAATCGCACAGCGGGTCATCAACCGACTACGAAACCCCACCGATGGGGATATTCTGGTTCCGGGCGGCACTGTATCCATCCTGGGGACCACGTCTGTGAGGGTTCAATCGCCGGACCACTTCCGGCCTACGGTGGAAGAGGTGGACCACATCATCGCCGAAGGGGCCGACATGTTACCGATGCTGGAGCACACGCGTTACATCCGTGCCTATGCAGGAATCCGGCCGTTGATCGAATCATCACCCACTGCAGACGATCGCAGCGTGAGTCGCGGCTATGCCCTGATCGATCATACAGATGCCGGAGTCGAGAATTTTGTAACCATCACCGGCGGAAAACTGACCACGTTCCGCCTCATGGCCGAGAAAGCATCCAATCTAATTTGTTCCAGGCTGGGTATCGACACACCCGGCCGAACCCGAACCGAACCGCTGCCTGCAAGTTCCAACGGAAAATGGACCGAGCCGGGGCGGGCGCCCCGACACTGGTTCCAGCATTGTCCCCCCGACGACATTCTTCTGTGTGAATGTGAAATGATACCCAAGAGTGTTGTCGACAACATCGTCGGCGCCATTCGCAACCAGCATGGGACGCCGTCATTGGTGGCCATCGGAAAACGCAGCCGCATGGGCAAAGGGCCGTGCCAGGGAGCATTCTGTGGTCCCCGGGTGACCGCCTATCTTTACGATCAGGGCATATTTGAAGCCAGACAGGGTATCAACGATCTGAAGCATTTTCTGAGTGCTCGCTGGCGGGGGCAAAAACCACTCATGTGGGGAACACCGCTGGTTCAGGCCGAACTTCAAGAAGCCATGCAATGCGGATTGCTGGGGTTGGAGCTGGAACCCGATGAGCAATAGGGGAATGTCCATATAATCGTTGATGAGATTGGTTTGAACAAAGCGGAAACAAAGGTCTTTAAGCCCGTAGATGATCCCGCCTTTCGGCGTTGGAGTTGAGTGGACCTGTTATAGCGTCTATTCGAGGTGTCAGGTGTCAGTGTTCAGGTTTCAGGAAGAGCCGCTTGTGCTGAAATCTGAAATCCATGTACTTCTGAAACCCGACACCCGAAACCTGAAACCTGTAGGCCACCGGCCGAATCGCTTCCGTTGGGAACAGAAGTTGGATGCGACTTCTCTCTAATCTTTTGGGAACACAAACATGCCCCATCCTGAGCCCATAGAATGCGATGTCCTGGTGATCGGTGCCGGGATGGCGGGTATGGCCGCCTCTCTGTTTGCCGCCAACCGGGGCCGGGCCGTCATACAGGTGGGCATCCCCGGCGAAATCATATACGCCAGTGGAGTATTTGACGTACTGGGGGTTCACCCCATAGAAAAAGGTCGACTCTGGAGAAATCCCTGGGCGGGAATTAAACGGATAGCCACGGAACTGCCGAATCACCCCTATGCCAGGATACCGGAAAACGACATCCGAAACGCGTTGGATGAATTTCTCTCATTTCTAGACGACGCCGGTCTTCCTTATCGCCGATATAAGAATCGCAATGTCGATCTGATGACTCCTGCGGGCACCACGAAGCGAACCTACGCCGTGCCCGAGAGCATGTGGCCCGGAATGTTGGCCTTGAAGCATAAGCGCAATTGTCTTTTGGTCGATTTTCAAGGAATGAAAGGGTTCAGCGCCCTGCAGATTCAATCCGTACTCGGGAATCGATGGCCCAATCTCCGGGTGGCAAATGTCGCGTTTCCGGATCCATCCGCCCTGGAATATCCGGAGAAAATGGCCTTTGCGCTGCACCAAGCCAAAAACCGGGAACACCTTGCCGAAGCCATCGCCCCTCTGGTCCGAGATGCCCGAGCAGTGGGGTTTCCCGCCATTTTGGGGAGTCATCGGATCACGGAAGTCATCGATGATCTCAGGAAAAAAATCGGGGTGCCCATCTTCGAAGTACCCACCCTACCGCCGGCCGTCACCGGAATGCGGCTGAAAGACGCCTTTGCCCAAAAGCTACCGCTCAGGGGCGTGCACACCCTATATTATAAAAAGGTTCTGAGGGTGCATCAGAAGCCGAACGGGCGGTTTACCTGCGAGATCGGAAGCGAACATCCTGAATTGATCGTTCGCGCGAAAGCTGCCATACTGGCCACCGGTCGGTTTATTGGGCAAGGTCTCGTCGCGGACCGCCATCATATCCGTGAAGCATTGTTAGATCTTCCGGTATCCCAACCGGAGCGCCGCGCCCAATGGCACCGGAAAGAATTCCTGGATCACCGGGGCCATGCCATCAACCGGGCCGGAATAGAAATTGACGACAGGTTCCGACCACTGAAGGCCGATGCGAATCCGGCACATGGCCGTCTCTATGCTGCCGGCTCTATCCTGGCCCATGCGGATTGGATCCGCATGAAATGCGGCTCTGGTCTGGCCATCGCCACGGCATATGCCGCCGTCAAAGTGTGTTTGCACCATCTCTGAATCATTCCCCAAGGAGGCTCATCATGGCTAAATTCATTGGAGCCCTGGACCTGGGCACAACCAGCAATCGGTTCATCATTTTTGGTCATGATGGTCGAGTCATGGGGCTGGACCAGATGGAACATGAACAGATTTTTCCCAAACCGGGGTGGGTGGAACATGACCCATTGGAAATCTGGAAGAACACCCGGGCGGTTATTCGGGGCGCTCTGGGCAAAACGGGTCTATCCGGGAATGATCTGGCGGCTATCGGCATCACCAACCAGCGGGAAACAACCGTGATGTGGGACAAACGCACCGGAACACCGTACGCCAATGCCATCGTATGGCAATGTACCCGAACCGATGAAATCTGCAACCGCCTTTCCGCCGAAGGCGGGCAGGATCGTTTTCGAGAAAAGACCGGCCTGCCCATCGCAACCTATTTCTCCGGACCGAAGGTTCGCTGGATACTGGACAATATACCTGAGGCCCGGAATGGTGCCGAAAAAGGCGATGCGTTGTTCGGCACCATCGAAACCTGGATTATCTGGTGGCTCACCGGCGGGCCGAAGGGCGGCACCCATGTTACCGATGTCACCAATGCCAGCAGAACCCTCCTGATGAATCTGGACACGCTGCAGTGGGACTCAGAAATTCTGGACATCCTGGGTATTCCACCACAGATGCTCCCCCGCATCGTGCCGTCCATCGATCAGAAAACCTGGGGGCACACACAGAAATCAGGGCCTCTGGACGCCACCATACCCGTCTGCGGCGCCCTCGGAGACCAGCAGGCGGCCCTGGTGGGTCAGGCCTGTTTCGATATCGGGGAAGCTAAAAACACCTACGGTACCGGTTGTTTTCTTCTCCTGAACACAGGCAACACCCCGGTACCCTCCACCAAAGGCCTGTTGACGACCGTGGGGTACCAGGTCAGAGGAGAACAGCCGGTGTTCTGTCTGGAAGGATCCATTGCCATCGCAGGTGCTCTGGTACAGTGGCTGCGGGATAATCTCGGGCTCATCGCCTCCGCCCCGGACATCGAAGAGCTTGCCGGAACGGTCGACGACAGCGCCGGTGCTTATGTTGTACCGGCCTTTTCAGGTTTGTTTGCACCCTATTGGCGGTCCGATGCCCGGGGCGCCATTGTGGGATTGACGAGATTCGTAAATAAGGGGCACCTGGCCAGGGCCGTTCTGGAATCCACCGCCTATCAGACTCGCGATATTGTCGAGGCCATGAATCAGGACTCCGGAGTTGACCTGACGCAGCTCAAGGTGGACGGCGGAATGGTGGCCAACAACCTGCTGATGCAGTTTCAGGCAGATACGCTCGATGTGCCGGTCATACGACCACAGGTGACGGAAACCACGGCCCTGGGGGCGGCCTATGCCGCCGGGTTGGCCGTCAATTACTGGTCCGGCTTGAAAGAGTTAAGAAAAAACTGGACGGTAGACCACACCTGGCAGCCGCAGATGGATCAAAAGAAACGGGAAGAGGGTTACCGGTTCTGGCAAAAAGCCGTGAGGCGAACGTTCAACTGGATAGATTAAAGAACCGGGGAGAACCGAATCGGGTCCTAACCGGATAGTGTTCAAGGGTCAAATTGGTTTCAGGTGTCAGTGTTCAGGTTTCAGGAAGAGCCGATAGTCCTGAAATCTGAAATCCATCTACTGCTGAAACCCGACACCTGTGACCTTAATTTGTCCTGAAACCCGACACCTGAAACCTGACACCTGAGACCATTGGTCGGGTGGATGGGTGATAGAGAAAATCATCTCTGCCCTGACCCAAAACACCAAACACCAAACACTAAACACCATCCATGAATTTCGAATTCGCCACCGCAACACGCATCATTTTCGGTCCCGGCACGCTGATGGAAGCGATACCGGAGATCGCGGCATTCGGCAAACATGCGTTGCTTGTCACCGGTAGAAACCCCGATCGTCATGGAAAGATCAAAAAGAGTCTGATGGCAAACGGGATGGATGTCTCTACTTTTCAGGTGCCCGGGGAACCGACGACAGCCCTTGTTGAAGACGGCGCCCGGCAGGCGCGCCAAGGGAATTGTGACATGGTCCTGGCCGTGGGCGGCGGCAGTGTCGTGGATGCCGGAAAGGCCATTGCCGCCATGATGACCAACACTAATCCGCTCAAGGACTATCTCGAGGTCATCGGAAAGGGACAGCCGCTGAAGAGCGCCCCGGTGCCGTTTGTTGCCGTGCCGACCACCGCCGGAACAGGTGCGGAGGTCACCCGTAACGCCGTACTGGGAGAACCCTCACATCACGTAAAAGTAAGCTTGCGCAGCCCATTGATGCTTCCCCGCCTCGCGATTGTGGACCCCGAGTTGACCCTGTCGTTGCCACCGGAGGTCACCGCTGCCACTGGAATGGATGCCCTGACACAACTGGTTGAGGCATTTTTGTCGCTGAAATCCAATCCCATGACCGACGGTTTATGCCGGGAAGGATTGGTGCGGTGCTCCCGCTCGATTATCACCGCTGTTCGGGATGGCGGGGACATGGCGGCACGCATAGACATGTCCCTGGCCAGTCTGTTCAGCGGTCTGGCGCTGGCCAATGGGGGCCTGGGTGCGGTCCATGGTATCGCCGGACCTCTGGGAGGATGGGCGCCGGTTCCCCACGGCGTCATCTGCGGTCGGCTACTCCCGCTGGTGTTTGAGACCAACCGACGTCTGCTGGCATCCGAATACAGAAGCGAAGATATTCTCAAACGATTTGACGATATTGCCAGGATGGTCACCGGAGAACCGATGGCCACAGCCCGAGTGGGGACGCAATGGTTCCAAGGGTTGCGCGAAGAACTGAAGATTTCATCGCTTTCACAGTATGAAGGGCTTTCTCTTTCGGATCTGCCGAAAATTGCCCAAAACGCGCTGAACGCGAGCAGCATGAAAGGAAACCCGGTGACTCTGGGTATCACCGACATCATCGATATCCTCCAAAGAGCTATGTAACGAGATTCGTGAAGTGAACGAATTAATTTTTTAAGATGAACCGTCGCTGCTGATTTAGCCCTCTACATTAAGGCAGCACAAATCCGAAGCACGAAACTCGAAATCCGAAACAAACTACAAATTCGAATGACCAAAATAAAAAGAATGACGTAATTTCTCTCGGGAACGGGGAGTTTCTTCCGTCATGCCGGCGCAGGCCGGCATCCAGAGATGGCTATTTAAGAAGAACTGGATTCCCCTTCGACGTTGCTCAGGGTGGTGAGCTTGTCGAACCACGGATCAAGTCAGGAATGACAATCCTTGATACTAAAAACTGCTAGACTGCTGAATTATTTAGGTGAAACGATTTCGCCTTTGGCAGTTTATTATTTTGGGTATTGTTTGGGATTTGGGATTTCGTGCTTCGGATTTAAGCCGGGGGACCAGTAGCTCTCTGGCTGGGGACTCAAAATCATAGATTTTTTTAATTACTTCCAAAGCATAGTTAACGATGGAACACATCATCATCATCGGCGGAGGAATCGGCGGCGCCATTGCCCATGACCTGATCCTGCGGGGATTCCGGGTAACGCTGCTCGAAAAGGGCGAACTCCTGTCCGGATCCACCGGCAGGCACCACGGATTACTCCACAGTGGGGCACGCTACGCGCTCCATGATGTGGAAACGGCACGGGAATGCCTGGTCGAAAACCGGATCCTTCGTCGAATCGCACCCGAAGGGCTCGAGCAGAACGACGGTCTATTTGTTGCGGTAGACGAAGAAGACATGTCCTACCATGACGCATTTCTCGACACCTGCGGTGAGGCGGGTATTCCCACTGAGTCAATCGAACTCTCACAGGCGCAACGATTGGAGCCGAATCTTTCTCCGACGCTAAAATCGGTCATTAAAGTCCCTGACGCCGCGATGGATGCCTGGCGTCTGGCCATGCACTTTTTTGCCACCGCCAGGTTCAATGGAGCGGACATCAGACCCTATTCGGAAGTCACCGAAACGTTGGTCCAACAAGGCACAGCGAATGGCGTCCGGGTGTTGGATCATCGAACCCATCGCCAGTCCACGCTTCAGGGGGATATTATCATCAATGCCGCCGGACCGTGGGCCGGTATCGTTGCCGAACAGGCAGGGATTTCAATTCCCATCAAACCGGCACCCGGAGTCATGGTCAGCCTGGCTGGCCGCCTGACCAACATGGTTATCAATCGTCTGCACCCGGCTGGCGAAGGGGACATCATCATCCCCCAGCGTAATCTCTCCCTCCTGGGGACGTCCGTGTGGCTGGCCGACGACCCGGAACCCCTGGACGTTCCCCCGGACCATGTCCGGCAAATGATATCACTTTGCGCCGATTTGGTGCCGAAAGTCCGTGAAACGCCGTTCCATTCGGCCTGGGCGGCCGCACGCCCCCTGGTGGTTCACGATCCAGGAGAAGAGCCGACCAAGATCACTCGCAGCTTCGAGTGCTTGGATCATAAATCCCGGGATGGCGTGGAAGGCTTCATTTCCGTATTCGGAGGAAAAGCAACCACCATGCGCGCCATGGCGGAAGAAACTGCCGATCGTGTGTGCAAAAAAACTGGCCGCTCCATTGCCTGCCGTACCCGGGAAACGAAGCTGATGCATTGGCGGCAGTTTTATAAACAATAACGATCTATACTTGAGGGGTCGGGGAGTTTCCTCCGTCATGCCGGCGCAGGCCGGCATCCAGTGATGGCACCTCAAAAAGAACTGGATTCCCCTTCGACGTTGCTCAGGGTGGTGAGCTTGCTTGTAGTGAGCTTGCCGAATCTGTCGAACCACGGATCAAGTCCGGAATGACAAGCGTTCCTACGCAAGACTCCTCGACTGGCACTGTAATTATAAACGGAGCCTTGGAACTATACAGGAAGGCGGAATGATATCCCAAATTGTTATCCTGTCCAAAAAACATGGCAGGTACGGTGCCCTGCCCTACATGGTGTAACATGCGATTGAATCGTAGGGCGGGGCACTGTCCCCGCCCAAAACTGTGACAACCGATTGCTTTAACCCAATTTATAAATCGAAATAACCATGCCCACTGTCAAAAAAATCCAGTTTCGCATCCAATGATACAAACCCGGCGTCATCGACCCGCCGCAATTCCAGACGTATACACTGGCTGTGGCGGAACACATGTCGGTCCTGGATTCGTTGGAGGCAATTCGTTTCGAGCAGGACCCTTCTCTGATGTACCGTCACTCATGTCACCACTCTTCCTGCGGCACCTGCGCCTGTATGATCAACGGATCGGAACGACTGGCGTGTATGACCAACATCTGGGAGTTGAAAACGCCTGTGGTCACCCTGGAACCGCTCCATGGCTTTCCGGTGATCGGCGATCTGGCAGTGAATCCGGAAATGCTTTTCCAGGATATCGATACAACCTGGTCCTATCTACGTCCATCCGAGCCCCCTAACGCTGACGCCGAAAATGAACAGCGTAGTGGGTTCACCCGCTTTGAAAATTGTATCGAGTGCGGCGCATGTTTGTCCGTATGTCCTGTGACAGAGGCGCCGGAACCGTTCATGGGCCCTGCGGCCCTGGCGGCGCTCCATCGCGAAATGCTGAAATCACTCCGACAAAGATACGATTTACTCACCCTTGCCGGAGGAAAACGGGGTGAACGCCAATGTCAGCGAGCACTGGGTTGCAGCCGGGTCTGTCCTACCGAGGTGTATCCGGCCCGACATATCGCCGATCTACGCAGGGCTGTTGAGGTGGGCAGAAAGGACAAAGAAAACGCCGATTAGATCGTCTATCAGATCATACCTTCGATGGCTGAGTTACTCATACATGGGATGATTTTGACAGCGTCGGAATCGGTATCGGGTTCGGAATCGGCATCGATGTGTTTAGGGATCATGAACTTATACGTTTCCGATACCGAAAATGACAAACCTGCCAATAAAGAAAGGGAACCCGCAATATTCGGGTTCCCTTTTTATTATTTGTCCTGCGGAACAATGCTATTTAAATGTCGAAATACAAGAAGAACTCCTGGGGATGCGGTCGCAGCTTCACATCGTTGACCTCGTTTTCCATCTTGTATTCGATCCACATGTCGATGGCATCCTTGGTGAAGACATCGCCCTTGAGCAGGAACTCCTGATCGGCTTCCAGGGCCGCCAGTGCTTCCTCGAGGGATCCCGGGGCGGAATCGAGCTCGGCCAACTCTTCCGGCGGCAGATCGTAGATGTTCTTATCAAGCGGATCGCCCGGATCGATTTTGTTTTCAATACCATCGATGACAGCCATGAGCATGGCGGAAAATGCCAGGTACCCGTTGCAGGATGGATCCGGTGTCCGGAACTCGATCCGTTTGGCTTTGGGCGACGCCGAGTACATGGGAATCCGAACGGCCGCGCTCCGGTTCCGGCTGGAGTAGGCCAGATTCACCGGTGCTTCGAAACCCGGCACCAGGCGTTTATACGAGTTGGTGGTCGGATTGCTGAAGGCACAGACGGCCTTGCAATGTTTCAGGATTCCGCCGATGGCGTAGAGGGCTTCCTGGGAAACACCCGCATATTTGTCGCCGGCGAACAACGGATTACCGTCTTTCCAGATGCTGATGTGGGTATGCATACCGGTACCGTTGTCCTCGAAAAGGGGTTTGGGCATGAAGGTGACGGTGTGCCCATGGCGATAGGCTACGTTCTTGAGCACATACTTGAACCACATCAGCTGGTCGGCCATCTGCAGCAGGGGCTGAAAGCGCATGTCGATTTCGGCCTGGCCGGCAGTGGCCACTTCGTGATGCTGGGCTTCCACGGCAATGCCCAGGTTCTCCAGCACCAGGAGCATCTCGGTCCGAAGGTCCTGGAACTTGTCCATGGGCGGTACCGGAAAGTAGCCTTCCTTGTGACGCGGTTTATAGGCCAGGTTCGGCCCTTCATCACGCCCGGTGTTCCAGATACCCTCGATGGAGTCCAGATCGTAGAACGCAAAGTTCCGTCCACTCTCGAACTTGACATCGTCGAAGATAAAAAATTCCGCTTCCGGGCCGATAAATACAGTATCTCCGATGCCGGTGCTCTTGAGATAGGCTTCCGCCTTCTTGGCAATGTAGCGCGGGTCCCGGGTGTAGGATTCCCGGGTGACCGGATCTTCGATGTTGCAGATCAGCGTAAGGGTTGGCACTTCGTAAAAGGGGTCCATCTTTGCTGTGTCAGGATCCGGCACCACGAGCATGTCGCTGGCGTTGATCGGTTGCCAGCCACGGATACTCGAACCATCAAAACCGTATCCATCTTCAAAACTCGATTCTTCGAGCTCGCTCACCGGTACGGAAAAATGCTGCCACAGTCCGGGAAAGTCCATGAATCGAAGATCCACCACTTTGGCGCCATTCTCTTTTGCCATGTCTAATACGTCTTTCGGTGTCATTGTTTACTACCTCCTTTTAGGTGATGAATATGATTTTTTCTTTCTAAGCTTCTGAAAATTGGTCTTTCTCAATATTGGTCGAAAAAAAGGATTCAAGGTTTACCCGCCTATGGCGGCGCCGGAGGCGACCAGGGATCCAAGGGGTCAAGGATTCAAGTGTTGGTTCTCCTTTAAACACGAGCCGTTACGGAGATCATTCAGATTTCTTTCCACTATTCAATTCTCTAACGCCTGACACCTGAAACCCGAAACCTAAGATCCGGCATCAATCCGCAACTTCGAATAAGGCAATAATATAGTAGATACCGAATACCCGATACCCAATACCCGCTTCGCTATATCGCGTCGGAGCCTTTTTCGCCTGTTCGGACCCGAATCGCTTCTTCAATCTCAAAGACAAATATTTTCCCGTCTCCGATCTTGCCGGTGTTGGCAGCATCCATGATCTTCTCCATCACCTTGTCGGCCTGATCCGAATCAACGACGACCTCAATCTTGACTTTAGGGATAAAATCGACCACATACTCGGCACCGCGGTAAATTTCCTTATGCCCCTTCTGTCGGCCGTATCCTTTGACTTCCGAAATGGTCATTCCCTGGATGCCGATTTCATTCAGGGCTTCCTTGACATCATCCAGCTTGAACGGCTTGATGATGGCCTCGATTTTCTTCATTGTTCTTCCTCCTTGTAAAAGGTTTGCCGGGTTTGCCGGTTTGCCAATTTGCCGGTTAAAAGTGACAAGGAACGGTTATAACGGGCAAACGGTTCAATGGTTCGACAGGCTCACCACAAGCGGGCTGACGGGCCAACCCCCATTAGATAATTTCAAATCCTCTTTCACCGTGCAGGGAGCTGTCCAGTCCCTTCATTTCGTCGTCCTCGGTCACTCGAATGCCGCCGGCAATCCCTTTGGTCACATAGATCAGAATCAGGGTCACAATGCCGCTGTATAACGCCGTGGCGACGATGGAAGCAAACTGAATCCAGAGTTGTTTCGGATTGCCATAAAACAGGCCGGCGCTTCCGGAAATGGCCGGATTGGCAAACAGGCCGGTGGCCAGTGCGCCCCAGATGCCGCACATGCCGTGAACGCCGAATGCATCCAGGGAATCATCGAATCCGAGCCTCTGCTTCAGAACCGCCACGCTGAAGTAGCCGATCAAACCGGCACCGATCCCAATAATCAGGGCTCCGGACAGGGAAACCAACCCAGCCGCCGGGGTTATGGCCACGAGACCGGCCACGATACCGGAGGCCAATCCAAGCACCGTCGGTTTCTCATCCTTGATCCATTCTGCGAACATCCATGTCAGGGCCGCAATGGCAGCCGATGTATTGGTGACCAGAAACGCCGAAGCGGCTACACCGTCGGCCGCCAGCTGACTGCCGGCGTTGAAGCCGAACCATCCGAACCACAGCAGGGCCGCGCCGATGGCCGTCAGACTGATACTCGACGGGAACATCGCATCCTTGCCGCAACCCATCCGTTTTCCAAGCACCAGGCAAAGCACCAGACCGGCCACGCCGGCATTGATATGCACCACCGTGCCCCCGGCAAAATCAAGGGCTCCCATGGATCCCATCCAGCCACCGCCCCACACCCAGTGGCAGACGGGAAAGTAGACAAACGTCAACCACAGAACGGCAAACACGATCCAGGACGAAAATTTCATCCGGTCGACAATGGAACCCAGAATCAGAGCCACGGTAATCCCCGCAAAAGTCATCTGGAACAGCACAAACACGAAAGTGGGAATGGTTCCGGACAGGCTGTCAACCCCGATTCCGGCCAGAAACAGATGGGACAGGCCGCCGATGAACCCGCCTTTGCTGGGGCCGAAGGACATGGTGTACCCCCAGAGCATCCAGATGACACTGGCGAGGCAGTAGGACACGAAAGTCATGGCAAAGGTGTTGAGCATGTTTTTATATCGCGACAGGCCGCCATAGAAAAGAGCCAGACCGGCGGGGGTCATCATCATTACCAAAGCAGTGGAGACGATCATCCAGGCAGTATCTCCGGTGTCGAGTTTGTCGGCTGCAAAAGCGCTTGCCGCAGGTGCCAGCAGGATCAACGCGGTGAGCCATCCGAGTCGTTTAAGCATCGCTGAAAAATTCCTCCTTCTTTCCGTGTAAAGGGTTTTCATGTGATCATTTCCGTCAGGTGCGCCGGCCTCCTCCCGGAAGCACCCCGAGAATGGTTGATTCAATCGCTGCAACCTTTTCTTCGTCAGTAATTTTCTGCCCCTCCAAATCGCGGACATAAAAGACATCCACGACCTGATCGATCCGGGTGGCGATTTTGGAGACCCAGATGTCCAGCCCGCATCGAAACAGCGCATCGGTCACACAAAACAAGAGTCC
>Ga0056120_1000030_pt1 | contig 26503 bp, 27 predicted proteins | sample WorMettaBAHAMAS2_FD_71121 | JGI IMG/M metagenome (GOLD analysis project Ga0056120, IMG submission 71121) | Marine gutless worms symbiont microbial communities from Max Planck institute for Marine Microbiology, Germany - Olavius tantulus BAHAMAS.2 ...
CCTTGATAATAACCTGCGCAATGATTCGATGTGGATAACGTCGATACCTATTATATCAAATAACCTTCTCAATCTCCAAACCGGGTCCATTTCGAATAAAGCGGGAGGGGAAGCTTCGGCCGATGGAAGATCTATAAAGATAGGACCGCCCCGGGACGGATTTCCCAACGGTCGAAAATCAGTGTCGGGCTAGTCATTTGAAAGGAAATGGGAGGTAAACATCGTGGCGTCGGCAGGATGGATCTCGCGTGAACGAAGCCGGATACGGCTTTCCCGGAGGTCCCAGGCCCCATGTTGGCTTTCCAAGGCATCTTGAATAGCCGGCACCGTGTGCCGCCTCCGGTCGGCCTGATTCCATTGAGGCGCCAAGGCCTACTCATGTGTGACTATGGGTGCTTTAAACCGTGGGCTTCTTTGAATTGATGCCATTCATCATGGTCTACTACGCCGTCATCGTTCAAATCCAGTTCCATATAAACTTCCGGGGCGGCATCCGGGAAAAAGGCCTTGAACTCATACCATTTCACGATGCCGTCAGCGTCCTGGTCGATGTCGCCAAAATGGGCGTTGTACCCATGTGGATCCGGCATTTCTCTGGAATGGTGCTTGCTCTGGTTTGCACAACCGGCAATCAGGCCAAATAGTATCAGGAGTCCACACCCAAGTACCATTTTTTTCATTCCATACCTCCTCCTGGTTTTGAATGACGCTTACATGGTGAGGGTAAATATGAAGGCTATAGTAGGTTTGATTCATCCCCGCGTCAACCGTACCATTCATCCCGATGGGATACCCGGCGGCACAATCTCGGTGAGCGGGTGGTCTGCCGTTCGACCCTATCGGGCGAGCTGTCCCTTGATAGCGGTTCCAAAATCCGGTAACTGTAGAAAGACCCTGTTCTGAGAAGACGCGACCCCGAGCATGTCATGTCGGGCGCCAACGGATGAAACGCCCGGGCGGGAATCTCCCGGGCTATGGAAATGGAGAGAAACCATGGGCACCGATTACAGACCGACTGTCGTCGGATCACCCGGGCAGAAGACGGAAACGGTCGATCCGAAACACGCCATTGAAAAGTTGGAGAGCGATTTGAAGCAACAGGCGGAGTCCCTTCGGAAAATTCGATCCGATTACGTCCATGGGGTGATCAGCGAAACGGAAATGGAGAAGATCGAAGAGAAGTTTACGGAGATGTTGATGGCTCAGCGACAGGTGTTGCAGAATTTGAGAGCCTCCCTTTCCGAAAGGAAAGGATAACCACCTGCCGGTAGCCACCCAATCGTTCTGACAGGTCCATCATGATGATCACCTGAGTATCCGAAAACATTTACCTGATCCTTATTGCCTCGTTTAGCATTCTTGAGGTTTTTGCGATCGCCATGGCCGCGGATGCCATCATGAAGAACCGGACATCCCAAGGGGCTGTCGCCTGGGCCACGGCATTGATTACGTTTCCCTATGTGGCGCTTCCTCTCTACTTCATTTTCGGCCGTCAGAAATTCGAGGGGTATGTCAAGGGCCGTCAATTAAAGGTCAATGATCTGGCTCCGGTGGTCGGAAAGCTGGCCGACCAGGCCCCGGAGTTCCGGGCCGAACTCGGCGACAACCAAGAGCGGTATGTGGCCCTGGAACGCCTGGCCTACATGCCGTTTACCCATTCCAACAGCACCCGTCTTCTGATCGACGGAGAGGAAACCTTTTCCGCCATCTTCAGCGGCATCGAATCCGCCGAAAACTATATTATAGCCCAATACTACATCATCAAAGACGACAATATCGGAAACGAGTTCCGACAGCGACTTATCCGAAAAGCCCGCTCCGGAGTTCGCGTCCTGCTGCTATATGATGAAATCGGGTGTCTGAAACTCCCCTCGAGTTATATCCAGAGTCTTCGGGATGCCGGTGTGGAGGTGCATGCGTTTCGGAGCAACCGGAAGCGGGCGAACCGGTTTCAGCTCAATTTTCGGAACCATCGGAAACTGGTTCTGGTGGACGGTCGAAACGCCTATATCGGCGGCTTGAATGTCGGTGACGAATATCTGGGCCGCAATCCCAAATTCGGCCACTGGCGGGACACCCATCTTGAAGTGACAGGCCCTGCGGTGCAGTGCCTTCAGATTGCTTTTTTGGAGGACTGGTATTCCTCCGTGAATCAAATCCCGGAGTTGGAATGGACGCCCGCTACGGCTGCCAATGAGAATCGAAACACGCTGATCCTGCCGACGGGTCCGGCGGATAAATTCGAGACATGCAGTCTTTTTTTTCTTCATTGCATTAACCGAGCATACCAGCGGATCTGGATTTCGAGCCCCTACTTTGTGCCGGATGCCCCATCGTAAAGGCACTAAAGCTGGCCGCACTGCGGGGCGTTGATGTCCGTTTGCTGCTGCCGGCAAAGGCGGACAACAAATTTGTGTATCTGGCATCTTTTTCTTATCTTGACGAAACCGAACCGGCGGGCGTGCGGGTGTTTCGCTATCAACCCGGATTTCTCCACTACAAAGCCCTCCTGGTCGATGATTACCTTTCCGCCGTAGGGACGGCCAATCTAGACAATCGTTCGTTCCATCTCAACTTTGAAATGACGGCCGTGGTGGCGGACCACCAGTTCGCCGGCCAGATGGAATCCATGTTCCAGAGGGATTTCGACCGATCCCGGGAAGCCCATCTGGAGGACCTGGTGAACCGACCCCTCTGGTTTCGAGTCGGAGCACAAACCGCTCGGCTTTTTGCGCCCCTGTTGTAACGGCATGTTTATCCGCCCGGTTGGCGGAAATACCTGGTTATGATTGTTCATTAGCCTACGGAGCAGAAACCATGAGGCGATGGGTGACGGTATGCTGCTGGTTGTGTCTGATATGGCCCCAGGCCGCCGTGGCGCGGCCCGCTCTTCCCCTCCACCACATCCGCTTGCCGAGCGGATTCAGCATTCACATGTACGCAGATGACATCCCCGGCGCCCGGTCTATGGCCCGCTCTCCCTCCGGCACACTGTTTGTGGGAACCCGTCGAAACGGCACGGTTTACGCCGTGGTCGACCGGAATGGAGATTTTCACGCGGATCAGGTGTATCGACTTGCGGATGATCTGAATATGCCCAATGGTGTGGCATTCCGGGAGGGAGATCTATATGTGGCGGAGATTCATCGGGTGATCAAGTTCGAAGATGTTGAGCGACACCTTGAGGCGCCCCGAGCACCTGTGGTCGTGAATGACACATTTCCTGACAAAGAGTGGCATGGATGGAAGTTTATTCGATTCGGCCCGGACAATTGGCTCTATGTCCCGGTGGGAGCCCCCTGTAACGTGTGCGATGCGTCGGACCCTCGGTTCGCCTCCATCATGCGCATGGCGCCGGATGGAAGCCGTCTGGAGATTTTCGCCCGGGGCGTGAGAAATACCGTCGGATTTGACTGGCATCCGGAGTCGCGGGAGCTGTGGTTTACGGACAATGGACGGGACTGGATGGGAGATGATCGCCCGCCGGATGAATTGAATCATGCCCCCGGAAAAAGCCTTCACTTTGGGTTTCCCTATCTTCATGGCAGCGATATCCCGGATCCGAAGTTCGGAAAGAAAAAGGACCTGTCGGCGTTTGTTCGTCCGGTTCAGGAACTCGGGCCCCATGTGGCGGCGTTGGGCATGCGGTTTTACACCGGCGCCATGTTTCCCGACAGGTACCGAAAGGCGATTTTCATTGCCGAGCACGGCTCTTGGAATCGCAGCCGGCCCATCGGGTATCGGATTACCATGGTGCGCCTGCAAAACAATCGAAGCATTGCCTACGATGTGTTTGCCCATGGGTGGCTGCAGGGAGAGGATGCATGGGGCCGGCCGGTGGACTTGGAGGTGTTGCCCGATGGTTCCATGCTGGTATCCGACGATCGGGCAGGGGCCATATACCGAATCACATACCGGAAAGAGTAATTTCACACACGTCATGACAGGACAGGTAAAGATAACCAGATGGGACTCATCTCGGTTACCCGATGAGAGAACGCTCCGGAATATCATGGAAAGCGAAGGTCTTCGGCCTTACGTTTGGTCTAATTCTCCGGGCGATGTGTACGGTGCACACTCCCATGGGTATCACAAAGTCATTTTCGTGGTGCAGGGGAGCATCGTCTTTGGATTGCCAGAAGTCGGGGATGAGGCGGCTCTGACCAGAGGAGACCGTCTCGACTTGCCGGCCGGGGTGACTCATAATGCGGTTGTCGGCCGGGAAGGGGTGGTCTGTCTGGAAGCCCATCATTGAGCCAGGCCTCAGATGATGGTTTCCGGATGTTTCGAACATAATGAATTTCGGGGTCCGAGTGAAGCCGGACGCCCGGGGGGATACCCATGATGAAGGCAGTGATTGTTGATCAGCCTGGCGGCTCGGATGTCATGGCCATCGGAGAGGCAGACCGCCCGGATGTGGGGGAGCGGGACATCCTGGTCCGGGTTCGTGCCGCCGGAGTGAATCGGGCGGACATTCTGCAGCGAAAGGGGTTTTATCCCCCGCCGCCGGGGGCAAGCGAGATCATCGGCCTGGAGATGGCCGGCGTCGTCGAAGAGACCGGTCCGGGATGTCGGCGCTGGAAGGTCGGGGATCGGGTGTTTGCGGTACTCTCCGGGGGAGGTTATGCCGAATATGTTTCGGTGGACGAACGGTTGGCCATGGGCATACCGAGCGGCTTCGATTTCAGCGCCGCCGCCGTGGGAGAGGTGTTCTTAACGGCATACCAGGCGTTGTACTGGCTGGGAGAATTTAACTCCGGAGAACGGGCCTTGATCCATGCCGGAGCAAGCGGAGTCGGAACAGCCGCTATTCAGTTGGTCCACGCCGATTCGGGGCAAGCATGGGTTACCGCCGGTTCGGATGAGAAATTGATCGCCTGTCGAAACCTGGGTGCCTACGCGGCAATCAATTACCGCTACGAGGAATTTCAAGAACGGGTGTTGGAAGAAACCGGCGGTGAAGGTGTGGATGTCATCATCGACGTTGTTGGTGCGGATTACTTCTACAGGAATATCGAATGTCTTGCCATAGACGGCCGTATGGTGATTCTGGCCCTCATGAGCGGAAAGAGGATCGAGACATTTGACTTGAGCTGGCTGATGCGCAAACGCATCAAGATCATGGGATCGACCCTCCGCAGCCGAACCCTGGAATATCGCATCGCTTTGACGCAAGCGTTTTCCGATCGGTATTTGTCCAAATTTGAATCCGGCGAACTGAAGCCAGTCATTGACCGGGTGGTTCCCTGGAAGCACGTTGGGGAAGCCCACGCCGCTATGGAGAATAATGAGAATATCGGCAAAATCATTCTAAGTATTTCATGAAATCTGATTCGTAGAATCGTTCTGACAGAATCTTTTCTACAAGGGGAGACACATGGCGAAAGTGACCATAGAAGAGCGGGGGAAGGTTGCCCTGGTGCGATTGACCAACGGTGTGATCAATGCCATCAGTGGGGATCTGGTGGAAGATCTGTTGACGACCCTTGAACAGGTTCAGGGGCGATTCGACGGCCTGGTGTTGTGTGGGGGTGAAAAGTTTTTCTGTATCGGCCTGGCACTTCCGGAATTGCTGACCCTGGACCGCCAGGGGATGTCCGACTTCTGGCACCGACTTGACGAGGCCGTGCTCGCCCTCTACCGGATACCCCTGCCGACGGTTGCGGCCATCACCGGCCATGCAACGGCAGGCGGAACCATTATAGCGCTGGCATGCGACTATCGGTTCGCTGCCGAGGGAAGAACTCTGGTCGGCCTCAACGAAATTACCATCGGCGTTCCCGTTCCGTTTCTGGCGGGTTTAATGTTGAAGCAGGTTGTCGGAGAGCGTGTCGCAAGGGATATCGCGTATTCGGGAGATCTCATGGCAGCCGAGGCGGCGGTTGGGATAGGATTGATTGATGAAGTTCATCCGAAGGAAGCCGTCGAAAATACAGCCGTCGAAAAGGTGCTGGATATGTCTTCTCCCGGTGGGCCTGCGTTTTCCCTGATCAAAGAATTCAGGACGGAGGCCCTGTGCGAGCACTTCATTTCCAAGCGGGAGGAGAAAAAAGACAATCTTCTGGATTGCTGGTTCGATCCGAAAGTCCAGCGGATGCTGAAGGAGGCCGCGAAGAAGTTCTGATGAGAGACCGTTAGCCGGTCTGCCCGTTCGCCCGTTAGCCGGTTCGATTCGGCTGCTCTGGAACTTTGGCGTTTAGGGGTGCCGGAGTATTTAAATGTTCAGGCGACTCGGCGACTCGATTGTAGAATTCTCCGACTCTAAAACTGAATCTGCAATGCCCCAGCATAAAAAAAAGGTTGGACGCTAAGAGCATGACATCGGATTCAAAACTCAGGGGGCAGGGTGCCGGGCAGACGGATTCACGGGCAGACGGGCTCACGGGCAGACGGGCAAACCCTTGCAGGATAGAAGGTGAAATATAGACGATTTACTACCGAAACCATAGACATTTGAACATATGCAGAACCCCACTCCCATCGATGTCCTTTGCGTCGGGCACGCAGCATATGATCTCATCTTTTCGGTGCCCCATCACCCGGGACCCGATGAAAAATGTATGGCCACGGCCCTTGCCGGTTGTGGCGGTGGACCAGCCGCCAATGCCGCTGTAACGGTTTCCCGGCTTGGGCTTCGATCCGCTTTTGCCGGGTATTTGGGACGGGATGAATTCGGTGAGCGGCATCTGAAGGAGTTAAACGATGCGGGTGTCACCACCGATCTGGTCGTTCGAGGAGACGCGCCGACGCCTCTTTCCGTCGTATGGGTGAAACCAGACGGGCAGCGGTCCCTGGTGAATCATCGGGAAAACCGTGGTCCTCTAACGGCAGACTCGATGTCAGATTTGCCGTTCCATCCAAAGGTTCTTCTCTTCGACGGACATGAACCGATGATGGCCGAAGCACTTGTGGAATATGCCCGCCATCGGAACATCCCCACCGTTCTTGATGCCGGATCGGTGCACTCGGGCACCGAGACGCTGGCGTCCCGGGTGGACTATCTCATTGCATCCCACGTCTTTGCCCGAGATCTCACCGGTCGGGAGGATCCAAATAAGGCGCTGTCCGAAATGGCGGACTTGGCCCCCGGCGTGGTGATCACGTTGGCGTGTGACGGCGTGATCTGGCGAAAGGGCCGGGGGTCCGGAACCATGTCGGCCGTTCCCATTAGGGCCGTCGATACCACCGGCGCCGGAGACGCCTTTCACGGCGCCTTCTCCGCCGGACTTGCGCGACACATGGACTGGAGTGATCTTCTTCATCTTTCGAACACTGTGGCGGCACTGACCTGCCTTCAGATGGGGGCACGCACCGCCATTCCCACCCTCAAGGAAGTTGCCGACTTCATGAAACGGCCTGAGGAAGCGCTGTTCCCCTGACCCGAAAATTGAATGAACTCGTTTCAACGGATGGCTAAAAAAACCAAAGTGGTGCAATGTCCGTGCTGAATGTCGTCCCCAACACGCCCTATGGTTTGCTGGTAGACGACGGAAAATGGGACGTCCATACGCCTGCGGCTTGAATCCCGATCATGGCTTCTTACCATACCTCCATGCACCAACGCACCCGGCAATAACCATACGTTAACCTGAATCTGGAGTTGAATAATGAAAGATCGAACGATTGTCGTGATCGGCGGTACATCAGGAATCGGACTGGCGCTGTGCCGAATGTTGACGGAAAGCGGCGCCACGGTCTTTGTCGGATCACGGACCGCCATGGAAGGCGACAAGCTTCCCGGTGCTGAATATTTTTCCTGGGACGCCCTCGAAGGGGAGGTACCTCTGGAGATTTTTCCCTCCACAGTTCAGGGTCTGGTGTACTGCCCGGGCACCATTCGTCTCCGACCCATTAGCCGTCTCACGGATGACGACTTTCTGAAAGATTTTAACATCAACCTGTTGGGTGCCGTTCGGGCAACGCGTAGCTTGCTGACGAGAATGAAGAAAAGCCCATCAGGGGGCTCGATTGTTCTGTTCAGTACCGTGGCAGTTCAGACCGGGATGCCGTTTCATGCATCGGTAGCCAGTTCCAAAGGGGCCGTCGAAGGGTTGACGCGAGCTTTAGCGGCGGAGTTGGCACCGAGGATTCGGGTAAACGCCATCGCACCTTCCCTGACCGATACACCTTTGGCGGCCCAGTTGCTCTCATCAGAGGACAAGCGAAAAGCCGCAGCAGATCGTCACCCAATGAAAACGATTGGTTCTCCTGAACAATTGGCGCATACTGCTGCCTATTTGCTGGACCCACGATCCGGTTGGATCACCGGACAGATTCTTCAGGTGGACGGTGGTATGTCTGCGATGCGAACTTTTCGATGAACACACCGGCCCATATTGCTGTCAACCTCGTACTTCTCGGTCGTAAGGATCGCACGGAGCTGAATGCGCCGATTCTGTTCGGCACCCTGGCGCCGGACGCCCCTATCATTGGTTTTTATCTGGTTGCAAAGCTGTATCTGAATCTGCCTGAATCGGTCATTTGGGCGGATGCATATTATACTCCCGGCTGGCAGGCATTTTTCGATGTGTTCAATTCGATCCCTTTGGCACTGGCCGGTTGGCTTGTCTTCACGATAAGGAGGCGATCCCGCCCGGCCATCTTTTTTGCCAGTATGGCGCTGCACTCGATACTGGATTTGTTATTACATCACGACGATGCCCATCGCCATTTCATGCCTCTGAGCGGCTGGCGGTTTGAGAGTCCCGTGTCCTATTGGGACCCGGATCATTTTGGCCAGGTGATGAGTGTTGCGGAAGTTGCCGCCGTCATTGGTGCGTGTTTGATCTTGTGGCGACGTTTCCCATCCGTCGAAGCCCGCCGGATTACCGCAGGATTGGCAGGCGTCTACTCGGCATACTGGGCTTATGTGATGGTTGTATGGATGTAATCCGGACTGTCATTGACCGAGCAGGAGGATGGGGGCATCACTACAGCAGCTTACCTTCGTCTCTCATATGTTAGGGCATTGAACCCGGCATGCTTGAGCCACGAAGAAGCAAAACAACTTACACCAAAAAGAGATTGATGAATATCGGATAATAGCGAGAAATCATGCTCTCCCATCCAAAAAACCGACGGGCGGCCATATTTGATCTGGACGGCACGCTTCTGGATACCCTGGCCGACATCGGCAATACGTTTAATGGGGTCCTTCAGCGGAGAGGCTTCCCGATTCACCCGCTGGAGCGCTACCGCCATTTCGTCGGTGAAGGTGCCCGCATGCTGGCCAAGCGGGCGCTTCCGGATGAGGTCAGGACACCGGAGATGATTCAACAGTGCCTTGCCGAATACCTTGCCGAATACCTGGTCATAGAAAAACCACTTGCCATACCCTATCCTGGTATTCCGGAGGTCCTCACTAAACTGGCAGAGCGCGGCATTCTTCTGGCCGTCCTTTCCAACAAGGCGCATCCGGCCACCCTACGCTGTGTAGAGGATCTCCTCGGCGACTGGTCCTTCGAGGCGGTATTCGGTCTTCGCGAGAATGTTTCGCGGAAACCGGATCCCGCAGGTGCTCTGGAAATCGCTCAAGAACTGGCCGTGCCGGTCGAACAATGTCTCTTTATCGGCGATACGGCCACCGACATGCAAACCGCAGCGGCCGCCGGAATGATTCCGGTCGGGGCGCTTTGGGGCTTCCGGTCGGAGGAGGAACTGCGGCAGGCCGGGGCCCGTTTCCTCGTTGAACGGCCGGCTGAATTACTAGAACTCCTTTGACCCGAACATTGCATGAAATCTTTTTGGCGAGTAAGGATAAAAACATACTATCGAATCATTGTTGGAAATCTATGAACATGCAGGCAGCGTGCAATTGGGTATGCCCCGAAACGAAAAAAAAACTAAAAAGATTTCACCCATCGGGCCAAACGGAAACTTCCATGGCCGGCGTTATTCGAGGCTCGCGGTAGAGGTCCTACAGCTTCACCTCGAAGTGCCTTGGCCATGAAACTCTCCGATTGGTGCAATGTCCGCGTTAAGTAATGTGAACATTGAAATCACTCGAATACCAGTGCTATGAACAATTCAAAGGATAGCGAATTTATCTAGATCGGTTTAACGCAACGGTATCGGAGGTGTTGGATTGGCTGAGATTCGGATATTGGCGGGAAACATAGCGGTGTCGGCAGTTCTCCTGGATACGCCGACGGCCAGACAGATCGAGGCGGCCATGCCCCTGGAGGGCAGCGCCAATGTCTGGGGAGACGAGATCTATTTCGATGTACCGATTCAGGCGGATCTGGAGCCGGACGCCCGTCAGGAAGTCGCTGTTGGGGATTTGGGATACTGGCCGATGGGACCGGCCTTCTGCATATTTTTTGGTCCGACGCCGGTCAGCACGGGTGAAGCACCCAAAGCCTACAGCCCCGTCAACGTCTTCGGCCGCGTATCGGGAGATGCCTCCGTTTTTAAGCAGGTCCCCCAGGGAACACGGGTTCGGGTGGAAAAAGCTTAAGTTGGGTACTGGGTATCGGGTATCAGGTATTCGTCGTGATGCTGACTATTTGATTGTTGATGGGTACTCTCTGCACAGAATACCCAATACCCAATGCCGAATACCGAGGTATTATGAAAACACCGGAGCAGAACATACCCGACCTTCATATCATTTACCGGGATTACGATGCGGCGGTCCGGGATTACAAGCAGGAGGCGGTTTGCCGGCCCGGGTGCGCATTCTGTTGCACCCATTTTGGTTCGGTCGATATGACGACCCTGGAGGGGCTGGTGATCCATAACCATTTAGCCGCCCTGAGAGCCGGCAAACGGGTAAGGTTTCAAAAACTCCTGGACAAGAACCGACGGGCCAAAGAAAAAGGAACCTCCGACACCTGTCCCTTCCTGTCGGATGATCAGCATTGTGGCATTTACGAGGTCCGACCGTTCAGTTGCCGGCAGCTCTATTCCCTCAGGGATTGTAACGGCAACGGTCCAACCGTGCATCGTCAGGCGGTTGAACTCGCACGAAACACGGTGATCCGTCTTCAGCAGCTGGACCATACCGGCTATTCCGGTCACATGAGTTTCATTCTGGAACTGCTGAACCGGAAACCATTTCGCAGGCTCTACCTCTCCGGCGGTTATGATCCACAGCGCATTGTCGCCTTCGGCAAACGCTACGGCATCGTGATCAACCGCTCGGCGTCCGGCATGCGGTAGGATTGCAGATAAGCAGAGCATCCGGCAGGGGACGTTCATTATCCGATTATCTTCTGCGTTTAAATCCCGCAGCATCGCTGCAGGAGCACCATAAAGTCGTGTAACGATGTTATTTCGGAAGGAGGCACTATGGAGTTTAGGGCGACACAAAAAGAAACCGTCGTATTGAACCCGAAGAAAGACATGGCCCGAAGATCCATCCCCAGTGAAATACGATTCGATCCCCTTACGGGGAGAAGTGCGCGGATCTGTCATTTTATGAAATTGCAGTGGGAAAAACCGGATTTCGAAAAAATGGTTGCCGGGACAGACGCGTGGTGCCCCTTTTGCCCGGACAAAGTCATGGATGTGACGCCGGCCTTTCCGGAAGAAATTCTACCCGAGGGGCGAATGGTATTCGAGGACATGGTGCTGTTTCCCAACATTGCGCCCTACGACAGCCTGGGGGCCGTCGCCACCATGGCCGGCCGGCATTACATTCCCATGACCGAGTTTACTACCGAGCGCATGGCAAAGGCATTCGGTTTGGCCATGGATTTTTTTCGACGGGTGCGAGATATCAACCACCCGGAGTCGGTCTACCATGTCGTTAATTGGAACTATATGCCGGTGTCCGGCAGTTCGATCATCCATCCCCATCTGCAGGTATTTGCCACGTCCACGGCTCCGGATTTAATGCGGCGCGAACTTCAAGCCGCTCGCAGTTATAGCAAATCCAAGGGAGGTAACTACTGGGAGGATCTGGTTCGTTCGGAGACCGAACGTGGTGATCGATACCTGGGCCGTATCGGTCGGACCACCTGGCTGACCGCCTATGCGCCCATCGGAGTCGCCGGGGACGTGCTGGCTGTTGTCGATGATGTGAGCAGTACCCTGGAACTGACTTCGGATGATTTTATCAGCATCGCAGAAGGGCTTCGGAAGGCCATGGCCGCCTATGACAAAATGGGGATATACAGTTTCAATATGAACTTTTTCACCGGGTCTGTGGGGGATTCTTTCACACGCTTTCATTTGCTGTTTTCGCCGCGGACCTTTTTCAACCAGTCGTTGGGCACGCCGGATATCGGTGCGCTTCGCAATCTGTTCAATGAGACATTGTGCATGGCCTTTCCCGAAGAGATCAATCAGATGCTGAAAGAGCACTTTTAAGCCATGTCGTTCGTACACCGATGAATCAAGGGAGACAAAACCGATGAGCGATACGTTAGAGGCAATGGTGTTGGCCTCGTTTGCGGCCGATTCGTTGGCGCTGGGGGCGCACTGGATATATGACACAGGAGAGATAGACGGGCAGATCGGCAGGGTGGATCAACTTTTCAAGCCCCCCGCCAATACGTTTCATCCTACCAAAGATAAAGGAGAATTCACCCATTATGGGGATCAGACGCTGGTTCTGCTGGAATCCATTGCAACATCCGGAGGTTTCCAGATCGATTCGTTTGCCGCAAGCTGGCAAGATTTTTTCAAGGGATACAACGGGTATTTTGATCACGCCACCAAAGAGACCCTCGAGGGCTTTGAAGCGGGAAAAGGCCCGGACAAGTCAGGATCGACCTCCACCGACCTTGGGGGTGCGGCCCGGATTGCCCCGCTGGTTTACCGATATGCAGATGATCTGGATGGTTTAATCGACTGTGCCGTGGCACAGACCGCCATGACACACAACCATTCCCAAGTGATCCGATCGGCGGAGTTTCTGGCACGGGTGACCCGCGAGGTACTCAATGGAAAGGCCCCGACCGGGGCCATTGAGGCCGTTGCCGAGGAGGGCTTTAAACGGGGCGATTTCGGCGCACTCGTCTCCCAGGGGCTGGAGTCTGCCCCCAAAGACACCCGGCAGGCCGTTCTTGGCTTTGGCCAGCATTGCGGGACCCCGGCCGCACTACCGGCGGTGATTCATTTAACGGTTCGTTACGAAGAGGACTTGCAGACCGCCCTGATTGAAAATGTCATGGCCGGTGGCGATTCGGCAGCCAGGGGTATGGTGGTCGGGATGATTCTGGGAGCCTATCTGGGCCGGGCCGCCATACCGGAGCAGTGGCTTTCGGATCTTAAATCCCTTTCATCCATAGAAGCCCAACTCAAGCAGATTAGCGGATCATGACCACGAACGGAGCACCCGCCGCGGTGGACCTGGTCTCCGTACACGGAGGCCACAGCGGGCAATTCTGTCAGCACGCCAGGGACACCCTGGAAGACGTTGTTCTCGGCTACGTCCGGAAGGGGTTTTCATGGGTCGGTATTACCGAACACATGCCGCCTGTGGAGGATCGATGGCGCTATGAGGACGAGCGGGAGGCGGGACTTAGCGCCCGTTTTCTGTATGATCGGTTCGGCGAGTATGTGAACCAATGCCGCCGACTTCAGGAGAAATATCAGTCTTCACTGCGGATTTTCGTCGGCATGGAGACGGAAACCTACCCGGGAGCCGTGGAATATGTCCGGAAACTGCAATCGACATTCCCACTAGATTACATTGTCGGATCGGTACACCATGTGGACGGATTCAATTTTGACGGGTCCGCGGAGGGCTATAAAATCGCGGTGCGTGAGACCGGCGGCATCACATCATTGTACTGCCGGTACTTTGACACACAGTATGAAATGATCCGGGATCTGAAACCCGATGTGGTCGGGCATTTCGATCTGGTGCGGCTTTTCGATCCGGATTACGACGCCCGCTGGTCCGTTCCGGACGTTCGATCCAGAGTCCAGCGGAACCTGGAACTGGTGGCCGAGTTGGGTCTGATTCTGGACATCAATATTCGAGCCCTGGTCAAAGGTGCCGAGGAGCCCTATCCGGCCCGCTGGATTCTGGAACAGGCTGTAGCCCTCGGTATTGCCGCCGTCCCCGGTGATGATTCCCACGGCCTCGATACGGTCGGGCTTCACATCGAGAAAGCCATCGACACCCTGACGAGGTTGGGCTTTGACACCCGGTGGCAGCGCCCCGGCGGCAAGCGATAGTCCGGGCATGGCACGACATCTTTCAGCACTTGGATAAGAGGACGCAAATCAGAACGCTCTTTTTTATTGTAAAGCCCTATCCACCATATTATTTCTTCGTAGTGTATCTCATGACCCTATCATTGCCGACTAGCCCGAACATTGCATGAAATCCTCAGTTTGGTGCAACGCCCAGGCTAGAAGCCCCGTTATCCGGCGATGGAATTCGATTAAGGCCGTTTGGCACTTCAATCTGCCATGAACAGACCGGTTTCGAAGAAACAGAATATGTTTGCCAAATCACCGGTGGTGCGGTTATGGCAGACCACCTATGAGCGATTCGTACGCATCCGGGGCGAACCCCGGGAAATCGCATTTGGATTCGCTCTGGGTATTTTCATCGGCATGAGCCCGTTTCTCGGTCTCCAGATGGCCATGGCCTTGTTATTGGCGGCCCTGTTCAAATGGAACAAAATATCCGCCATGCTTGGCTGTTGGATATCCAACCCGGTCACCATGCCCATTATCTATCCGGTGGCATATCTGGTCGGAGCCAAACTGGTGGGCATCGAGAAGGCGTACCCGATTCCCGCGCAGATGGATTGGGCCCTTCTGCTCCGGATGCTTGAAAAGTCCCCGGAGATCATTTCTCTCATGACCTTGGGCGGGATCGTTCTGGGCATTCCTCTGGCCGTCACCGGATATGTGTTCGCCTTCTCCGCTGTCAAAAAATACCAGGACGACATCAAACGTAAGCTGGAAGCGGTGAAATCAAAGAGAAGGCAGAAAAAGAAAAAAAAGCGAAAGAAAAAAAAGACCCAGAGAAGACGTTAGGACGGAATCCGGGAGAGAACAGGGGAAGAATACACACACATACATTGCGACTCGTCACCAATAGTTACGATGGCGAGGGTGAAACGCGTCTGTGGTCCATGGTCAACGACACCGTCCGTCTCGGAACCGGAAAGGGAATCGTCGTATCCTTGAGTGCCGCCGTCATACAGAAACTGAGACGCGAGAAACTGATCGCCAAGTGACCAGAAATCGAATAGGTCTGTATGCGGTGCAAATCCGAATGGGTGCTTAAGACAGAATTTTAACAGCTAAGTTGTAAGACCCTCGCTACACCCTCGTGGTGTTGTGTATCCCATCGAGATAATTAATTTACGTATGGAAATAGTCGCCGAATAGAAAAACACGGGAACATGGCAATGAATAACGATCGTTTAAGCAATCGACTGGCCATCGCTTTCGTATTTTCAATTGCGTTTGCATGGGTAGAGTCAGCCGTAGTCGTATATTTGAGGGAAATATATTTTAATGGCAACTTCGATTTTCCGATTAAAGTGATTTGGGAGAACGGGCAAATTGTTCTTGATCAATTATCAAAAATTGAACTGTTTCGCGAATTTGCTACAATTGTCATGTTAATTACGGCCGGTATGGCCCGGGGCAGAAACTCTCTCCAATCTTTTTGCTATTTCATGTTTTGCTTTGGTGTATGGGATATTTTTTATTATGTTTGGTTGAAAGTTCAGACAGGATGGCCTGAAGGCCTGATGGTTTGGGACCTTCTTTTCTTGCTACCTCTGCCATGGGTTGGGCCTGTTATTACACCCGTTCTTATATCGGTGGCACTAATTTCATCCAGCGTGCTGCTACTTTATTACGACCACAAAAGGTATCGGATTACATTGAGGTGGTATGATTTTGCAATTGAAGGATTTCTCGGATTGTTAGTAATTGTCGCGTTTTGTTGGGATTGGAAAAATATTCTACAGATTGGGAATGGGGTGGCGAGGGATGGAATACCCCGAACCTTTGCCTGGTGGCTATATGTCCCATCCTTAACAGTCGCAGTTATCTATTTCTGTATAAGATTACGATTAATTCTTAAAAATAACTTCACGGAAAATAGAAGATGATACATGCAATATGAGCGGGACAAACAGGGCAGTCACGAGTTGCCAGACCTGTCTTGAGTCAAATGGCCATTCTGCCAGCTGGCTGAGGTTCCTCTGGATGTTATATAGTTTGTCTAAATATGATAAATCACATGGGAGAGCCTATGCCCAAGTAAACAGGTTCCAATTACTGTAGGCCACAGACAAGCTGGACCAACTACGGCTACCAATAGAAACAGCCTTCTGAAAAAAGCCAGCCATAATATATCCTGAGAAACAATTAAAATTATCCAGAAAGAAGTCATGCAATAAAGCAGAATGATACAGACGGCGATGCGAGCGGCCAATTTAGATCGGAACCCCCACTTTAAGCGGTCTGAAAACCAAGAGGTGAACTCATCGTCTGAAACTTCAACGACACTTTTTAAAGTACCCGAAGAGTTAAAAAGCTGGTGAGATGACCATACGACGTTAATACTATAACATATATAAAATATTACGAAAAATATAATTGGGGGGCGTGTGTGAGCTCGTCGCCAAGCATTTCGACGACAGATAACAATCAACCAAAACAAGAAAGAAAGGTATTACGCTCCAAAACAGCCACCAAGGAAGTCGGAATCTCTGCGCAATCAGTTCTATATAAATCACAGGTCTCTCGATCTGTTTCACAGACATAGCAACCAGCAGATAGTCTAAAGAAGTCAAATGATCATGTATTTTAACTTAATGCGGGACTGATCATAGTTTGGTTGACTTAATTCTTGACGATGCTTTTTAAAGGGAAACAGTATCTTATGATTGGACTTAGTACTACTTCATGCGAAAATTTTGTTAGTAATGAATCACTATAAAGTCAAGTCAAAAGATGTGTTCTTTATCTTAAAGGAACAGTTGGATTACGGACGCCTTTGCGGTCTGGAAGGTTACGGATGGCTGGACGAGAAAACACTGGATCTGCTGATCACCGAGGCCATCCGGTTTTCAAAGGGGGTCGTCGATCCGCTAAATGCCATCGGCGATTCGGAAGGCTCACGCATGAAGCAGGGACAGGTGATCAGTCCGCCGGCCTTTTGTGACGCGTTTCGGGAATTCGGCGATCAGGGATGGATTGCCGTTGCCCGAAACCCGGAGTTCGGGGGGCAGGGGTTTCCCAATATGATGCGAGTCGTGGTCAACGAGTTCATGTATGGGGCATGTCAGGCATTCAACCTGGCCGCCAGCCTAACCCATGGCGCGGCCCACCTGATCGAGGTGTTCGGCACGAAGGATCTGAAACAGACGTTTGTCCCCAGGATGTACGGCGGCCAATGGTCGGGAACCATGTGTCTGACGGAAGCGGATGCCGGCTCAAACCTGGCCGCCATTCAGACGACGGCCTATCCGGCGGGGGATCAGTACAAGATCCGGGGCTCGAAAATATTCATCTCCTTGGGCGACCACAATCTTACGAAAAACATCATTCACCTTGTCCTGGCGCGGCTCCAGGGCGCTCCCCGGGGCACCCGTGGATTATCCCTTTTTGTCGTACCCAAGCGGCGGGTTCGCGCGGATGGATCTCTCGGAGAAGCCAACGATGTGATATGCACCCGTCTGGAGGAGAAAATGGGGCTGCATGGTTCACCCACAGCGGCGCTTGAATTTGGAGCACGGGATGCCTGCATCGGTTACCTCTGCGGCAAGAAACATCAAGGCTTGTCTCACATGTTTCGAATGGTGAATGCCGCGCGGATCAACACAGGGGTCAGCGGCATGGCCCTGGCCGGCACTGCCTACCGGAATGCACTGGACTATGCACGTCACCGGGTGCAGGGAAAAGCCGTTGCGGATCAGCTTGGGGAAGATGTCGTGATCCTGCGGCATCCGGACGTTCGACGGATGTTGATGGACATGAAAGCCTCGGTGGACGGCATGCGGTCGTTGATCTATTCGGCCGCGTTCTGGTCGGACTTGTCTCTCGGATGGACCGTTTCGGCTGAGCGCGATCATTATGCGGATTTGGCCGAATTTCTGACGCCGATCATCAAGGCCTATTGCTCGGCAGTCGGTTTCCGGGTCTGCGAAACAGCCATCCAGTGTCTGGGCGGCCATGGCTATTGCAAGGATTACCCGTTGGAACAGTATCTCAGGGACGCCAAGATTCTGTCCCTGTACGAAGGAACCAACGGGATTCAATCCATCGATTTGATGGGGCGAAAAGTCACGCTTCGTGGGGGCGCCTGCTTGAGCGCGTTCAAACGGGAATTGGAAGGATTTTGCCGGAGTCATCGGGATCACCCTGGATTGAAATCCCAGATACGGGACCTGGCAAAAACTGCCGAAGCCCTGTGGGCCATGACAGAGAGACTTCGGAGTCAAAAAGAAAGCGATCCGGCGCGATGGGCGGCCGTCACACATCCGGCATTGATGGCATTCGGGGATGTGGCCGTTGCATGGCGATTGCTCGATCTGGCCCGGGTAGCATGGCCCTTTCTCTCCCGTGGCCATCGGAACGACGCTTTTTACCGGGGCAAAGTGCTTCAGGCCATCTATTTCGCAGAAACCAATTTGCCGGTGACCCGGGCGGCCATCCAAACGATGCTGCGGGGTGGCACGGAGGTTGTGGAGATCCCGGATGAGGCGTTTTAAACTAATACGTCTTGATCCGTTGTACCACAGCACGAAACTCGAAATCCGAAACAATATCGAATGACCCAAAACCCCGCATCTCAGGGAGTTATTGACTTCATCTTTTTTTTTGGTTTTGAAAATTCGAATTTAGAATTTGTTTCGAGTTTCGGAATTCGAATTTCGAGGTTGGGTGCAGGATTGCCGATGTGATCGGCGGTTTCATCACAGCTCAGCTGCATTCTTAGGCAGTCAAGAGGGATTGTCTCTTGCCTCTGATGATCACCCGCTTTAATGTCATGTTGCTGGTATTTCTCTAAGAAAAGGTGCCATGTATGAAAAAAAATTACTGTGTAATGAAATCGGAGCCGGGCGAGTATTCGATCTTGGATCTCAAAGAAAGTGACCGGGGCATCGACTATTGGGATGGTGTTCGCAACTATCAGGCACGAAATTTCATGCGTGACGACATGAAGATCGGCGATCGTGTTCTATTTTATCACAGCGGTAAACAGCCGGCCGTCGTGGGCACGGCAAAGGTCGTCAAAGAGGGCTATCCGGACCACACCGCATGGGACTCTCAGAGTCAACACTTTGATAAACGAAGTACTCCTGAGAATCCGGTATGGTTTATGGTGGATATCCAGTTCGAATCAGAATTTCCCAAGCCGTTACCGTTAAAAGAGTTGCGCCAGATTCCCGGACTGGAGGAGATGATGCTCCTGCGCAAAGGAATGCGACTATCCATTCAGCCGGTGACCCAAACGGAATTCGATATTATCGTGAAGGCCGGCCTGGCGAAAAGATGATGTCTGACCTTCCGACACGGTCGCCTGAACATCGTATGACATCTTTTCAGAAGATGGCTGAAACGAAAGCAAATCAAGGTGTTATTGTATTTACTGGGGGATTGTGTGAAAGTACCGTCTGGAACCCTTGACCACGACGGATCAACGGGTTGAAACGGGTCCCCCATTTGGTGCACTGTCCGGGTTCGCCGGGTGAATACGCTTACAGGAGGTTGCCATGGCAAAAAAAGTACTCGTTCCCATCGCCGACGGTACCGAAGAGATCGAGGCGGTATGTATTATCGACATTTTACGCAGAGCGGGAACTGATGTGACGGTGGCTTCGGTAGATGGTCTTCAGATAACGGCCTCAAGGGGGGTCAAGATCCTTGCTGATTGCCTGATATATGATTGTCTGACCACCGACTACGACTTGATCGCGGTTCCCGGAGGAATGCCGGGCGCCGAGCGGCTCAGCGATGCGGATGCCGTAGTCCGCTTGCTCCAGGCGCAGCGTCGAAAAGAGCGGCTTTTTGGGGCCATCTGCGCAGCGCCGGCGGTGGTGCTCGAGCCCCACGGCCTTCTGGAAGATCGCCGGGCCACCAGTCACCCCTCCTTCTCGGATCGACTTTCGGATCAGTCCGCCATTGATTCGAGAGTGGTCGTCGACGGCAACGTCGTCACCAGCCAAGGTCCGGGTACCGCCATCGAGTTTGCTCTAAAGTTGGTGGAATTGCTGTTCGGCAAAGAAAAAGCGGATGAGGTCGCCGAGCCCATGATGGTACCCTAAAGCAGGTATTAGGTATTCGGCTTGAGGGAAAGACTATGGGATATTATAGAAGCAAGTACCCAATACCCAATACCTAATACCGACATTCAGATGGCAAACATCTTCTGAACTCGGAGTTTCAATAAGGTGGCTAGCCAATCGCATTCTGGGAGGCTCGTTGTCGGCCTCATTTCCGACACCCACGGGCTGTTGCGGGAGGAAGCCGTCAACGCCCTCCAGGGCGCGGATATGATTCTCCACGCCGGTGATATCGACATACCCGATGTGCTCGAAGGGCTGCGGGCCGTGGCCCCGCTTGTCGCGGTTCGGGGCAACATGGATTTCGGTCGGCTTCGAAGGGAGCTGCCGGAAAGCGACATCGTTGAGGCCGCCGACCAACTGATCTACATAATTCACGAAATCGACCGCATCGATCTGGATCTGGCCGCCGCCGATATCAGCGCGGTCGTTTACGGTCACTCCCACAGACCCCGCATCGAGACACGCCAGGGTGTTCTGTTTATCAATCCCGGCAGTGCCGGACCTCGCCGATTTAGCTATCCGGTGACGGTGGCGCGGGTTATTATCCGGGACGGCCAACTAAAGGCTGAGATTGTCGACGTGGACACCCAAGCCATTCTGAAACAGTCATGATCTCCATAGAGATACCTGGATTCGGCCAGGTGGAACTCGAACATCTGGTCCTCGACTACAACGGCACGATCGCCTTCGACGGAGATTTAATCGAAGGTGTTGACGACATCCTGTTGGAATTGGCCGACACCCTATCCATCCATGTATTGACCGCGGACACCTTTGGTACCGTCAAGCAAAATCTTGCAGGAACACCTTGCAACGTCGTTGTGGTACCCGAACACCAGCAGGATATCGAAAAACGGGATTACGTGGCATCGCTTGGACCTGAGACCACCGTCAGTGTCGGAAACGGAAGAATCGACAGATTCATGCTCGATATCTCGCGCATCGGGATCGCTGTCGTTCTCGGTGAGGGGGCATCATCGAGCACTCTCCAAATGGCTGATATCGTCTGCACAGATATCCTGGCCGCGTTGAACCTGCTGAGGAATCCCCTGCGTCTGGCGGCGACGTTGAGAACCTAAACCGATTCTGGATACTGGATGCTTGTCCGCCTCAGGCTCGCTGGATGCCGACTTCGGGACCACGGGCTAGCGGGCGGACGGGCCCACGGGCAAACGGGCGGACGGGCCAACCCTTCGACTCGCATTGCTCGCTCAGGACAGGCGGGCAAACGGACAAAGCGGTTTAAACACTCATGACAACCAGGCAGCCGGTGAACGTCGGGTGGAATTCGGATGAACTTGCAGCGCCGGGCACCTATTGCCTTATCCTGAGACTCGAAAAGGCGGCACGGATCCGGATCGGCGCCCTGGGTGGTGTTCCGTTCCCGGCAGGCTGGTATGCATATGTGGGAAGTGCTCTCGGCTCCGGCGGATTAAAGGCCAGGCTGTCCCATCATGTCCGACGGACAGGCCGGTGTCACTGGCATATCGATTATTTGAGGCAACGGGCCGTGGTCGAGGGGGCATTCGTGACATTAGCAGACGTTTCCTATGAACATCGCTGGGCGTTGCGGGTATCGAGGACTCCTGAAGCGACCATTCCCGCTCGAGGATTCGGTGCATCCGATTGCCGTTGTCCGGCCCACCTTTTTCATTTTAAACACCGCTCCTTGATCGGTACCCTGGAGCGGTTTCTGGTAGCCCAAATACCCCCGAAACAACTCCTAACATTTCTACATTACCGGAAAAATTGCTCTTGACAGGCGATGGCGGCATCCGCTATCAGAAAGTCTGTTGGAAAAACGTGTTAATGACGAGGCAACAATGACTTTTATCCGCTGGTGGTGGTGGCACAGGACCTGAAGTTTGCTCACCACCTGTAACACGTAACGAAAACACACGAGGCTGTGGGCGGCTTCAGCGTTCTACCCCGAAGTGGCTCACGGCTTTTTCTTTTGCCGGGGCTGCCAGGGGCACCTCGGTTTTTTTATTTGAAAGCATCGATAATTATAACCTCATGGCGCAACATGGGGACCGTTAAAATAAAAAGGAGGAAAACATGGCGGCCAGAAAGATCGTTCTCAGTGAATCCGAAATCCCGAGGCAATGGTATAATATTCTTGCCGACATTAAAATGAATCCACCCCTGGGGCCGGATGGCAATCCGGTGTCACCGGATATGCTGTCGCCGGTGTTCCCCATGAATCTGATCGAACAGGAGGTCAGCCCGGATCGATGGATCGACATTCCGGAAGAGGTTCTATCGGTTTATGCCATCTGGCGACCATCGCCCCTGGTGCGGGCGACGGCCCTTGAAAAAGCGCTCGACACCCCGGCGCGGATCTATTTCAAGAATGAGAGTGTCAGCCCTCCGGGGAGCCATAAGCCGAATACGTCTGTCCCGCAAGCCTACTACAACAAAGTCTTCGGCATAGAACGTATGACAACGGAAACCGGGGCTGGACAATGGGGGAGTGCGCTGGCATTCGCCTGCGCGCAATTCGGAGTCGAGTGCAAAGTCTACATGGTCCGTGTCAGCTTCGATCAGAAGCCCTACCGGAAGGCCATGATGGAGGCCTGGGGCGGAACATGCGTGGCCAGCCCAAGCACCGAAACCAAAGCCGGTCGGGACATCCTGGAAAAATTTCCGGACACCCCCGGCAGCCTCGGCATTGCGATCAGCGAAGCCATTGAGGCGGCAGTGAGCGATTCTTCCGGAAAGACTCGATACTCGCTGGGCAGCGTGCTGAACCATGTCATGCTCCACCAGACGGTTGTGGGCTTGGAGGCCAAGAAGCAACTTGAACTCATCAATGAATACCCGGATGTCATCATTGGATGTGCCGGTGGCGGGAGCAATTTCGCCGGATTGGCGTTTCCGTTTGTCCTGGATAAAATCAACGGAAAGGAAATCGCCATCCATCCGGTGGAGCCGGCAGCCTGTCCCACCCTGACCAAAGCACCGTTTGTCTACGATCATGGTGACACGGCCCGCTACACCCCGCTGCTGCCGATGCACAGCCTGGGTCATGCATTTGTGCCGCCGCCGGTGCATGCCGGAGGACTTCGTTACCACGGTATGGCACCTACGGTCAGTCAGCTAGTCAACGAGGGCATTCTCGAGGCCAAGGCGGTGACCCAGCTGGATGCCCTTTCAGCCGGCGTTTTGGTGAGTCGCACAGAAGGGATCATACCGGCCCCGGAAACCACCCACGCTCTGGCGACCGTGGTGGAAGAAGCAAAGAAGGCCAAAGAAGAGGGCAAAGAGAAGGTCATCTTGTTCAACTGGAGCGGCCATGGCCTGCTTGATCTGACGGCCTATGAAAAATTCCTGTCCGATGAATTGAAGAATTTTGTGCTGAGTGACGAAGAAATCGAAGAGGCTGAAAAGGTGTACGCCGAATTCCCGAAACCACAAACCCTTAAGAGCCGATAACCATATTAATTAAGGGGGCAGCGGTGAAAAGACGTTCGAACTCCAGTCGGTTTGTTGAATGGGTTTAAATTTCAAATACCAAATCACAAATCTCAAACTGACCTTGCCGGTATGTGAAGTCCCGAGCTTCCCACGGCCTGGGTCTCATATTCCTGGGTAGAACGTGTAAGGAACCATGGAAAACCAAGGTGCGCGACCGGAAGATAATCGGGAGTTGATGCTCGGCAATGAGGCCATTGCTCGGGGATTTATTGAATCCGGATGTGCCATGGCCACCTCGTACCCGGGAACCCCGGCGTCGGAGATCCTGTCTTCGGTGATCCGCTTCAAGGATCAGGCGCTGCAGCCGGTTCATGCCCAATGGGCGGTCAATGAAAAGGTGGCCTTTGAAATTGCCTACGCCGGAAGCATGGTCGGCCTTCGGACCGCCGTCAGCATGAAACAGGTCGGGCTCAATGTCGCGTCGGATCCATTGATGAGCGCGGCCTACATGGGGACCCGGGGCGGATTTGTTGTCGTCAGTGCCGACGATCCCGGCCCCCACTCGTCCCAGACCGAACAGGACAGCCGATTGATGGCCATGCTGGCCAAAATACCCGTGCTCGATCCGTCCTCCCCAAGCCAGGCCCGGGACATGGTCGCTTTGGCCTACAAGCTCTCCGAAGAGTTCGAAATTCCGGTCATGCTGCGCCCCACGACACGTGTGTGCCACGCCCGTCAGGACATTCGGCTCAATACCCCAATGGCGGCCCGGGACGATGTGACATTCGAGAAGAATCCGGCCCGGTGGGCGGCGACACAGAAATTTCGATTTCATTTACATCAGGAACTGGAGGCGAAATTAAAACGGCTCGCCAGCCATGAAATGACGGAACCGTTACAGCTCAATCCCGGTGTGACGGGGGACCGGGCGGTGGTTGTCTCCGGAGTGGTGACGGCTCATGCCCTTGAGGTCTTCCAAGACCTGGGGATATGGGAAACGGTTCCCCTCTTTCAGGTGCTGCAGCCGTTTCCCTTGCATACCGGATTCATTGACCGGTTGCTGGTGGCCTGTGAATCGGTTCTCGTCGTAGAAGAAACCACCGGCGTCATTGAAATGCAGATATCCGACCGGCATCGGGTGTCCGGGAAAACAAACGGTGCCGTGCCTTCGGTGGGGGAACTCAGCCCGGAGACGGTGGAGCAAGTGATCTGCCGATATATGAACTTACCTGAACCAAAGGCCGTTCCGGCGACTGCCCCTGGAAGGCGGCCGACATTGTGCGCCGGCTGTCCTCACCGGGCCAGCTTTTTTGCCATCAAGAAAGCAGTTCCCCGCGGAATCTATACAAGTGATATTGGCTGTTACACGCTGGGCCTGAATCTGGGAGCCGTCCAGACGGTATTGTGCATGGGAGCAGCTGTCAGTCAGGCGGCGGGTTTTTATCATGCCCATAAACATTTGGAAAAACGCCCGGACATCGTGGCGACCATCGGCGATTCCACCTTTTTCCATGCCGGCGTACCGGCACTTATCGATGCGGTATCCCAGAATGTCCGTTTCGTCCTGGTTATTCTCGACAACCGAACCACGGCCATGACCGGCAACCAGCCCACACCAGCGACGTTAGACAGCTCAGGGGCGGTCAATCTCGAGACCCTGGTAAAGGGATGCGGTGTAAAATTTTGCCGGGTCGCCGATCCTTACGACGTATTGGACTTTATCTCCCTGTTAAAAGAAGCGGTCACCTTCAGCCACTCCGAAGGACCGGCTGTCGTCGTGGCCCGCCATCCCTGCCTTCTGGACGGACAGAGCCAGGAAACCTCTCGGGAAAAACATCTGCTGCAAGTTACCGAAGATTGTGATGGTTGCGGATATTGTATCCAGCATTTTGAGTGCCCCGCCATGAGCCAGGACGAGGAAACAAAACAGGTGTCCATCGATCCGATGCTTTGCGACGGCTGCGGGGTGTGTTTGAGTGTGTGCCGGACGGATTCCATCCAGAAGATATAGGTATCAGGTATTAGGTATTAGATATTTGGTATTGGGTACCGGAATAGACTTCAGGTGTCAGGTTTCGGGTGTCAGATGACAGAGGACAGAGGTCAGATGACAGATGTCTGATGTCAGAGGTCGGAAGTCAGATATAGAGCACCAGGAAGCATCCTGACGGCTATTCGCAGCGGATACCCAATAGAAGATACGGAACACCAAATACAAAACACCAAACACAAAACACGAAACACCAAACACTACTCTACGCCTGTTCATTGGGGTGGCGTAATTTGACCCGGCACTATAAATGCCTATGAGCGAAATTCACCAACAAATAATTATCAGCGGCGTCGGCGGTCAGGGGGTGCTGTTCGTGACCCGGTTGATGGCAGAGGCCGCCATTGTCCAAAAATTACCGGTGCTCACATCCGAAACCCATGGAATGGCCCAGCGGGGAGGAACGGTTATCTCTCACCTGAAGGTCGGCGAATTTGCCAGTCCACTGATACGTCATGGCCGGGCCGACGGGATGCTGGCGTTGAAAGCCGAAGGGGTGGCTCAGTTCCAAGGGTTAGTGAAGCCGGGCGGATGGATTGTGGCCAATTCTGCAGTTCCTATCGAGACGGATGATCACTTGCAAGCCTTTTTTGCCGACGCGGATCGGGTGGCCATCGAGCTCGATAATCCCAAGGCCGTCAATCTGGTGATGCTGGGATATTGTTTGGGCACTGTTGCCGAAGGGACAAACGCCGACCTGTCGGCGGACCTGACGATGAATCGCGTCAAGGCGGTTCTTCAATCCCGATTGGGGGATCGGAAAGATCTTCTCAAGATTTCTGTGGCGGCTCTGGAGGCCGGTTTCAATAGCAGATGA
>Ga0056120_1000031_pt1 | contig 26380 bp, 41 predicted proteins | sample WorMettaBAHAMAS2_FD_71121 | JGI IMG/M metagenome (GOLD analysis project Ga0056120, IMG submission 71121) | Marine gutless worms symbiont microbial communities from Max Planck institute for Marine Microbiology, Germany - Olavius tantulus BAHAMAS.2 ...
TTGTTTGGGATTTGAAATTTGGGATTTGCTATTTGTTATTTATCATTTGAGATTTGGGATTTGATCTTTGGTTTTTGTTTGTGATTTGAGATTTGGGATCTGGGATTTATCATTTGTGATTTGCTATTTGGTATTCGTCTATAATACCTTTTTAGCTCGTGCACAATTTTCCACATCCCCCATGACGATCAACGTCATTCCAGGCTCTAGGGTGTCTTCCGGGAGAGGGTTGAATTGAATTACCTCCCCTGGTTTGCGAGAGGCCAGAAGCAGAAGTTCGAATCGCTCCTTGAGCCCGGATTCGATGACCGGCGTTCCTGCCATGCTCGACGATGAGGATATGGTCAGTTCGTTGATTCTGAGATTCCCCTGGCTGCTCCGTAGCATCCGATCAGAAAATCCACCGCCGCCGGTCGAATCATTTCGGAGGCCATCCGGAGCGCCCCGATAGCACTGGGTGAGACCACCCGGTTGGCCCCGGCGTTGATCAGTTTCGATCTCAATGGTTCTTCCATCACCCGGCTGATGATTCGGATACGTTCATTATACATGCGGGCCGTTATGGTGACATACAAGGCGTCCTTGTCCGAAGGAAGGCAGATGAAGAATCCGGCGGCACGTTCCAGGCCGGCGGATATAAGATTCTGATCTTCGGTGGCATCGCCTTTAATAAACAACAGGCCGTCCAAAAGGCGGGCGCAGCGATCGATTTTCTCCGGATCGTTTTCGATGAGAACCACCCGTTCATTGTTTTGGATCAACTCCTGCATCACCGGCTGGCCGGTTTCCCCGCCCCCGCACACGATGTGATGCCCGGACAGCCTGCGGATCCGTTTGACCATTTGTTTGGCCCGCAGCAGTCCTGATAGCTCGCCCTCGATGAATACGGCCGTCAGATTACTGATACCGTAGAGAATCACTCCTGCACCGAAGGTGATCAAAATCATTGTAAAAATCTGGGCGGGAATATTACCAGTAATTTCGATCACCTCGCCATAACCTACGGTGGTCAACGAAATCACGGTCATGTACACGCAATCAATCAGGGAGTATTTACCGTCAAAAATAAGATAATAACCGATGCTGCCGGCTAATATGATCAGGACAATCGCCACCAGGACCAGGTAAAGGCGCTTTGCAACAATGGACATAGCCATACCTCTATTGCGGGTTGCCTGCCGGAGAGGGATGATGGTCGCTAAGCTCGAACTATCCGATGTTCATCGAATTTTCAACAGAGAAGGGCCCAGCCGCACCCATCACCCTCGGAATCCCATGAGTTGAGGCAGCCACAGGACCAGATCAGGCATGTAGGTCATGACGGCCAGGACCAGCAGCTGTATGATGATAAACGGAATGACGGCACGAGATACATAAATGAGATTTTTATTGGCGATTGCCCCGGTGATATACAGGCTGACCCCCATGGGCGGTGTGCAGTAACCTATGGCCAGATTCACCGTCGTGATCAGCCCAAAGTGCATCCAATCTACGTTAAAGGCATCGAGCATGGGGAGAAACACAGGGCCGAGGATCATTGTGGCGGAAATGATGTCCATGAACATACCCACAAACAACAGCAGCAGGTTCACGGCCAGTAGAAACACCACCGGCGACTGGATGGCGGAAAGAACGGTTTGGGTGATGGTTCCGGGGATGTCTTCCAAGGTCAGCAGGCGGCCGAAACAAACGGCGCCGGCAACAATAATCAACAGCGTGGCAGAGGTTACGGCCGAATTGACCGTGATCTGCTTCACCTGCTGGAACCGAATCGACTTATGGATGACGATCTCCACAAAAAAGGCATAGACACAGGCCACCACCGCGGCTTCGTTGGCCGTAAACGCACCTGAAAAAATACCACCGAAAATAATCAGCGGCAGCAGCAGCGACCAGAAACCGTCCTTGAGAACCTTCAGGACGTCCATCACCGACGGCACTGGAAGACGCGTGATCTCCGTCTTTTTCCGGAAGAAGAAATACGTGTAGGTGCAGACACCCAGCATGATAAGCACCCCGGGGACAAACCCCGTCAGGAACAATCCCTCCAGGGATACGTTGCTGATCATGCTGTAGAGGATCATACCGATGCTGGGCGGAATGATGACGCCCAGATTCGGCGAGGTGGTCATCAGCCCTAAAGTGTATTTCTCCGGGTATCCGTTGTCGATAAGCGCCGGGATCATAAATCCCCCCAGGGCGACCACCGTGGCGCACGGTGGAACCGGATATCGCGCCGAACAGACCGCATGCGAGCACCCCGGCCATGCCGAGCCCGCCCGGAAGCCAGCTGACCAGGGCATTGGCCACCTTGATGAGCTTTTCGACAATGGAACCGGCCGTCATGATATTGCCGCAGAGGATGAAAAACAGCACCACTACCAGGGCAAAATTATCCATGCTCCGCAGCAGCGTCTGGGCCAGCAGGAGCAGGGGCAAGTCGGTAAACAGGAGGAATCCGAGAACAGCCGTAAAAAAAAGACACATAAAAACCGGGATGTAGGAGGCCATGCAACCCAGGAGGATGAGTAAGATAATAACGTGGGATGTCTCCATATACCGGTTTCCTTTTCGGTCTCGCGTTAAATCCGTTCCGTTTTAGGAGCTCTTTTTCGCGGCTCTCAGTTCAACGATATCTTCGTAGAGCACCTGGAGGGTTCGAAGAAACATCATCCCGCCCATCAAGGGCAGGATCGAAAATATATAGACCAGCGGAATTTGCATAATGATGGTTTTCTGGTTCGTCTGAACCTGGAGAGCCGCCATCAACCAGCCATAATAAAATACAAACACTGAAAAAACGAGGGTCACCAGATTGCTGAAGAACGTCAACGGCACTTTGATTTTGGGAACCAACTGCACGCGTCAATCTTGATCATGGACCGTGCCTTCACGGCGGCGCTGCATCCGATCAGCGTGGTATAGATGATCACCTCCCGCACCAGCTCTTCGGACCAGGCCAGGGTGTAGTTAATCGTATAGCGGAGGGTGACATTCGCAAACAGGGCTAACAGCGCCACCATGACACTGATAAACAGGGTCCATTCCTCGAAAAAGGACAAAATGCGATCGATGACTTTGAAGATTTTTCCAATCATTCCCGGCTTCCTCTTAATTCAGGCGCGTTCAACGCCCCGTGTACCCTTCCGAGAGTGGACCCAGGTTCCGTCGGCGTCCCATCTTCGGCTGTAAAACGGGATCGAATCGTCCCTTGAGAACATAAATAAAGGGGGCTTTACCGGAAAGCCCCCTTTTTTTTAATGTCACATCGTATCGTTACGGCTTGTAGCCCATGTAGTCCTGGACCTCTTTGAGAAAATTATTCGGGCGATAGGTATCACCCGGATACAGCTTGTTGATTTCCCCCGCATATTTCTTATGAACGGCATTGCCTTTCTTTTTCAGCGTAGCCATCTGCTCTTGGGGAAGGGTAAAGAACTGGATGCCGTTTTTCGAGGCTTTCATGATCTGCACGGCTTCCTGCATTTTGGTCTGGTCCCGTATGTCGGCGCTGACGTCGCGGACGACCTCCACAAAAATTTTCTGGAGATCCGGCGGCAATTTGGCAAACCATGCCTTATTGAACACCCAGATAAAGAGCCCCTGGGCATAGTCGATATACGTGTAATATTTGGCGACTTCGAACTTCTTGGTGATATTGCACACCATGGGGGTGTGGTTCAGTCCTTCAATGACCCCCTGTTTCAGCGCCACCGGCACGTCCGGCCACGGCATGACCACCGCGTTGATATTCCACTGCTTGTAGAGGAGCTGATTGACCGCGGCTTCGGCCGTTCGGAATTTGACCTTTCTCGCCTGTTTCAGATTCTGCACCGGAGTCGTGGTTGCCCATCCATAATTGCCATACCCGGTAATGTCAATACCCATGATGCCCTGGTGGTCCATGGCTCTCATGAAGTGATCGAATAGCGGGCCGCTGGCAATAAATTTATCCAGTTTTTCAAATGAATTGATCAGAAACGGCAGATTCACCAGGCCAAAGCAAGGCCCCAGGTTAGTAGAGGCCACGGAACTGACGCCCATTCCCTGAATGGCTCCCATTTGGAACTGGTTCAACACCTCCACCTCGCCGCCGAGCATCGAAAACGGCTTGTAATCAATATAGATTTGGCCGTTGGTGCGTTTCCACAGCTCATCGCGTATGGCAAACCCTGTGTAGACCCCCTTGAGGACTGGATGGGAAACATTGGACACAATACATTTGTACTTGGCTCCGGATGGATCGAATGCCGGCTTCCAGGCATCGAGCGACGGTTTCTTGGCCGCAACCGGATTCACTAGCAGTAGCACACACGCGATCCCGATGATCGCACCAACAATGGCACCTCTACGCCTCATGTGTTCCTCCTTTCGGTGACTGAGGTCTCCACTAAAAAATAAACACCATTCATTTTCCAAAGATGATTTACAAGCTACATTTCAGCTACCCACGATTTTGTCAAGAGAAAAAACCGCCTTCTTCAGGACCAGCCCTCGTCCTTAGGGCTTATAGGAAACACCCATGAGGTAAAGCCATATTTGGAATGATGGGGATGAGGCCAGGTTCTGCTCACATGCAGACGATGGAAGATGGCAGATCATCACAATTCAACCCGGCATCCCGGTATGGTGGCCCCTTTTAGGACTCGATGCTGTGCCGGCCATCCATTTTTTGACCTCTTGGTTCGTATGAGGTAAACTGGCCGGCATGGCGGATTCGTGTTTGAATCCTTTTTTTACACTGCAGATGAATCTGTTATTAATCGAAAAAACCTGAATTTATTCAACTAATGCCTCTCACCGAAAATACCCTGAACAGACGCATGTGGCTGGTTCTATCGACCATTGTGCTGATCGCTTTCGGGCTTCGCATACACATGATCAACTACAAACAATGCATTGAGACCGATGGGGTCCAATATGTCAAAATCGCCAAGGAACTTTCCGAAGAACACACCCTAACACACACGTTTTATCCGCCGGGCTACCCGTTTTTTATCGCTATCGCCTCAAGGGTGATACCCGACTATGAACTGGCCGCCCGAGTCGTATCGGCACTTGCCGGGGCGCTGTTAATCATACCCGCCCTGCTGGTCTGCCTCCAGATTTATGGCCTCCGAACCGCCCTCGGACTGTCCATGCTGATGGCATTTTACCCGCCTCTTGTAGAGTACTCGACAACGGTCTCCACGGAAGCCCTATTCTCTCTTTTCTTTATGTGGTTCGCCTACGCGTCGCTGAGGGCATTAAGAACAGATAAGACGCTCCATTTTCTTTTTGCGGGGGCATGCGTGGGCATGATGTACCTCATACGCCCTGAGGGCATCGGATTTTTCCCTTACCTGGCAGCGGCCTATCTCATTCGTTATGTGACGGTGGATGCCGTGACCACCCGAGAATTCGTCCGGAATCTGCTCTGCTTTTGTACCGTATTGATTATCATCACCGTACCTTACATGATGCTCATCGGCGGTATCAGCGGTAAAACCGACCATGCGCTATCGGTATGGTCAAAAACCGTTGGGCATGCAAACATCGTTCGGGCCCATGACGAGCTTGAATTGGACAAGGATGCCACCAAGGGGACATCTCTGCTGGGGGAATTCAGAAAACATCCGGGGATGATGGCAAAACGCTTTTTCATGACCTGCATCTGGTTCACAAGTGGGTCATCCCGGCCCTGTTTCTGCCGGTGATCCTGGTCCTGCTGGGGCTGGGGCTCTTTCAGCTGGATTTCAGATGGGAGGAGGCGTACCTGTATTTCATTTGGCTGCCTTATCTGGCTGTTCTGTTCATGTTGGTTGATGCCAGATTTTTCTTGGCATTTGTACCGATGGGTCTGATGATCGCTGTCAGAGGGATCAAAACAATCAGCGAATTATATTCCGAACGTCTGCGGCGGGGTCACGGTCCAGTTGCATTCACCACCGTTTTGGTCTTGATCCTGCTGAGCATAATGCCGTTTACCTTTCGCCCCATCTATCGCCCGGACGCCAATCTCGTATACAAGGAAGCGGGCAGTTGGATGAAGGAACATCTGGCGTCCGTTCCGAGGATCAGGGATCGGAAACCATTCGTCGCCTACTACTCAACAGGCATTCAACTCCACATGCCGATCGGCAACATCACGGAGGTCGTCGACCAGGCCCGGTTGCATCACGCCCAGTGTTCGGCCAGAGCTATCTCCGCTGCTGTCCGAGTCCTACACGTCTGACGACCTGCAGCTCGTGAAGGTCTTCAACGCCCACGGCCAAACGCTATTTCTCTATGAACTTCTCTAACAGCCCGGGCGGACCTGTTTGGGCTTCCGGGAACGGTGTTATGAACGGATCCCGTAAATTCAGTCCGTTTCCGAGGATCTCTGTTTACCGGGGATGATATTTTCGTAGAACCAGGCAGGCATTTCCACCACCGAACCCGAAGGAATTGCTGAGGGCAACATTGACATCCAGTGACGCGGCCCCATCTGTCACATAATCCAGCGGACAATCCGGATCCGGTTCCCGGTAATTGATGGTGGGGGGAACGTTCCCGGTTTCCAGCGACTTCACGGTGGCGACAAATTCAACCGCACCGGCGGCGGCGATAAGATGGCCGATCATGGATTTGATGGAGCTCATTTTCAATCGGTCCGCAGCATCTCCGAACACCTTGAGCACCGACTGACTTTCAATTCGGTCATTGAGCAAGGTGGAGGTGCCGTGGGCATTGATGTAATCAACCTGAACCGGGGTGATGCCGGCATCGGCCATGGCCGATTCCATCACCCGAACCATACCGTCTCCGGTTGGTTCGGGAGCGGTGAAGTGAAACGCATCGGCGGTGTTGCCGAACCCAATGAGCTCGGCGTAAATCCTGGCGCCCCGATCCCGAGCATGGGATAAGCTTTCCAGCACCGTCACCCCCGCCCCTTCTCCCATGACAAAACCGTCCCGGGTGCGATCAAACGGCCGAGAAGCGGTTTCCGGTGAATCATTGCGTCTGGAGAGCGCCCGGGCGGCACTGAACGCGCCGATCAGCAGCGGGGTGATGCACGCCTCGGTTCCACCGGCAAGCATGATGTCGGCCCTTCCATCCTGGATGGTTCGAAACGCCTCACCGATAGCACTGGTACCGGTGGAGCAGGCAACGGAAGGCGCGGATATGGGTCCTCGAAGTCCGTGGACAATGGAGATCATCGATGCGGTCATGTTGATCATCACCATGGCCACGACAAACGGACTGACCGTTCGGGGACCCTTGTCCAGGTACAGGAGATGTTCCTTCTCCAGCGTGCCGATTCCCCCAATGCCGGAGCCGACAATGGTGCCGGCCCTCCGGGAATCGAACCCTGTACCCGAAAGCCCGGAATCGGCCATGGCCATGTCGGCCGCCGCCAGTCCGAACTGAGTGGCTCGATCCGTTCGTCGAACCGTCTTGACGTCAATCCACTGCCTTGCATCAAACTGCTGAATTTCTCCGGCAATTTGGGATGCAAAATCGGATGGGTCGAATCTCGAAATGCGATGGATTCCGTTTTTGCCGGCCATCAACGCATCCCAAAACGCATCGACCCCGATCCCATTCGGGGCCACGGCACCCAGTCCCGTCACAACAACCCGGTTTTTATCTTTCGCTTCAGGCATAACCGCTTAGGTACCTCCCCCCATGAACGTCAGAATGAAAATCGAACTGCCTGATTGCACGCTGTTTTTACACCATTTCCGAAAGAACTTCCACCTGAAAATTGCTTATGCCAGGGGTGCCCCGCTGGGCCCGCAGGGTGAAATTTTATCATGCTGTTTTCAGTTTACGGACATCTGGAGTTTGGATATGCAGAACATCTCGGAATTTGGACTCACGATTCAGTGTTACCTTATTTCATATTTTCGTTGAAAAAATTTCATGCAGTGGACGCGCCGCGGGTCCAATACCCTTCAGGATCAAAGCGCCGGAGAATGCTTAATTCGTCGTCCGTAGGCGCCGGTGTCGTCCCGAGGGGCTCGCAGGCCCTTATCGGCCAACCGGTGCGTGTCTGGATGGTCTTCAAATCCGTATCCGGATGAATCGAATCCAACACCATCTCGCAGGTTTTCGGATGGAAGGAGAAGCAACCCAGGGTCGTAATCACGCCCCCCGGGCCGCCGCGGGATAGGCTCTGCCGCTGTCGCCATCCGGGGCCGGTTCCGAATCCGGGAGATGTGATATAATCCACCCGAGGCACAAACCGCCGCTTCTCATGGGTCATGATAATGATGTGACGGCGCGCCAGGCAAGCCAGATCGCACGCGCCGCCACTTCCGGGAAGACGCAGAGGGGGCTTGTCATCCGACAGGATACGGGTGGTGTTCAGATTTCCATACCGATCGATTTGAGCGCCGCCGATAAAGCTGACGTCGACGCATCCCTGCTGGAGAAGGGCCATGGCATCTCCGGTATCCGCCAGCCAGCCTGCCTGGTACAAATTGGGCAGATCGCCCATGGTCAGTATCGGTTCCGGGGAAGGGTTGTCTCTGATGATCCCCAGCTCGTAAATTCCCACCGCCTCGGGAGCATGGGTGCATTTTGCCAAAAGAAATCCGAGCAGTGGAAGCCGCATCCCTACAAATACGACTTCACCATCGTGGATCTTCCGGGCCGCAGCCGTCACCATGAGTTCTGCCGCTGTGTACCCTGTCATGGGACCGTCCGGACAATGTGTGTGGCTGTCATAACCATGCTCCATATCCATGCCGAGGGACGCTACCCCCTACGCCAGTGTCACAGTGATCTGGATCTCGACATGATCGGTGTCGGGATCGCTATCGGAATCGGGATCGCTATCGGAATCGGGATCGAAACCGGTCGATCGGCATCGCTGCCGATACCGATTCCGATGAAGATATCAGTATCCGAATTCGACCGGAACGGAAGGCGCGCTGTGCGTGATGATCAAGTCGCGCCGGCGGTCCTCCCCCAGCACCTCTATATAATCGGCCCGGCAAGTGACTCCGTCGACCCACCGGTTGCGCCATCCCAAGAATCCTTGGGCCGTTTTGCTGGCCTGCTGGTATTCCAGAAACGCTTGATGGTCCCGGTTGTAGAAACCCGGCATGGGAGATGGGTGTGCGCTCCACGGCTCCTGGACAACGGCGCCAACCTTAAACGAGGGAATGAGTATCCGATTCGGATCACTTCGGATCGTTTCCTCAGGGACAAGTTCTTCGGCCACCAGTATGACGCGGCGGCTGGCCAAGGAGGCTTCCCGACTGACGCCGAGATTGCCCCAAGCGTGCGCGTTACCGGAAACTGCGGCCCGCTGAACAGAGACCACGGTGACGTCCGGCCGGATCGCTTGCACCGCCACGAGAGGCCGCCCCGTAAATGGGCAGGTCATCTTTTTCAGCCGGCGGTTGGTGCGGAACAGATCACTGCCCAGGGCGGTGAGGGTCGGCATGAACGGAACCCCTGCGGCCCCTGCCCGCAGCGCCATGGTCATGGTCAGGTTGGAATGATCCTCGACGTCCAGGGCACCGGATTCCACCGCCCGTCGAAAATTGTAGCCGGAGCCGGTAATCACATTACCGACCCAGGCCGCCCGAATCCGATCGACACATCCGGCTCCCACAAGCTGATCAAAAAGAATGTCGGATATCGGACCGATCAGGGCTAAATGGCGTTTTTCCTGTCGCATCAACTCATGGCCGGCGGAAAACGGAATGCAGGTCTCCAACCCGCATCCGAGTGCAATCTCACTGCCGTCCGACACAAAGCGATCTATCGCTTCGGCCATGGTCATCTGCTTGGAATCCGGCAAGATAGCCCTACCCTTTGATTTCCATGGAGAAATTCACCGTTTATCCCGGACATTGCAGCACAAGGAGAAGTTCATGGGCAAGACACTTCGATGTGTAGCTGTAGTCCTCCTACCGCACGCCTCGAACCCGCCGTCGCTCTTCAAACTTCCGACTTCGCTCTATGAACTACGACGGGACAAGATGGCGCGCCCATAATTTGTTGGCAGTTCAACGGGTTTCTCAAAAAGCATTCATAGCCTTGCCGTAGCTTCATGAGAAGGCAGGTAACGCAGACCATGGGCTTCTCCTTGTGGCCAGAAGGCGGAACTCTTTTCAGCTCGTTTATCGGTAATTGATGGGTACAAACTGCATGTTGACCGAATGGACGGGAATCCAATATCAGCTTGAGATTATTTCTTTTTCAACCATCCGCTGAAAAGAAATCATGCAAGGTTCGGGTCAGGTTCCCTGGCTACTATAGGAAGGGGCTTTTCGGATGTCAAAGATTTTCAATCTTGACGCCCTGGCCCAATTTCTCCATACTTTTCAGCTATGAATGCCTCACCCACAGACGATCCCCAGTGGCTGATTCAGCGCATCCAGGAAAACGAGGCCATCGCCAGGAAGTTCTTCCTCGTGGAGCGGCAGATTCTATCCGTACTGAATTTTCAGGATCTCTTTAAAGTCCTCTTGGCGGCCATCCAGGATACGTTCCAGGTTCCGTTTGTATGGCTATCCATGATCAACACATCGGATGTCTATCGCCTGATCCAATCACTGGCCGACACGGACATGTCTCACAAACGGCTCACTCTGGTTAAGAAAAGCACTGTTGAATCTCTCTTCGGTGAATCCATGGAGCCGATCCTGGTCAACACCGATCTGGACCGATATCGTGAGGTGATACCCGCCGGTACGTTTGACGCGATGGGGTCTGTGGCCCTGGCCCCGCTGTCCCTCGACGGAGAAATCATCGGCAGCCTTAATCAGGGAGATGTATCGAAAGCGCGGTTCGGACCCGGAAAGGATACCAGTTTACTGGAGCAGTTGGGGATCAAAGTCTCCCTTTGCCTGTCGAATGTGACGGCCCACGAGAAGTTGCGTTATCTGGCGTATCGGGATGTTCTCACCGGATTGCTCAACCGGCGCGTGGTGGGAAATATCCTGGAAAGAGAGTTTGTCCGTTCCCGGCGATACCGGAACCCTCTTTCTGTTGCGTACCTGGATCTGAACGAATTCAAGGCCATCAACGACACCTATGGCCATGAAGTAGGAGATCTGGTGTTGTCCCACTTCGCCGATATCCTGACCCTGTTGTGCCGGGCATCCGATGCGGTGGCCCGCTATGCGGGGGACGAGTTTGTCATCATCCTTCCGGAAACATCCCGATTGGATGCCGAATCGATGTGGGGCGGATTTCAGGATATGTGATCGACCATCCGGCAATCTATGAAGACCTCACCGTACCGGTCTCCTTCAGCTATGGATGTGCCGCCACCACCGATGTGGAGATGGAGTCTCCCGAAGATCTGCTGCGAAAGGCAGATGAGCGGCTTTACCGGGCCAAACATCACCGGGCTCGGAATAGCAAAAAGCCCTGAGGCCTGCACGGCGCTCAGGGCTATGATAACGATTGTCGAGAACGTCGGATAAAGGCTACCCCGATCGGGGTTAATCCGTCTTTTTCTTGGGGGCGGCCTTCTTTTTAGGCTTTTCAGTGGCTCCGGATGCCTTGGCCTCCTTCTCCGGCTTGGCGGCTTTCTTCTTGGGGGCCGCCTTCTTCTTGGGCGTCTCGGACGCCTCGGACGCCTCGGCTTTCTTCTCCGCCTTGGTGGCTTTCTTCTTGGGGGCCGCCTTCTTCTTGGGCGTCTCGGCCGCCTCGGATGCCCCGGCCGAATCGGCTGCTTTTTTGGCCTTGGTGTCCTCCCTCCGGGCCTCTTTGGCTTCCAGAGGGGCTTCCGCCGTCTCCGCTTGTTCCTTCCCGGTTTGGGTCTTCACCGCCGGAGCGGGTTTTTTCTTTTTCTTCTTTTTTGGCTTCGACGCTATTTCTTCAGTGACCAATTCGATCAGACTGATTGGAGCGGCATCCCCTTTGCGCCGTCCCAGTTTGATCACGCGGGTATATCCACCCTGTCGACTGCCGAAACGATTTTCGACCTCTTCAAACAGCTTATGGACCACTGCTTTTTCCCGAACGATGGCAAGGGCCTGCCGACGGGCATGAAGATCTCCCCGTTTTGCCAGTGTGATCAAGTGGTCCGCCCAGCTTCTTAACTCTTTGGCCTTGGCGTCGGTGGTTTGAATGCGGTCATGCTTGAACAGAGACGTGACCATGTTTCGGAACATGGCCTTACGATGGCTGCTCGTTCGATTCAGTTTTATGCCGGATTTTCGGTGTCTCATGGGATCGCCTATGCTCCTTCTTCCGATTCCTCCTCGATGGGAGGAATAAACCCTTCGAGTTTCATTCCCAGCTGAAGTCCCATCTCGGCTAGCACTTCCTTAATTTCATTGAGAGACTTTCTGCCAAAGTTTTTTGTCTTCAGCATTTCCGCTTCCGACTTCAGGACGAGCTGGTAAATCTTATGAATATTTGCATTCTTCAGGCAATTGGCGCTTCTTACGGAAAGCTCGAGTTCCTCGACACTCCGGTAGAGATTCTCGTTGAATTTTGGTTTGCCCTCTCCTTCAGCTTTTTGATCAAGCAGGGGTTGCCGCTCCTCATCAAAGTTGATGAAGATGTTCATCTGCTCTTTGATGATTTTAGCAGCATAGGCAACGGCATCTTCCGGGCGGACACTACCGTCTGTCCACACCTCGAGGGTCAACTTGTCGTAGTCTGTTCTCTGGCCGACACGGGCCTGTCCCACCACGTAATTCACCCGCCGGATGGGTGAAAAGACCGCATCGATCGGAATCGTGCCCACCGGAACATCGTCGTCTTTGTTGCTCTCGGCCAACGAATAGCCCTTCCCGACCTTGACCACCATGTCCATCTTCAATTCACCGCCATTGGGCAATGTGGCGATGTGCTGCTCCGGATTTAGAATCTCTACCTTGCCGTCCGAACTGACGATATCTCCGGCGGTCACCACGCCTTCGCCGGATGACTCGACGGTCACCGTGCGGGGATCTCGATCATCAGCCCTCGGTCTCACTTCCTTGAGATTCAGAATAATTTCCGACACGTCTTCCAGAACCCCTGGAATAACGCTGAGCTCATGCATTACGGCGTCAAATTTGACCGATGTGATCGCTGCGCCGTGGAGCGACGACAGAATCACCCGTCGAAGGGAATTTCCGATGGTGATTCCGAATCCTCTTTCCAGCGGTTCGCACACGAATTTGCCGTAGTTGGCTTTGCTGGACATCTCGACCTTTTCGGGCTGGATCATCTCCTGCCAGTTCATGTAACTAATGTCTTTGGATGACATGTTTGAATTCTCCAACTAACATCGTTGTCCGATTTTAAACGGTGTATAGGGATCTACTTTGAGGGCCGGAACTGAGTCTTTCGGCCAACCGATCGCAACGGAAATCTATTTTGAATAGAGCTCCACAATCAACTGTTCCTGAATCGGCATCGTAATATCTTCCCGAACAGGAAATCCTTTGATCATTCCCCGGAAGCTGTCCTTTTCCAGTTCAAGCCATTGGGGGATACCCCGTCGCACCACGGCGTCCAGGGAATCATTGATCGATTGGATCTTTTTGCTCTTTTCCCTAACCTCTACGACATCGTCGGCCTGGATCATATAGGAAGGGATGTTCACCTTTTTACCGTTGACCAAAAAATGATTGTGCCGGACGAACTGTCGGCCCTGGGCCCGGGAATTGCCAAATCCCAGCCGGTAGACCACATTGTCCAGACGCCGCTCCAGGAGCACCAGCAGGTTGGTACCCGTGATGCCCTTCTGGCGGTCCGCTCTTGAGAAAAACAGGCGGAACTGTTTTTCGGACAATCCATACAGCCGTTTGACCTTCTGTTTCTCCCGGAGCTGGATACTATAGTCGGACACTTTTCCGCGCCGACGCTGTCCATGCTGTCCCGGTGCATAGCTCCGACGATCGAAAGCACACTTGTCGGAATAGCAGCGATCCCCTTTGAGAAACAGTTTCATATTTTCGCGCCGGCAGATCCGACAAACCGAACCTCTATATCGTGCCAAAGTCTTCCTCCCTTATGTTCATTCACTGCTTGACGGGCTGATCCGTCAAATAGATTGGCGGCTTCTGTATCCTGATACCGATTCCCAGAGTCGTGGATTCAAGGCAATGATTCGAATAAACGGCTCGCCCATGGCAACCCGCAGCCGCCTTACACGCGACGGCGTTTTGGGGGGCGGCATCCGTTATGGGGTATCGGTGTCACATCCTTGATCATAATCACATTAAATCCAGCTCCCTGCAGAGATCGAAGCGCCGACTCGCGCCCGGCACCCGGTCCCTTGACATAGACCTCGACATTTCGCATGCCGTGCTCCATGGCCTTTTTAGCGGCGTCCTCTGCGGCCAACTGGGCAGCAAAAGGGGTGCTTTTACGGGAGCCCTTGAAACCTTGTACCCCGGCACTGGACCAGGACACCACGTTTCCGGCCGGATCGGTGATGGTCACAATCGTATTGTTGAATGTCGATTGGATGTGAACGATACCGTTGGGTACGTTCTTCTTCTCTTTTCTCTTCGTACGTGTTCTTCTCGGCATAATCCTATCCTATAGATGGACGCCCCGTTGTTTTTGACCGGGGCAATTCGATCAGACCCGGAATGGTGTCTATTTTTTCTTCACGCCGCCCTTTTTCTTGACGGCCGCCCGCCTTGGACCTTTCCGCGTGCGTGCGTTGGTGCTGGTGCGTTGGCCGCGCACCGGAAGCGATTTCCGATGGCGCAGTCCTCGATAGCAGCCAAGATCCATCAGGCGTTTGATGTTCATCGATACCGTGGACCGGAACTCTCCTTCCACCTTGTAAGTACTATCGATCAGCTTTCGGATGCTGGTGACTTCCGACTCCGAAAGATCGTCGGTCTTGGTGTCGGGATCAATGTTCAGCTTTCCCAGAATCTCGTTGGACGTGCTGCGTCCGATTCCGAATATGTAAGTCAGACCGATTTCAATCCGTTTGTTTTTAGGCAAATCAACGCCGGCGATTCGAGCCAAAACAACCTCCCCTATCCTTGCCTTTGCTTGTGTCGTTTATTCTCGCAAATCACTCGCACCACACCCTTGCGGCGAACAACCTTGCATTTACTGCACATTTTTTTTACTGATGCCCGGACCTTCATCTTCTCTCCCCTTGCCTTCCATGGATAGCGGCTTGAAAGCGGCCATCCGATTCGATCTATTTCGACCGGTAGGTAATCCGGCCCCGGGACAAGTCATAGGGCGACAGTTCAACCGTCACCGTGTCCCCAGGTAAAATCTTAATAAAGTGCATCCGCATCTTACCGGAGATATGCGCCAAAATTTTGTGTCCGTTTTCGAGCTCCACTCGAAACATTGCGTTTGGCAGAGTTTCCACAACCGTACCCTGCACCTGAATCGCTTCCTCCTTGGCCATGTATATCATCCCCCATCGTCTATGACGCACCGAGTGCCCGGTCCGTCAGCGGATAGCGACCTCGCTGTTGCTGCGCAAGGGCCGCCGTTCCGGGCGGTTTAGCGCCCCTTCATGCGCCCGGCCCCTTTTTTCAAAAAGCCTTCATAATGGCGCGTCAACATATGAGACTCGATCTGAGCCACCGTATCTATGGCGACACCGACAACAATCAGCAATGCCGTGCCGCCGAAATAAAACGGCACATTAAACTGGGCAATCAATACCGAGGGTAGCACGCATACCGCGGAAACATAAATCGCGCCTCCCAGGGTAATTCGCGTCAACACCCTGTCGATGTAATCCGCCGTCCTTCGGCCCGGCCGAATTCCGGGGATGTACCCGCCATGCTTCTTCATATTATCGGCCACATCTACCGGATTAAAGGTGACCGCCGTGTAGAAGTAACAAAAGAAGAAGATAAAACCGACAAACAAAATCTCGTAAATGATGTTCCCCGGTTGCATGGCCTGAGCGATGCTTTGCATCCAAGGCACCTTGATGAAACTGACAATGGTGGCCGGAAACATGATGATCGACGACGCGAAAATCGGTGGAATAACCCCGGATGTATTAATTTTCAGGGGAAGATGAGTGCTTTGTCCGCCATACATGCGCCGGCCGACCACCCGCTTGGCATATTGTACCGGAATGCGCCGTTGCCCCTGCTCCACAAATACGATAAAGGCCACCACCATAACCATCAGTACCAGCAGCAACACCACCGAGAACACGCCCATTTCCCCGGTCGACATCAACCGGAAGGTGTTGCCGATGGCTGCCGGCATTCTTGCCACAATACCGGCGAATATGATCAGTGAAATCCCGTTGCCGATGCCCCGTTCGGTAATTTGTTCACCCAGCCACATAATGAATGCGGTTCCGGCGGTCAGGGTGAGAACGGTCATCAGACGAAATCCCCATCCCGGGTGAATCACTACCGGAGCCCCCCCGGGGGATGTCATGCTCTCCAGTCCCACACTGATGCCGAATCCCTGGATGATACTCAGGATGACGGTTCCATAACGGGTGTATTGGGTGATCTTTTTTCGCCCTTGTTCTCCCTCTTTGGAAAGTCTTTCCAAATGGGGAATCACCACCGTCAGCAGCTGTAGGATAATCGAAGCGCTGATGTAGGGCATGATACCCAGAGCAAATACCGAAAGCCGTTCCAAGGCGCCCCCGGAAAACATATCAAACAGACCCAGGAGAGTCCCTTGGGCCCGGGCGAAGAACGAAGCCAGAGCCACGGTATCAATTCCCGGTGTCGGTACGAATGCACCAATCCGGTATACCGACAGGAGCGCCAGGGTATACAGGATGCGCCGTTTGAGCTCGGGTATCTTGAAAATGTTCTGAACACAGCTGGTGATCATGTTAGGACACCTCTACGCTGCCTCCGGCCGCCCGTATCTTCTCAATGGCACTCCAGCTTGCCAGGGTAACCTTGACGGTCAAGGGGTAGTCGATATCTCCAAAGCCCAACAGCTTGATGCCGTCCCGTTTGCCCTTGACCAGCCCGGCTTTGACCAGGGCGGCCTCGTCCACGGTGCTGCCGCTTTCAAATCGGGACAGATCCCGGATGTTGATCACCGCAAAGTGTTTCTTGAATATATTGGTAAATCCCCGTTTCGGGAGGCGGCGATGGAGCGGCATCTGGCCGCCTTCAAACCCCGGTCGTACGCCCCCACCGGAGCGGCTATTCAGGCCCTTGGTCCCTCTACCGGCGGTTTTGCCGGTACCGGATCCGACCCCTCGTCCCAACCGTTTCCGGGACTTTCGAGATCCCGGTGCCGGGGACAGTTCATTAAGCTTCATCGGATACCTCCTCGGCTCTGACAAGATGAGACACTTTCGCGATCATCCCCCGAATGGCTGGCGTATCTTCGAGCTGGACCGTCCGATTCATTTTGGTCAGTCCCATCCCACGCAATACCTTCCGATGCTTCTCCGGACGTCCGATCATGCTTCTGACTAGTGTGATGTTCAGTTTATCGGTCATGGGTCCGCCTCATCCCTATAGTTCTGCTGCTTCTTTGCCTCGCCGTGCGGCTACCGCGCTTCGACTTTGAAGCTGCTGAAGGCCTTCCATCGTTGCTTTGACCACATTGTGCGGGTTGTGTGTTCCCATACACTTGGTCAAAATATTTTGTATGCCCGCAGCTTCCAGCACGGCCCGAACCGCTCCGCCGGCGATGACCCCGGTACCCTGAGGTGCGGGTTTCAACAAGACGCGGCCCGCGCCGAACTTGCCGATCACCTCAAACGGGATGGTGCCTTCCACCAACGGGATCTGCGTCATATTCTTTTTGGCCTTCTCCAGCCCCTTGCTAATCGCTTCGGGAACCTCTCCGGCCTTACCGAGCCCGGACCCCACATTCCCTTCGCCGTCTCCCACGACAACGATGGCGCTGAAACTGAATCGGCGTCCACCCTTGACAACTTTGGCCACACGGCTGATGTGAACCACCTTGTCGATAAGCTGATTTTCGTCTGTATCCTGCTTGTACAAGGGCCTGCCTCCTTACTGTTTGTTACCCTAAAAAGTCAATCCGGCTTCACGGGCACCATCGGAAAGCGCTTTGACACGGCCATGGTAGAGAAAGCCATTTCGATCGAACACCACCGTGGTGATGCCTTTGTCCTTGGCTCGCTGCCCGAGCATCTTGCCGATGTACTGGGCCATGGCCACTTTACTCTCGAACGCATCATGTTCTTTAACGGTCGAATCGAGGCTCGATGCAGCGGCCAATGTCTGTCCGGCCACATCATCGATGACTTGGGCATAGATATGCCGTGCGCTGCGAAATACACTCAAACGCGGGCGAGCCGCCGTTCCGTGTATTTTTTTCCGGATGCGTCGTTTCCGTTTTTCCCGTGCTTCAACTTTCGGATTCCGATTACCCATTGTTGTGTCTCCGAGGGATCTCCCGCTGCCGTTCACCGTTGGTCCCGGCGGTGGCCAGGAGATGCGTCATTATTTTGTCCCGGTTTTGCCGGCTTTTCGTTGGATGTATTCTTCCGCGTATTTGATTCCCTTACCCTTGTAGGGTTCCGGTGGCCGAAGATCCCGTATCTGAGCCGCCGTGCGTCCCACCAGCTCCTTATCAATACCGGTCAGACGGATCACGTTTTTCTTGTCCACCGTGGCAGAAATGCCGTCCGGGAGCTTGAAATCAATGGGGTGGGAATACCCCAGATTAAACAAAATACTGTTGCCCTTGGCTTCGGCCCGGTAGCCGATCCCATTGATTTCCAGCACCCGCTCAAAGCCCTGATCCACACCGGTGACCATATTGGCCACCAAACTCCGCATGAGGCCCTGAATGGCCAGAGACTGGCGATCCTCGCTCACGGGCACCACCTCAATGGTATCTTTGGAGATGTTCAACTCCACCGCCGGATGAACCGTTCGGCTCAGGGTGCCTTTCTGCCCGTTCACGGTGATCTGTCTGTCCTGATACGTAATTTTAACTTTATCCGATAAGGGAATCGGTTTTTTCCCCACTCGCGTCATGGGTCACTCCTTGATCGGTCCTGTCGGCATCGATTATCGGCCGGGACCTGTTATGCGCTCGCCTTGGGCAAGCCTACCAAACACTGCAGATAATTTCGCCGCCGACATTCTCCATTCTCGCCTGCTTGTCGGTGAGAATCCCCTTGGAAGTGGAGAGGATGGCGATGCCCATCCCGTTGTATACCGGTCGGACGTCGCGGCTTCCCACGTATACGCGACTGCTCGGTTTGCTTACCCGCTCCATGCGGTAGATGGTGTGGTTCTGATTTTCGTCATACTTGAGGTAGATCCGAAGAATGCCCTGTTTTCCATCCTTGATGAACTTAAAATTCCGGATATAACCTTCTTCCTTCAGCACCCGGGCCATCTCGGTTTTCAAGGTAGAGCCCGGAATATCCACACTGTTAAACGTTGCTTTTCCCGCATTGCGGATCCGTGTCAGCATGTCTGCTATGGGGTCGCTCATCGACATGGTGTTCTCCTGGTACGCCTGGTGTTATCCTGTTCGACCGATTTTGGCCGTTCTACCAGCTTGATTTGATTACGCCGGGCAACTGCCCTTCGGATGCCATTTTTCTGAAGCAGATACGGCATATGCCGAATTTGCGCATATACGCCCTTGGGCGACCGCAAATGGGACACCGGTTATAGGCCCGAACCTTGAATTTGGGCTTTCGAACTGCCTTGGTCATCAGCGATTTTTTAGCCAAATCGTCCTCCCTATGTGTTCATCCATTCCGTGGCGGAACTCCGGATCGGCGGATTCTCAAAACCCATACTCCGTCACCGACTCCGGCGGTCCTGCCCTGAACGGACGCCTGAACTAATTTCGAAACGGCATACCGAGCAACCGGAGAAGCTCTTTGCCTTCTTCGTCGGTCTCGGCGGTGGTGACTATTGAAATGTTCAACCCCTTGATCTTTTCGATCTTGTCATAGTCGATTTCCGGAAAAATCAGCTGCTCACGAATTCCCAGAGAATAGTTTCCATGACCGTCCATGGCCTTTACGGAAACACCCCGGAAATCCCGAACACGGGGCAACGCCACATTGACCAGCTTATTGAAAAAATCGAACATCCGATCTCTCCGGAGCGTCACCATGGCGCCGATGGGCATGCCCGCTCGCAATTTGAAGGCAGCGATCGATTTTTTCGCCCGGGTGATCACCGGTTGTTGACCGGCAATGGTGCGGATTTCGTCAACCGCGGAATCGAGAACCTTGATGTTCTGGATGGCTTCACCCATTCCCATATTCACGACGATCTTCTTTAACTTCGGAACCTGCATCCGATTTTCGTAGCCGAACTTGTCGATCAGCTTGGGTACGACTTCCGATTCATAAAATGCCTTGAAACTAGACATGATATCCCCCTATGCAACGCCGTTAGGTGTCGATGATCTCACCGCATTTACCGCAAATGCGCACCTTTTTGCCGTCGTCCAGTTGCTTCATCTTGACTCGAACGGGCGTCACACATTTATTGCACATGAGCATTAGGTTGGAGGTGTGGATCGTGGCCTCACTCTCCACAATGCCACCCTGCCGGGTTTGTCCGGAAGGCCGGGTGTGGCGTTTGACGATATTGATGTTCTCGACCAGTACCCGGTTCTTTTTCCGGTCGACCCTCAGGATCTTTCCGATTTTCCCCCGGTCTTTACCGGAAACGACTTTCATCTTATCGTCTTTTTTTAAGCGCGCTTTCTTCTGCAGCATGGTAGAACCCGCTTTTCTGTCTGGTTGACTGTTCTGTGTTTCTCTCCCCACCAACGGCGTTCTGCCGGTGTGGCGGAGCTTTCAACCTGGCTTAGAGCACCTCCGGAGCCAGGGAAATGATCTTCATAAACCGTTTGGCGCGAAGCTCTCTGGCCACGGGGCCAAAGATACGTGTGCCGATCGGCTCTTTCTGATTATTGATCAGCACGGCGGAAATGTCGTCAAACCGAACGTATGAGCCGTCCGGACGCCGAACTTCTTTCTTCGTGCGCACCACCACCGCCTTGAGCACATCCCCTTTTTTGACCTTCGCGTTCGGGATGGCATCTTTGACGGAAACCACAACAATGTCTCCGATGCTGGCATAGCGGCGCTTGGACCCCCCCAGCACCTTGATGCAATAAAGCACTTTGGCACCGGAATTATCCGCAACGGTGAGTTTGGTCTCTGCCTGAATCATGGTCTTATTCCCTTACCCTTAGACGGCCTTTTCTACGATTTGGCTGACACGCCACTTTTTGGTTTTGCTCAACGGTCTGGATTCGGTGATCAGGACCCGGTCGCCGGTCTGGCATGCGTTGCCTTCATCATGGGCGGCAAATTTCGAGCGCCGCCGGACAATTTTTTTGTACAGCTTGTGTTTGACCAGCCGCTCCACTTGAACCACCACGGTTTTGTCCATTTGACTACTGACGACGGTTCCAACCATCTGCCGCTTTAGACTTCGCTTCTTCATGGCACCTACTATACGTTATCGGATTGCTGTTTGATTTCAACTTCCCGGAGAATCGTCTGCATGCGTGCAATGTCCCGTTTGGTCTGGACCAGTTTTTTCGGGTTCTCCAGCTGCCCGACTTCGTGCTGGAAGCGCAGGTTGAACAACTCCTGCTTGGCATCCTGCAGCTTCTGCCGCATTTCGTCGGTACTCATGTCCCGGATGTCGCTCGCTTTCATCTCAGTTCGCTCCTCTCGATAAATCGGGTTTTTAACGGGAACTTGTGGGATGCCAGCCGAAGCGCTTCCATGGCCATTTCTCTGGAAACACCTTCCATCTCATAGAGAATTCTTCCGGGACGGATGACCGCCACCCATCCCTCCGGGGCACCTTTCCCTTTACCCATACGGACCTCGGCCGGCTTTTTCGTAAATGGTTTATCCGGAAAAATGCGAATCCACATTTTCCCGCCACGTTTGACGTGCCGGGTCATGGCGATACGGGCCGCCTCAATCTGCTTCGAAGAAATCCAGCCGCATTCCATGGCCTGAAGTCCATATTCTCCAAAGTTGAGTTCACTGCCCCTGCGGGCGAGGCCCCTCATCTTACCTTTTTGCTTTTTCCGATATTTGACCTTTTTTGGACTCAGCATCTATTCCGTCTCCCTGCGGCCGGTGGGTTCACGCCGAAACCTGCATCCGGTGGGTTTTGCTAGGCTGCACTGGCCGCCAACGTATCGTCTTTTTTCAATATTTCCCCGTGGAAAATGAACACTTTAACACCGATCACGCCGTAGGTGGTCCGTGCCTCGGTGAATCCATAATCGATATCGGCCCGAAGGGTATGCAGCGGCACGCGTCCTTCCCGGTACCATTCGGTACGGGCCATCTCGGCACCACCCAACCGTCCGGCACAAATAATTTTAATCCCCTTGGCACCGAACCGCATGGCCGAGGAAACCGCCCGCTTCATGGCCCGACGAAATGCGACCCGTCGTTCAATCTGCAACGCCACGTTCTCGGCAACCAGCTGGGCATTGATTTCGGGCTTTCGGACCTCCTGAATGTCGATGAGCACTTCCTGGGCGACCCGCTTCTCAAGATCCTTTTTGAGCTGTGCGATCTCGGCGCCCTTCTTTCCGATCACAATACCGGGTCGGGCGGTATAGATGCGCAGGCGCACCCGCTTGGCGGAGCGTTCGATCTCGATTTTCGCGATCCCGGCATGGTTCAACCGTTGTTTGATGTATTTTCGGAGCTTATGGTCTTCGAAAATGTAATCCGCGTAATTCTTTTCCGAAAACCACCGCGAATCCCAGATCTTTACGATGCCCAATCGCAGCCCGATGGGGTTGACTTTCTGGCCCAAGCTATACCTCCTTTGTTACGCCGACTCTTCGGCGAGTATCACCGTGATGTGTGCAGTTCGCTTCAAAATACGCGTGGCCCGTCCCCGCGCCCTCGGTCGCCAGCGCTTGAGGGTTGGCCCGCCGTCCACGGTGATATTGCGGATCACCAGAGAATCAACGTCGACGTCCGGATTCTGATCCGCATTGGCCACAGCACTTCGCACCACTTTCTCGACAATTCTCGCGGTCTTCTGGGGCATGAACTTTAAACTGGTCAGCCCCGTTTCCACCGGTTTTCCTTTGACAGCGTCAACCAGCATGCGGACCTTTTGTGGCGACACGCGCATATATTTGGCTACCGCTCTGACTTCCATGGTTGATATCCTTTACTCTAATCAAATCACTTCTTGAGTTTCGACCGCTTATCCCCGGCATGCCCGTAGAAGGTCCGGGTGGGAGAAAATTCCCCCAGCTTATGACCGACCATGTTCTCTGAAATGAACACCGGAACAAATTTTTTCCCGTTATGCACTGCCAGGGTCAGACCGACCATCTCTGGAATAATGGTCGACCGCCGGGACCAGGTCTTGATGACCCGGGTGCTCCGGGATTCTTGTGCGGTAAGCACTTTATTCATCAGTTTATCGTCGATGAAGGGACCTTTTTTTAATGACCGTGGCATAATATCTCCTCAAAAACATGCCACCGGGTTCCGTGAACAGCGTCCACGGGCATCGGTGTTCTATCTCTTTGTTCGTCGTTTGACGATGTATGAATCGCTCTGTTTTCGTCGTCTCGTGCGATACCCCTTGGTCGGCTTTCCCCAGGGCGTGCAGGGGTGCCGCCCGCCGGAAGACCGGCCTTCACCGCCGCCCATGGGATGGTCAACAGGATTCATGGCGACCCCTCGTACCTTTGGCCGTTTGCCAAGCCATCGGGACCGCCCGGCCTTGCCCAGATCGATATTTTCATGTTCCACATTCCCAAGCTGGCCGATGGTCGCCCTGCAGTTCAGGAGCACCATCCGGACCTCTCCGGAAGGGAGCTTCACCAGGGCATAACGATCTTCTTTGGCCATCAGTTGGGCATAGGTGCCGGCACTGCGGACGATTTGCCCCCCCTTGCCGACGCGAAGCTCGATATTATGAATATGCGTCCCCAGGGGGATATGGCTCAGGGGCAAGGTATTGCCGGGTTTGATATCGGCATCGGGCCCCGCCATAACCGTATCGCCCACCGATAGATTCAGCGGCGCTAGAATATATCGCTTTTCTCCGTCCACATAATGAAGCAGCGCAATGCGGGCGCTGCGGTTCGGATCATATTCAATCGATGCCACTTTGGCCGGGATCCCCGTTTTGTCCCGCTTGAAGTCGATCACCCGATAATGCCGCTTGGCACCCCCGCCTCTGCGGCGGCAGGTAATCCGTCCGTAGGTGTTTCGACCGCCCTTTTTGTTCAAGGGGCGAAGAAGACTTTTCTCCGGAGTTGTCCGTGTAATCTCATCGAACCCGGCGTAGGCTTGGAACCTTCTGCCGGGAGATGTCGGTTTGACCTTTTTCACTGCCATGAAACTGCTCCTAAGAATTTATGCGCCTTCAAAGAAATCGATCCGCTCTCCGGGCATGAGCGTCACGATAGCCTTTTTCCAGTTGCGACGTTTGCCGACAATCCGACCCCGCTGCTTGACCTTGCCTTTGATCTGCATCGTACGGACACCGGCGACGCGAACATTAAAAATCCGTTCCACGGCCCGGCGGATCTCCACCCGGTTGGCCTTGCGGTCGACCTCGAAGGTGATCTGGTTGGCCTCTTCCTTTTGGATATTGGTCTTCTCCGTAACCACCGGCCGCTTGATGACGTCGTACTCAATCATGTCCCCAGCCTCCCTTCAATTCCTTTGATTGAGGCCTCCAGAAGAACCAGATACTTGTATTTGAGAATATCGTACACGTTGAGTCCTTCCGCCCGAAGTACCTTGACTCCGGGGACATTTCTGGAAGATAGTTCCAAGTTTTCGTTCCGCTCATCGGTGACGATCAACAAATTTTGAAGATCCAAATTCTTGATGATACCTACGAAATCTTTGGTCTTGATCCGTTCCAGTTCGATCTTGTCGAGCACCCGCAATGCGTCGTCCTGGTATTTGCTGCTCAAGGCCATTTTCAGCGCCGATTTGCGCACTTTTTTGGGCACCTTGATCTCCCAGGATTTGGGTTTCGGCCCAAACGCAACGCCTCCCCCCCTGAGGAGCGGCGATTTGACGTTCCCGCGGCGGGCACGGCCCGTGCCTTTCTGACGAAACAATTTCCGAGAACTTCCCCGGATATCGCTACGGTTCTTGACCGACGCCGTCCCCGATCTCCGTTTGGCCAATTGCATGCGGACCACTTGGTGTAAGACACTGGTGTTGACCGGTACATTAAACAGATCGTCGGAAAGTTCCACCTGAGATACCGTATCACCTGATATATTTAAAACATCTACGCTTGCCATTTGCTTCCCCGTCAATGCCCAGCCGTTGTGAACACGGTCGCCCGGTGCACCTCCCTGTTATGTGGTGTAACCGGATTTTTGGATCATCACCAAAGAACTCCTGGATCCGGGCACGGCGCCCTTGATCATCAGCAGATGCTGGTCCTCCCGGATATCGATAATCTCCAGATTCTTCGTTGTCTGCCGCGCATTTCCGTATTGACCGGGCATTTTTTTGCCTTTAATGACCTTTGATGGGGTGGCGCTGCAACCGATCGACCCCGGGATGCGAACACTCTTGCTGCCGTGGGTCATGGGGCCTCGGCTGAAGCCATGCCGCGTGATGGTCCCGGCGAAACCGCGCCCTTTCGTGGTGCCGGTCACATGCACCCGTTCGCCGACGGCGAACTGATCCAACGAAATCTCCTGCCCGATCTCATATTCGTCCGGATTTTCCACCCGGAACTCCCTGAGGATTTCAAAGAGTCGATCCCCGCTCTTTTTAAAATGGCCCTGCATCGGTTTGTTGACCCGACTGGCTTTTTTATTGCCGAATCCGACCTGCAATGCGTTGTAGCCGTCGGTTTCGGCTCGCTTGATCTGGGTCACGACGCAGGGTCCGGCCTGGATCACCGTCACCGGAATGTGCCGCCCGTCGGACGTAAACAAGCCGGTCAGTCCTAGTTTTCTGCCAATCAACGCTGATATCATCGTCTGTTCCTGTGTCTATAGGCAAATTAAAACGCCGTGTGGGCCTGAAACCGGCCCTGAATCCAGGACGGCGTCCGTTTATCGCTTTGCACCCCGGTGGGCGTTATAATTTAATTTCTACATCGACTCCCGGTGACAGATCGAGTTTCATCAACGCATCCACTGTCTGTTGGGTCGGTTCCATAATGTCGAGCAATCGCTTATGGGTTCGGATCTCGAATTGCTCTCTGGATTTCTTGTCGATATGCGGCGACCGTAGCACACAATACTTGCTGATGCGCGTGGGCAGCGGTATGGGGCCGACCACCTTTGCCCCGGTTTTGTTCGCCGTGTCGACGATGTCCAATGCCGACTGGTCGAGTAGCTTGTGGTCGTATGCTTTGAGCCTTATCCGTATTTTTGTATTCATGATCATCGCTATTCACCCGATCGCTATTCGATGATTTCGGCCACCACGCCGGCACCAACGGTGCGACCGCCCTCACGGACGGCAAACCGCAATTCCTTCTCCATGGCGATCGGCGTGATCAACTCTGCAGATATCGTTACA
>Ga0056120_1000035_pt1 | contig 25701 bp, 22 predicted proteins | sample WorMettaBAHAMAS2_FD_71121 | JGI IMG/M metagenome (GOLD analysis project Ga0056120, IMG submission 71121) | Marine gutless worms symbiont microbial communities from Max Planck institute for Marine Microbiology, Germany - Olavius tantulus BAHAMAS.2 ...
TGGTACGCGCTTTCCATGGCATAGTCGTTCTCCCAAGTGTAAACGATATGCCTGATGGTAGTGTTACCCATGTCTCCGAACAACTGTTACCTATCTCCCCAGTCTATACACCCATCAAGGAAAAGGGCTTTCCAAGATCATGACAAATGCGGTTGCGTAGGTACAAGATCACAAAAGATAAAAATATCAAGAATGAAAACAGTAAAAGGTAAAGTTTATCTAGTGGGTGCCGGTCCCGGCGATCCCGGACTGATTACCATTAAGGGGCGCCGATGCATCCAACGGGCCGATGTGGTCATTTATGACTATCTGGCGGCAAAAGAGTTCCTCAAGTATGCCCGGGAGGACGCCGAGCTTCTCTATGTCGGGAAAAAAGGGGGCGATCACACCCTGTCTCAGGAGGGAATCAACCAACTTCTGGTCGAAAAAGCAACGGCCGGAAAAGTGGTCACGCGTCTGAAAGGCGGAGATCCGTTTATCTTCGGCCGGGGCGGTGAAGAGGCAGAGGTGCTGGAAGCCGCGGGAATTCCTTTTGACATTGTGCCCGGAGTGACATCGGCCATTGCAGCACCGGCATACGCCGGTATACCGCTGACCCACCGGGATTTTACGTCGACCCTTGCCTTTGTCACCGGTCACGAAGATCCGACCAAATCCGAAACGAGTATCGACTGGAAATCCCTGGCCCGGGGTATCGGTACGCTCGTATTCCTCATGGGAGTCAAAAATCTGCCGAGCATCGTGGAACGGCTGACCGAAAATGGAATGCCCACGGACACCCCCGCCGCCCTGGTCCGCTGGGGGACGACCACCAAACAGCGGACGGTAACGGGAACGTTGGAAAACATTGTGGCTCGGGTAACGGCCGCCGGCTTTAAAGCGCCCTCGATCATTGTCATTGGCGGCGTGGTACAACTGCGGGACAAACTCAGGTGGTTCGAGGACCGGCCATTGCTTGGAAAGCGCATCGTCGTCACCCGGGCCCGGCAACAGGCCAGCGAGCTGGTCCAATCTCTGACGGATTTGGGGGCCGCAGTGCTCGAATGCCCCACCATTGAAATCGTCCCTCCGCCGGACTGGTCCGGTCTGGATCGCTCCATAGAACGGATGAAGGACTACCAGTGGATTGTCTTCACCAGCGTCAACGGCGTCGGTTATTTCTTCAATCGACTTTTTAAACGGGGAAAAGATGTGCGATCGTTGGGTCATGTTCGCACCGCAGCGATCGGGCCGGCTACCGCCGCGCGCCTGGCCGAATTCGGCCTCAGCACCGACATCCTTCCGGAAAGCTACCGTGCCGAATCCGTGATCGAGGCATTTGAAAAAGAAGATGTCGGCGGGCAGCGTATTCTGCTTCCCCGGGCCGCGGAAGCCCGCCCGATCCTGCCTGCCGAGCTCATCAAGATGGGTGCTGCCGTTGATGAGATACCAGTCTACCAAACCCGGGCTGTCGAAGACGAAGAAGGTCTTATAGAGACAGAACTTGAGGCGGGTCGCATCGAGATGGTTACATTCACCAGTTCTTCCACGGTACGCAACTTCAAAGCCCTGATCCCAGAGGATCGCTTTTCTTCCCTGACGCAAAACCTGATCGTGGCCAGTATCGGCCCGATCACCTCCGGAACCGCAACGGAACTCGGCTTCGAGGTGCACGTCGAGGCAGAACAGTTTACCATCCCCGGTCTGATCGACGCCATTCTCGAGCATTACCGAATCTCGTAAACCGTTATCCCACGAGAACGCGTTTAAGCCATATCGGCGTAACCAATTATCGGATGAATTGCCCCAACTGCCATAGCCCAGTGGACGGGAGCGCTCAGTTCTGCAGCCATTGCGGCCATGAACTAAAGACATTCCAGAGAAGGCGTCTGCCTCGGGCGACCGTCTGTTTCGGCATCCTCGTGGGCCTTGCACTACTCCTTTCCACCCTGGCCCTGTGGCAAAGCCAGGGCTACCGGGAACGTCCGTCCGATTCCACCGACTTTGCTGACAACCGTCAAACCGGCGTTTCTCCGTCTACCCCAGCGGATAATAAAACGTTCTCTGGGGACAGACCTCAAATTCCCGCCGGGAGGATGAATATCCCTGTCGGTACTCTGGTGATCGAAGACATTGCCGGCGGCCTCATCAGCGAGTCATTGACTCCGGTCATCGACAACGGGTGGATCCCGTTCCCGTTGAAACTCGCCAAAGGAGGCTTTCGATGGCGACTGGAGCTTCCCGAGGTCGGCGAGATATCCATCGTGGGCGGCGTGTTCAGGGATTTCGATACGATCGGGTTATGGCAAACGGCGACACCGCCACTAGTAAAAGGGCCGGATCTGCAACCCTGGCGTGAAGATGAACCTATCGACTGGGTTTCATTGGAGACGAGAAGCCGGCCGGTCAAGGTGTCGCCTCGGAATTGCGTCGAAGAGGGCTACTTGATGTCCTGCAGCCTTTCTGATGGGATATCCGGCCCTGGTGTATCCATCCAGAAGGGCCGGGTGGTCGGCTGGACGTTCGGCGTCATTGCAGAAAAAGGCTTTTTCTGGCGGGGAAGGGATGGCAGGCGGCTAAGAATCGAAGTCTATATCGAGGACTACTACCGGCTTACCTTTGCCGAGAGCCGGGAAGAAAAATTTCTAATCGCCCTCGCCGATGACCCGCAAAGCGTCCTTCAGCGTCTTGAAAATTTAACCTTGGCTTTCCAGTTTCCTAAAAGACTGGCCATAGAGGATACCCCGGAGCATCTTCGAGACGAGACCATCCACCGTACCATTTTGGACGGCGTCCGGCAGGCGGTTGCCCAGGGAGACGCCGCTGCAGCGATGGATGCATTCGACCGGGGTACGCTGATAGACATCGATGATATAGACATTCTGCTACTTGTCAGCCAGGAAACCGGCAATCTTTACGGGGCGGCCAGCGCCCTCGAACTGATCGAAGATGTCCGGGCCTATCTGTCGAAGAGCAATCCGGAAAATTTAGCCCGTCTCAATTACCTCCTCCGGAGCCTTACCATTCAGCACCTGGAAGAGCTGGCCGAACAGGGTGACTGGGCAAGGGTGGCAAAGCGTCTTGAGATCACACAATCCTACTTTGAAGATGACGTCGAATTGCACCTTTTCGCAGTCCGCCTGGTCCTTTCCGACAGGGATTGGGCTGAAGCGGAGAGATTGCTCCATTCCAGAAACTACCCGTCGTCACTTCAAGTTCAAGTTGCCGATATCGATCAAGAGATTCAGGAACTCAAAGGCCAGGAAGGACAGATTGTGATCCGCTTTACGCCCGGGGCAAGCAACATTCCGGTCCGGGCGACCCTGAACGGGCAAGTATCGCTGGACTTTCTGATCGATACCGGCGCATCCACGGTCACCATCCCCAGCGCTGCGGTTCGCAGCCTCGGTATTCCCACCGATACCGTAAAATCCAAACGGCAGGTCTACACCGCCGGAGGCGTGGTCACCGCCCGGGAAGTCATCCTCGATTCCATCGAGATCGACGGGTGGTCGGTCCAGCGCGTGAAGGCCCTGGTTCTGGATATCCCGAGACGACCGGGACTCGGTCTGCTGGGTTTGAATTACCTGGACCGCTTCAATGTGGATATGCGGCCGGAGGAAGGATTGCTAACGCTAACCCCCCGCTGATTCAACATTGCACGAAATCTTTTCATTGATAACATGGTTCAGATATGGGAAATGTATGAATATATCCCTATCATCTTCAACGTCGCCGCCTGTTCGAAACATGCCGCTGAAACGCCCGCTTGCATGGGTGTCATCGATGCATAACGTCGCGCCTTTCTTGTTTCGAACCATGGAAGCGGCTGACACCAGAGGTCTTCGTCGCTAAGTGCCATCTTCGTTCAATAGTACCGGCGACCTACGGCCATTCATGGATACCCAGCATATATCCGGGTAACCATAGAAATCATCACATACACATCAAAAGGAGGGGAAATTGAAAATGACATTTAAAAGCAAATGGATATCGGTGGTAATGGCGGTGGTCCTGACGTTAACCGTGGCCGGTGTTGCTTGCGCCGCCGAATTACGGGTCGGGGTGGACACGGCCTTTGTTCCCTTTGAATTCAAAGGCAAGGATGGAAAGTATACCGGCTTTGACGTGGATTTGTGGGCTGGTATTGCCAATCGTCTGGGCCTGAAATATAAACTGATCCCCATGGATTTTAACGGCCTGATTCCAGGTCTGACCACCGGAAACCTGGATGTGGTCCTTGCCGCTATTTTCATTAAATCCGGAAGGGAAAAAGCCATTGATTTTTCACATCCCTACTTCAGGGCCGGTCTAAAGGTCATGGTCCGCTCCGAGAATACGGATATCAACGGCCCCAAGGATCTTAAAGGCAAGGTGATTGCGGTAAAGACCGGGACGGCTACAGTGGATTATGTCAATACCCTGGGCGCGAAGAAAATTATCAAGTTTCCCAATATCGACCAGGCTTACCTGGAAGTGGTCACCGGCGGGGCGGATGCGGCCATGCATGACACCCCGAACGTGCTGTACTTTATTAAAACGGCCGGCAAGGACAGAGTCAAAGCGGTCGGCGCAGATGTGAAGGCAGCCTTTTACGGAATCGGCTTCCAGCAGGGCAGCCCTCTGCGCGACAAAGTCAATGTTGCCCTCTTGGAAATGCAGGAAGACGGTGAATACGACAAGATTTACATGAAATGGTTCGGCACGTCACCGGAATAAGCGGCAGCCGCCATCGGGTAAGATAATTTACTTTTGTCAATGACCGCGTTAAATGGCGATTGATACCGGGTGCCGGTTTCCGTCCGGCTGGAATCCGCTCCATTTAAATAAAAAGCGAAAAGAATATTATGGGCTTTGAATTTAAATACATCGTTGAATCGATCCCGGCCCTGCTCGAAGGGGCCAAGTTAACCTGGTATATCACCATTATCGGCATCGTCGGAGGCCTGGCCCTGGGAACAGTGGCCGGGCTCTTCCGGCTTGCCGGAACCCGAGCCGTCGGTGGTGAAAGCTACGGGTTCTATCGGGTGCTGGGCTACCTCGGTCAAAAGCTTGCTATCGGCTACATCGAGCTGATCCGGGGGACCCCAATCATTGTTCAGGCCATGTTTATCTACTTTGCCCTGCCGATGCTGATCGAAGTGTCCACCGGAGTAAAAGGGATACGCTTTAATGCCCTGACCGCAGCCATCATTACGATCATTATCAACGCCGGCGCTTATATGGCAGAGATCGTACGCGGTGCCGTTGAGTCCGTAAACAAAGGACTGGTCGAGGCCGGTATGGCCATGGGCATCAGCCGGCTGCAATTGATCACCCATATTATCGGTCCCATCGCCTTCAAACGCGCCATTCCTCCCCTGGGCAATCAATTCATTATCAGCCTGAAGGACACGTCCCTATTTATTGTCATTGGCGTCGGGGAGTTGACGCGTCAGGGTCAGGAGATCATGGCAAGTAATTTCAGAGCCCTGGAGATCTGGACGGCGGTGGCTGTGTTTTATCTTATTATGACCTCGGCGTTGGCTCTGATGCTGAAATTCATCGAAAAAAGGATGAAAACAATATGAAGGGTGTCATTGAATTTAAAAACGTCGGCAAAAGCTTCGGCAAAGTGGAAGTTTTGCATGACATCGACCTGACGATACAGGAACAAGAGGTGGTGGTCATCGTGGGGCCCTCGGGCTCGGGCAAGTCCACCCTGCTCCGCTGCATCAACGGATTGGAAATGGTCACGTCAGGAGAGCTTATCGCCAATGACATCCATTTGCCCCGGCAAAAACGGCGGATCCGGGAAATTCGCAAAGAAGTGGGGATGGTGTTTCAGCTGTTCTACCTGTTCCCGCATATGACCGCTCTCGGCAATGTCGCCTTCGGTCCCAGAAAAGTCCGCGGCGCTTCCCGCAGCGAAGCCGATGCCATTGCCGAGGATCTGTTGGAGAAAGTCGGGCTGTCCGACCGGAGCAATCACTATCCTTCCGAACTATCGGGGGGGCAACAACAGCGGGTGGCCATTGCCAGAGCCATGGCGGTGAAGCCCAAGATCATGCTGTTTGATGAGCCCACATCGGCGCTCGATCCGGAATTGCGAGAAGAAGTTCTCAACGTGATGACGGCAGTTGCCAGGGAAGGGATTACCATGGTGGTGGTCACCCACGAAATGAGCTTTGCCAGCAAGGCCGGTTCCAGGCTTCTATTTATGGACGACGGTCGCATCGCAGAAGACGGTGACCCCCATACGCTGCTGAAATCTCCAAGCTCCGACCGGTTGAAAGATTTTCTGAAACACGTCGGATATTAAGACGCAAATTCCTGTTTCATCAACCATCACTAAAGCTAACGCTCGGACATTTCAGAACAAAGGGGTCTCGTGGGCACCAATTTTACGAATCCCTTTTTCGTTTTAGGCCAAACACCCATGACATATTGTCTGCCGGTGCACCGCTTCCGCTGACCACTGCCTGTACGTAATGAAATACCGTCTTTTCCCGAGTGAATGTGATCCGTATTTCTTGCGTCACGTCATTTCATCCTTATAACTTGTCATGATAAACACCTGTTCTGACTATGATACCAAGGGAGCTTGCCTCCCTTTTCGTTTCCAAGGAGACAATCCGTGACTCCGGACATTGCGCTCCTATTTGCCATTCTATCGATATCCGTTGTGCTCCTGGTCACCGAGTGGATCCCCATGGAGGTCACCGCCCTGCTCGCCATGGGCGGCGTCGCCATTGGGGGCTTGATCAGCCCGGTGGATGCCCTCTCTGGATTTAGCAATCCGGCGGTCGTAACGGTTTGGGCGGTCTTTATCCTCAGCGGCGGCCTGACCCGCACCGGTGTGGCCAACATCATCGGGAATTTCGTTCTCCGGATGGCCGGAAACACCGAAACCACCATGATCATTGTGATCATGGTCACCGCCGGGGTCATGTCTGCAGTCATGAACAATGTCGCCGTGGCCGCATTGATGTTGCCGGTGGTGATGGACATCGCCCGCCATACCGGCCACTCCCCGTCCCGCCTCCTGCTGCCGCTGGCCTATGGATCACTTCTGGGTGGGTTAACCACGCAGATCGGCACCCCGCCGAATATTCTGGTCACCGACGCCCTGAGAGATGCCGGAGAAGAGACATTTGCCTTTTTCGATTTCACACCCGTGGGACTGGTGATCATGGTTTCCGGCATCGCGTTCATGGTACTGGTCGGGCGGCACATGCTTCCCGACAGGGACGTGGCCAGAGATACCGCCCGCATTAAAAATGGTGAACCGGCACCCAACTATGAACTCCAGGAGCGGATGTTTAAGGTTCGGGTTCCCAGAAACTCTGCGTTGATCGGGAGGACCCTTGTCGATTCCCGAATCGGATCGGTTCTGGGTCTGCACGTTCTCGGCATTACCCGCGGTCGGAACACGTTTATCGGTCCAGGCCCCAAAGCGGTTCTTGAGGGGGGTGACGTACTCACTGTCCAGGGCCGAATGGATGCCATGGAGGAACTGGGAAAACTCAGACAGCTGGACGTCCAACAGGGCCCTATCGACCCGGACAGATCATATGAAGACCAGGTTCGAATTGCCGAGCTATGCCTTCCCATGACATCTTCGTATGTTGGCAAGACGTTGAATATATTAAATTTCCATGAAAAATTCGGCGCCAATGTGCTGGCCATCCGCCGCGACGAGAGCATCCGTAGAAGTCGGATTCAGGATGAGCTGCTCCAACGGGGCGACTGGCTTCTGGTCGCCGGGCCCCCGGAAAAGCTGGAAGCCATGGCGGACATGCCCGGCTTTGATCAGTTCCGTTATGTACTGCAGCGGGAAGCCATTGACACGTATCAGCTCGAGGAACGACTGTTGGACATGCGTGTCCCCGTGGATTCGGCATATGTTGGTCTCACTTTAAAGGAGAGCCGGATCGGCGACGTTCTGGGAAACCGCGTCCTGGGTATCATGAGAGCGGAAGAGCCCATTGTGTTGCCCGAGCCCGGGGAGGTAATCCAGGCCGGCGACCGCCTGGTGGCCGAGGGCCGGATGTCGGATTTCGATTTGCTTCGGGGGCTCGAGGAACTGGATATCGGAAAAGAGAACCATGTGGATATGGCGGCTTTGACCTCCGGTGATTTCGAGCTGGTGGAAGCGGTGCTATCTCACCATTCCGCGTTGGAGGGTATGACCCTGCGCCAAATGCAATTCCGGGAAAAATACGGGCTGACGGTCCTCGCCATCTGGCGGCGGGGCAACGTGATCCGCTCGAACCTTCGAAATCAGACGATTCATTTCGGTGACGCGATACTGCTCCACGGTCCCTATGAAAAGCTCAAGTTCCTTGGGCAGGAGCCGGATTTCATCGTATTGACCGATATGGCCCGGGAACCGGTACGCCGTGAAAAAGCGATTCTTTCAACCACCATTATGGGATTGACGCTGCTGCCCGTTATTCTGGGGCTGGTTCCCATTTACATCTCGGCCGTTATCGGTGCGGCGGTCATGGTGATGACCAAATGCCTCACCATGGAAGAAGCCTACCGCCAGATCGAGTGGAAGGCGGTGTTTCTCATCGCTGGCATGCTGCCGCTGGGGACGGCGCTCGATCAGACCGGTGCCGCAAAGTTTATCGCCGAAGGAGTGGTGGGCATGGTGGGCCCCTATGGTCCCCGTGCGGTCATGATGGGCCTGGTGAGCCTGACGTTTATCGCCACCTGCTTTGTTCCCACCGCGGCGCTGGTGGTATTGATGGCGCCCATCGTCTTGAATACGTCCGCCAACATGGGCATCAGCCCCCAAACCCTGATGATGGCCATCGCCATGGCGGCCTCGGCCAGTTTTACCACGCCGATTTCCCACCCGGCCAATATCCTAGTCATGGGGCCGGGGGGCTATCGATTTACAGATTACATGAAGGTCGGCGGTTTACTTACCCTGGTAGTGTTGGTGGTGATTATGGTGGTACTGCCGATGTTCTGGCCCCTTTAGCCCGAACACTGCATGAAATCTTTTTAGATAGTGGGAACATTGATTCATTACCGGAGTATTTTAAGGTACATAGAGAAACACGATGGGCCGACACCTTGCGAATTTAAATAACTATAGGGGATTCTAAAAAGATTTCACCCTTCGGGCCAAACGGAGACTTCCATGGCCTGCGTTACCTGCCTTCGCATGAAGCAGCGGCAAGGCTATGAATGCTTTTTGAGAAACCCGTTGAACTGCCAACAAATTATGGGCGCGCCATAGCTCGAAGAGCGACGACGGGTTCGAGGCTCGCGGTAGTCGGACTACAACCTCACCCCGAAGTGCCTTGGCCATGGAATTCTCCAATGGGTGCAATGGCCGGGCTCACTGCCCCGCCCAATAGCCCGTCCATGGCGGGCCTGTATTGAGCTCTTATCCACGTTATGGAAACAGGTCTTCAAGATTCAACCGACCTCGATCTCTTGATCAGTTGGGAACTGACGACATGATACGATTTCTGAGTATGTTTGAAAAATACATCGTTGGTGCGCTGGTTGTCATGATGGCGCTGGTCATCCTTATATCCACCGTCGAACTGGGCTGGATCATCGTCAAGGACATCTTGGCCCCTCCCATGTTCCTGCTCGTGATCTCCGATCTGCTGGAGATCTTCGGTTTTTTTATGCTCGTGCTCATCGGTATCGAACTCCTGGAATCGATCAAGGCCTACCTCAAGGATCAGGTCATCCATATTGAGATCGTTCTTGAGGTGGCTCTCATTGCCATCGCCCGCAAGGTCATCATCCTGGATATTGAAAAATATGATGGGCTGACGCTCCTGGGCACCGCCGGATTGATTCTCGCCGTGGCCGTCGCCTATTATGCGGTGAAACGGTGGCTTACAACCGAACGTGCTTAACGCCTCTGATCTATGGCGGTTTTTTCTGGGGGGCTCCGGCGGCAGCGGTGTTCTGGCGGTGCGGGATAAATGGAACAAAACTTACTTTGGCATAGCGGTTCGGCCCAGGGACAGGGTGATCGAGCGGTCGGTCGCCAACCCCGGAGCCGACAAGCTCATTACCTCCTTGATCGACTGGGAAAGGTGGACCCACTAATCGGAATAATATAGCGCTTGCCACAGAGTTAACGCCATGCTGCCCTTCTGCTTGGGGAGATCCTGCTGGTTCCGGTTCCGAGGACCACTGACGGACCTGCAGCCGGATTGCTGAAACCCGTCGATGATGATATATACCAATCTGCCGTTGACGGATCCATTGGCGGCCCAAATTCGGAACAGTTTCCTTCCACTATATTTCTAACTCTATTCAAACGATTCATGCCATACATGGAGGACTCAATGCGGCCAGGGAGTCTCACGTCGATCAAAGCCATGTTCATGGCACTATTGGTGATCAGCTTACCTGCAGGCCTTTGGTTGGAAAAACCGAATGCCACAACGCGATCAAGCTGTGTCGCCTGCCACACCATGAACGTGCATTGACCCGAAACCTCAGGCCGGTTGTCGCCACACGGTCCTCCCTGACGTCAGGCGCGGGCTGAGGCGGCTCCGTGGCTCCGTTGGAGCCGCAAAAAAAAGTTCTGGTATCTTCTGACTTTTTCTCTTCCGACCATGGAGACACTGAATGTGAGTCCTGCCATGGCGGAAATCCCTCAGCCGAAACCAAAGACCAGGCTCACGACGGCATGGAACGCAAGCCGTCGTTTAACAATCCGGTGGCGGCCTGCGGCGAGTGCCACGAAGAGATTGCCGCCACAGTGCCAAGATCTCTCCACGTCACCCTCGCCCCATTTACTACGATGTTAAAAGCCCGTACCGACATGAGTCAATGGGAAGATATCGACAGGGCACGTGAACGCCACTGTGCCTACTGTCATACGAGTTGCGGGGGTTGCCACGTCAATCGGCCGGACAGCGTGGGAAGCGGCTTCATAAACGGGCACGTGTTCAACAAACGGCCCGACCTGCTCAATCAGTGCACCGCTTGCCATGGCAGCCGGATCGGAAATGAGTATTTAGGTCTTCGCGGCCAGGGAGATATCCATGCCAGCAAAGTCAACATGGACTGCGTGAGTTGTCATACCGCCGAAGAATTGCATGCCGCAGCCCCGGAAGGCATCCCGGACCGCTTCCACTCACCAAAGCAGGTCCGGTGCACGGACTGCCATAAAGATCTGCAGTTCGGTTCCATCCGCGACCATAACATCCACATCGGCAAGATGCAGTGTCAAGTATGCCATTCCCAGACCTATACGAACTGCTACAGCTGTCACACCGGATCAGATGAGAAGGGGTTGCCCTTTTTCATAAACAAAAAAGATGAAGAAGAATTCAAAATCGGGCTGAATCACGATAAGACGGCGCCCGGTGCGGATTTCGATTTCATGCTGGTTCGCCACATCCCGGTGGATCCGAAACTGTTTGAGCACTACGTCCCGAATGCGTTGACCAATTTCGATGCCCTGCCCACGTGGAAACGCACCGCCCCCCACAACATTCAGCGAAGAACCTGGCAGACGGCAACATGCAACCACTGCCATGGAAACCGGAGTCTGTTTCTCTCTGAAAGGGATCTTCAGTATTTTACACGGACCGCGAATCGAATGGTCGTGGTGCCGGATGCCCGGCTTCCCAGAGCTGTGGAAAAAACCCGCACCCTGAATATCGATACCAGCGGCGTAAAAACGGAGCGAGTGGTCGATGCGCCCTGGCTGAAGCAGAACATGGGAAAACAAGACCTGGTGCTGGTGGACGTTCGCTCTCAGGCGGATTATGACGCCGTTCATATTCCTGGGGCCATATTCCTGGACCCGATCACGGAGCTTCGCTGGCCGTGGGATACCGCCACACCCCAGGAGCTCCTGGCGCCGGAGACCATTGCGAGTGTATTCGGCAAAAAAGGAATTTCGGAGACTGACCATATCGTCGTTTATGACGGCGACGGGTGGCGGGCGGGATTTACCCTCTCGGTTCTGGATTACGTTGGAGCTAAAAACATATCCTTTCTAAAAGGTGGTATCCAAACCTGGCGGTTTTCCGGATTTCCGATGTCAACGGAAGCCAGTGAAATCAGGGCGAAGACGTTTCATCCGACGCCCCGACCCGAATTTGTCGTGGACAATGAATATGTCCTTGAAAATCTGGACAACCCGAGTGTGCGGGTGCTGGATATCCGGACCCTGGACCAGTCCAAGGGACTGGCCAAACATCCCCGGGCGTTGCGCGCCGGCAGAATTCCAGGATCCATCAAATTTCCCGTGTACGGGCTTTACAACGATCATGCCGATTTGAAACCGCCCGAGCAATTGCTCTTCGCGCTCCAGAACCGGGGGATTACGCCGGACAAAACCGTCGTCCTGACCTGCAACACCGGCGCCTGGGCAGGGGCTGGGTTCTTTATGCTGCGTTACTTGGGTTTTCCCGACGTTCGAATGCATGATACGGCATGGGTCGGATGGGAGCGTTTTGTGAGGTACCCGGAGTGTCGATATCCCTGATCGTAACGTCGATACTCGGTTTTAGAAGACGCGATGATGTCGCTGTCTATCGGTGCAAACTGAGCGTGTGAACATTTTGGGAGAACAAAAGATGATCAAGCGGCTTCTCTTCTCAGGGTTGCTTTTACTTATGCTGATACCCGTTGCCCCTCAAGCATCCGACAAGGAAACCATGGATGCCCTTTTTCTGCCGGTGGGAACGCTCACCCTGGCCGCGCCGCGGGGTGTGGAGATGCGGCGGTCCCCGGTGGCCTTTCCCCACTCGATACATTTTGACTACACCTGTAAATCCTGCCATCACACGTGGGACGGACACAGCCCGGTGATGGGCTGCGCCGCGTCAGGGTGCCATGATCGGGCCATCCCGGTGAAGGAGGCCAAATCCGATATCCCCCCGATACGGTTCTTCAAGGAAGCGTACCATACGAGCTGCCTCGGCTGTCACCGCCGTCTGCTGCAGCAACGGCATCACATGGTGACGTCCGGCGCTGTAATGAAAAAACCACTGCCGAACACCGGGCCGACCGGTTGCATCCAATGCCACCCCAGAGATTAGCATGATCCAGAGGTACTTCTTCCTCCTGGTTGTATGCCTGGCCCTTGGCATGATGTCTTCGAATGCATATGCCCAGGAAAAAGCGACAACAGAAAAGCCCTGGAAACGCTTCAGCCTCAAGCTCGGCCCCGGGCTGGGGGTGTCGGACACCTCGGTTCGATTGGGCACCAAGGGGCTATCCCTGAATCTCAATCTGGAGGATTTCTTCGGTGTGGATCGATCCACGTCCACGTTTCGTATCGACGGGTTCTGGCGGTTTGCACCGAGGCGCCGGCACCGTCTCGATTTCACCTGGTTTTCCTACCGAAGAAGCGGATTCAACGGCATCCCCCAGGATGTCGAGATCGGCGGCATTACCATTCCCGCAGGAACCGGAGTCGAAACTCGGTTCGATGTGGATGTCTACCGCGTCGGTTACAGCTATTCGTTTATACAGGACAAGCGTTTGGACCTGGCGGTTGCCACCGGCGTTTACGTGATCCCGATCCGTCTGGAGATCGACACCAAAGCCGTGGTGGACCGGTTTGTCTCCGAGTCCATAACGGCGCCATTGCCGCTGATCGGCTTGCGGGCGGATGTGGCCATCACGCGAAAGTGGTTTCTGAGATCTTCCTTTGACTGGTTCTACCTGGTGCTCGGTGACTTCCGGGGCGCCGTGTTCGATACCAATATCGCCCTGGAGTACAATGCCTTCAAACATGTGGGGTTCGGCGTGGGCGTTGAGAACATTAATATGCTCGTGGAGGCGGAGAACGATGTGTGGCCGGGGGTCGACTTCAAGGGTCAGTTCGAGCTCAATGCGCTGCAGGCCACCGCGTACCTGAAGGTCTATTTCGGAAAATAATCCTTCCCGTATTTGACTTCCCGGTTTTTGGCATTAGGATTTCACTAACATATTCATGGAGAGCGGCGTGAGGGACCTGGCCCGGTGACCGCCCAGCAACCTGTTCCAGCAAGGTGCTAATTCCAGACCCATTGGGGTACATGACGCCGTCAGCGGCAATTGGATGTGAACCTCCCTTTGGGGGGTTTTTTATTTGACCCGAAACATCTTCAGCAGATGCCAGAATTGTGTTTCTATTCGAAGGTTCTGAGGGAACATAGATGGCTGAATCATCGGTATCGGCGTCGGGGTCGGTATCGGTCTCGGTCTCGACCGCGACGATGGACACCCTGTTTCGAATCCGATTCCGATCGCGATTCCGATACCGGGTATGGCAAGGTCGAGATATACGTGACACGGATTCATGCCGACATGAACACATGAACATTCGATAGCCATACGGAAGAATAGTTAGGGAATCAGCGATAGATTTAGGGTAAAGGAGGAATACATGACGAATACGACTCAAGGTTTTGCAACCAAGGCGATCCACGCAGGACATACACCCGATCCGAGCACCCATGCCCGTGCGGTACCACTGTATCAAACCACGTCCTATACGTTTGATGACACCAGTCATGCAGCGGATCTTTTCGGTTTGAGACAGTTCGGCAATATCTACACCCGCATCATGAATCCGACCACGGACGTTCTTGAACAACGATTGGCTCAATTGGAAGGGGGTGTCGCCTCTCTGGCCCTTGCATCTGGCCAGGCGGCGGAAACCCTAACGATTTTAACCCTGGCCGAGGCGGGTGACGAGATTGTATCTTCGGCTGAACTATATGGCGGTACGGTCAGCCTGTTTACAAATACCCTCCCGAAAATGGGCATCACTACCCGTTTCGTAAAACCCCATGATATGGACGCTTGGGAGGCCGCCGTTAATTCCAAAACAAAGGCCTTTTTTATTGAAACCATCGGGAATCCCAAACTGGACATCATCGACCTGGAACAGATTGCCGATATCGGTAAACGGCACGGGATCCCGCTCATTGTGGACAACACCGTCACCACTCCCTACCTTGTTCGCCCTTTTGAATTTGGTGCCGCCATCAGTATCCATTCGGCCACTAAATACATCGGCGGTCACGGTACCTCCATCGGTGGTCTCATCGTCGATTCGGGCAATTTTGACTGGGCGGCGTCGGGCCGTTTTCCGGCATTTAACGATCCGGACCCGGCGTACCACGGGTTGAAATTCGTGGATACCTTCGGGAACCTGGCGTTTATCATACGTGCCCGGGTGCTGGGGCTAAGGGATATGGGAGCCGCTATGAGCCCCTTTAACGCGTGGCTATTCCTCCAGGGGCTTGAAACGCTACATCTGCGGATGGAACGGCATTGTGAAAACGCGCTGGCAGTTGCCCGGTATCTGGAAAACAACCCCTGTGTGTCGTGGGTGAACTATCCGGGTCTCGAATCCTCCGCCACCTATCACTTGAAGGATAAATACCTCCCCAAGGGACAGGGCGCTCTGATCGGATTCGGTATCAAGGGCGGTCAGGAGTCTGCTGTAAAATTCATCGAAAGTCTCCAGCTGTTCAGTCATCTGGCCAATATCGGTGACGCCAAAAGTCTGGTGATTCACCCGGCGTCCACCACACACGAGCAGTTGAGTGAAGAAGAACAGCTGGCCGCCGGTGTCACGAAAGACTTTGTGCGGTTGAGCATCGGCATCGAAGATGTTGACGATATTATTGGCGACCTGGAGCAGGGTTTCAAAACTGGGGTGAAATGCGCGGCATAGAGGAGTGTTATTAATGGACCGTAATTCGGTCGGGATGGTAAAACCCCAAACATTCACCTTTGCCCACAAGGGCGACCCGATGGTTCTGGAATCGGGCCGCACCCTGGGACCGGTGGATATCGTCTATGAGACGTACGGTGAACCGGACGAAACCCGATCGAATGCAATATTGATCTGCCACGCCCTGTCCGGCGATGCCCATGCCGCGGGCTATCACGATGTCCACGACAAGCGAACCGGCTGGTGGGACACCATGATCGGTCCTGGGAAAGCCTTCGACACCCGAAAATTTTGGGTGATCTGCTCCAATATCATCGGCGGCTGCAAAGGGTCCACCGGCCCCAGTTCAACCGATCCGGAAACCGGCGAACCATTCGGTCTCGATTTTCCGATCATCACCATTGGCGACATGGTCGATGCGCAGAAGCGGCTCGTCGATCATCTGGGAATCACCCGTTTGCACGCCATCGCCGGCGGATCCATGGGCGGCTTTCAGGTCCTGGAATGGACGCTTCGATACCCGGACATGGTCCGGTCGGCGATCAGCATTGCCTCCTGTGCCCGGCTGTCCGCCCAGGGAATCGCCTTCAATGCCGTTGGACGAAGTGCGATTACCAGTGATCCGAACTGGAAAAACGGGCATTACTGCGGGGGGCCCGGTCCCCAGCAGGGGTTGGCCGTGGCCCGGATGATTGGCCACATCACCTACCTGTCTGAATTCCTGATGGACTCCAAATTCGGGAGACGTCTTCAGTCTGCCGACCGGTTGAGTTATGACTTTTCTTCCGAGTTCGCGGTGGAATCTTATTTGAATCACAAGGGAAGCACCTTCACCGAGAGATTCGACGCCAACAGCTATCTGTATATCACCAAGGCCATGGATTACTTCGATATCTCCAGGGCATACGGACCGCTTCCGCAAGCGTTTGCAAACGCCACGTCTCGGTACCTGTTTGTCACCTACAGCACCGACTGGTTGTTTCCTACCGAGCAGTCGCGGGAAATTGTCCGGGCCATGCTGTCTACCGGAAGAGATGTCTCATTTGTCGAAATCGAGTCGGGTTACGGGCATGACGCCTTTCTCATCGAGGTCGAAAAACTATACCGGATTTTATCATCGTTTCTATGCGGTGTCGTTGAAAGGGATCCGACAGGGGAATCGGATGAACGATTTGTATGTAAATAAGCTGGACCGAACAGACCGGGACATGATCATTTCCATGGTTCCGAAAAAGTCGCGCGTCCTGGATCTCGGCAGCGGCAACTGCAGTCTGCTGGCAGACCTGGTGGCGAAAAAAAACGTGATTGGTTTCGGTGTCGATATCGATGGGGAGAGTCTTGTTGACGGACTAAGTTCCGGAATCTCTATCTACCACGGCGATCTGGATGAAGGGCTTTCGGATTTTCCCGACAATTCGTTCGACTACGTGATCCTGAATCAAACCCTCCAGGTGGTCAAGCACCCGCTTCTCGTCATAACGGAGATGCTGCGGATTGGGCAGTTCGGGATTGTGGGCTTTCCCAACTTCGGTCACTGGCGCATGCGCCTCGGGTTGTTGTTTAAGGGGCGCGCCCCCAAGTCGCCGGCCTTGCCCTTCGAATGGTTCAACACGCCGAACATCCGGCAGCTCACCGTAAAAGATTTGAGGGATTACTGCGAAACGGAACACATCAGAATCATTCGCGAACACTATCTTTTCGGATCTTCCTGGCATCACACCCCCCTGCTCCATCCATTTGCCAACATCTTCGCCCACATCGGGTTGTTTGCGATTACCCGGAAGTCCTGAGCAACCCCCATGCGGATCTAACAGCGCTCCAAACTATATCATTAGTTCACGACGCCGGTTCAGAGTGACGCCACGGCCTGGTTAGCCCGCTTGTCCTGAGTCTGCTTGTGGTGAGCTTGTCGAACCCGTCGAAGGATCAGCCTGTCAGCTGAAAGGGGCTATTCATGGATGGCTGTTTTCGGAAAGCGGCGGGCCAGCATCTTTGATCCACTTGCACCTTGCAACAAGGCAGGTGATGGATGCGATCATAAACGCCATGGCAATACCCATGTGGAAGAACACCAGCCCCACTTGAAACTCAAATGGAAATCGAATACCGGAAAGATTTCGAACCGCCAAAAGCAGGCCGCTCGCCAAGGCCAGACTCAGCAGAGAGGCACGAACACTCCCGCTGGGGGAGAGGCGGGCTCCGTCCCGCCTGGCGTAGATGTGTGCAATCAGGGAATACGCCGCCAGGCCCAACAGCACCGCTCCGATGAGCAGATGCACCTGAAGATTCAAGTAGAAATTTCCGGACCACCCCAGCCCGGGAATATCGGCAATATAATAGCGTCCCCAGAGTGGCATATTTCCAAAACCGGTGAAAAGTACGATCACTACAGCAGCCCCGTAGATCCAATGCATCCATCGTGTGGCCATCTTCTCCATCAGCTACCCTCCCCTTGACGGCTTAATTTTTTGAGACGCCCAAGGGCACCGATAACTCCTGCCACCGGAGCAATCGCCAGGGCCGCAAGCATCCGGTTCGGGTCGGCCATGGAATCCCCGGTCCGTTTCAAATAGGGCCTGCCCGGCCCTGAGTCAATGGCATCGTTGAGGACGTTGAAGGGTACGGGAGATACATAGATGGTATTGGTTCCACCGTTATCGTCCGCACCGTAGATAAACCCGTTGATTTCCTTAGAGAGACGATGAGCCTTCTCGATGATCTCTTTTCGAGTCCCGATTTCCTGGACGTCTTCGGGGCAGACTTCGATGCAGGCCGGCAACTCACCGTCGGCAACCCTGTCATAACACCGATCGCATTTGTACATGACCCCGTTGCCGGCATACTGGGGCAGTATATCCAGGTGAAGGCCCACTCCGGATTGCCGCTGGGGAATTTTCCATGGACATACGGTCCGACATTTGGCCCCGCCCATGCACAGATCCTGATGGATTCTGACGATCCCGTTGGAGAGCGTGTGGGCGGCGCCAAACGGACACAGATTGACGCAGGGGGGATTCAGGCAGTGCATGCACCGGCGGGGTATGGACAGTTCGAACGGGCTGCCGTCGTGCATCCCTTCGGCGTGCTGGATGAACAGCCAGTTATAGGGCGTCAACCGGTCTGTGACGTATCGCTTTTCCTCGGAGGACCAGTCTTCGACACGAACCTTTTGGGTCGGGTACATGGTGGGCATCGGACCTTCCGGTTCAGGATACTTGGCATCGTTGACGTCCCGGCAGGCGTCCACGCAGGCTTCGCAGGCAACGCATTTTTGAACGTCAATTAGGGTGCAAAGATCTTCGTCGGATAGCTTGTTGACAGCAGCGGCGGGTGATGCGGCAAGGGCAACCGTTCCGGCGGCCCCAAGCCCGGCCTTGAGAAAAGAACGTCTGGAAATTTTCGGTGAAGTCATCGCCTCCTCAATGGTGTTCTTCGATCTTGGTGAGATGTTTGTCGGCTTTGGTGTCTATTAAGAGGGAAAAATCTCTGACCATCCAGAGACATGATCCAAGGGATGGTTACAGACCATCGAAGGGAATGTCGGCATTTCCATGGCAAGCTGTGTTTTTCCTTGGACAATGCCGCTGCCTGATCCAACGAATCATTTAACCCTTGAACTTTCCATCGACATAACGCAGAATAGATCGATTTTCTATCTCTAAATTGAACCCGGGGACTGCTTCCCATTTTTAAACCAAAGGATCATTTCATATGCAATTGAGTAAACTTGAAAAACGTTTGGCTGTCGCGGCCCTTGTCTTTGTCGCCGTTTACCTGGCCGCCATCGGTCTGACGCTTCGATCCCGCCTGAGTGAAAGTCCCCAGGAAATGCGCTATGAATCTACCGGCCCGGCCCCCGGCGAAAGCCATCTGATGCTGGCCGAACTTTTCCTACCCATGATGATTCTGCTGGCGGTGACGGTCGGATTTGTGGTGGCCAAAAAGAAACGGGCCAAAGCCGAACTGCTGCTCGACGAGACCGAGGACGACCTGAGCGGCTTCCCTGCCGAGGACGACGAAAGTGCCGAAGTGGCAAAACCTCCCCTATCCTGACCCGATACCCACCAACACCCTTCCATGACAATTCCGAATACCCCCCTGCTTCGGTTGACGGAGGGTTTCCGGCGCCTAATCTTTTTGCAGGGATACGATCGATGTAACGGATCGGAATCAACCGATGAATCACCATCCAGGATAGACCGGTTGAAAACCGGTTTTGGAAATCACCGAAAGGAACTCACCATGCAGACCGCCCCCACCATACTTGCGTCCGCTGTTATGATACTTCTGATCTCAACCGGCCTCGCTATCGCCCACTGTGAGATCCCCTGCGGGATATACGACGATGAACTCCGGGCCCGGTTGATCGCGGAACACATTACCACTGTCGAAAAAGCGATGAAACAGATCAACTCGCTGGCCCAGGCAAAGCCAATCAATCACAACCAAATGGTCCGATGGGTGACCAACAAGGAAGCCCATGCCGGAGAAATCCAGCACATCGTGACCCAATATTTCATGACCCAGCGCATCAAACCGGGACAGAAAAACTACACCGAAAAACTGGAAGCGCTGCATCGGATCCTTCTATCCGCCATGAAAGCCAAACAGACGGTCGATCTGAGCCACATCGAAAATCTTCGTAAGTTGTTGAAAAAATTTGAACTATTGTATTTCGGACGCTCTCTCGATGCATAGAAATAAAGATCTATAGAGAAACGTTGACCTGGTTCTCCGGTTTGATATAAATTTAACAGATACCGCTTAAACACCCGACCTGCCCGTAGAACATAATTTTATCCGTTTCTTACTTGCGTTGCCGGAGGGCCTCATGGATCGTTGCCTTCGAAAACTGCCGGAAATCGTGGATGAAATCCGATCCATTCGGGAAACGATCATTACCAATATCCTCCTGATCGGTCAGACCCCGGCACCCACGTTCAAGGAAAAACGACGTACAAGCGTCTTTCTGGATCGCCTCGCTGAGTTTCAGGTGGATGAATGCACGACGGACGGGTATCGCAATCCCATAGGCATCATTCGCGGAAAAAACCCGGACAATCCCCCGATTTTTGTATCGGCCCATCTGGACACTTTTTTTAAGAAAGACATCGTTTTCAATTATACCGTCGCCGAAAAAACCATCACCGGTCCAGGGGTCATGGACAACTCGGTGGGGGTCGGGGTGCTCATTTCCCTGCCGCTCATCTTTCAGCATTTGAATCTGACTTTCGAATCCGACATTGTTCTGGCAGGGGCCATTCAGTCCATCGGCAGAGCAAACCTGAGGGGAGTGCGGCACCTGCTGAAAACATGGAAAAAGCCGATCCGCGCGGCCGTCTGTATCGAGGGGGGTGAATTGGGACGGCTCAACTATTTTTCCGATGGGATGATCCGGGCCGAAGTGGAGTGCCATACGTCCCGTGAACCCGGCTCACTCCATAAATACCTTCCGAATGCGATACTGGTGCTCAACGACGTGATCAATGAAATCATGAAGATCAAACTGCCCCAACGCCCGAGATCAAAAATTGTCATCGGCACCATCGAAGGCGGGGTCAACCATGGCGCAATCGCTTACGACGCCACCCTGGGACTTGAAGTTCGGAGCCATGAAGACCGGATCGTCAAGGATTTGTACAGCGACATCAAAGACATCATTGAAGGGATCAGTCATGAAAACCAGGTGGATCTGACCCTGAACACCATTAGCAATCTGAACGCAAACCGGCTGCCGTACAACCATCCCCTGGTGAAATGCAGCGCTGATGTGTTGAAGTCTCTGGGCCTCGAGCCGGTCAGCGAACCCTCAGAGTCCGCACTGTCCATCTTTCTGTCCCACAAGGTTCCCGCTGTCACCATTGGGGTGACCCACGGCTACAATTATTCTCATGAAGATGCGACCATGGAGATTGAACCGATGTTCAAAGGTATCGCCCAGATCATCGGCATCCTCAAGGCCATCGATAGCGGGGTCTGCGATGAGTAAGAGCTGGTTGGCGAACAATACGTTTCACTATTCGGATTTCCAGGATCTGACCCGGCTGGTGGGGGAAAAACAGCGTAAAAAGATTAAAATCTCATTGTGCCTCCCCACCTTGAACGAAGAAAAGACGATTGCCAAAGAGATCCTTATCATGAAGTCGGAACTGATGACCCGTTATCCCTTGCTGGATGAAATCGTGGTCATCGACTCCGGTTCCACCGACAACACCCGGGCCATTGCGGCAACCTACGGGGCGGATGTTTATGAAGCCAACGACATCCTGCCGCATATTGAACAGTTCAAGGGAAAGGGGGAAAATCTCTGGAAAGCGCTTTACATCACCCAGGGGGATATCATCGTCTACCTGGATGCGGATATTAAAAACATCCACCATCGGTTCGCCTACGGACTGATCGGTCCACTTCTCTTGAATGACAAGATCAAATACACCAAAGCGTTTTACGATCGCCCCATCGCCATTGGAAAGAGCAAGATCCGGCCCACCGGAGGCGGCCGGGTGACGGAACTGGTCGTGCGCCCGCTATTTTCCCTCTTTTTCCCGGATCTGACCCAGATCATCCAACCCCTTTCCGGAGAATATGCCGGCTGCAGGGAAATTCTCGAGCAGATTCCATTTCCCATCGGGTACGGGGTTGAAACGAGCATGATCATGGACATTTATGCAAAGTGGGGGCTCGATGTCATCGCACAAGTCGACCTGGAACGGCGGATACATCGCAATCAGGACACAAAAGCCCTTGGCAAAATGGCCTTTGTTATTCTAAAAACCTTTATCAATCGAAAGAGCAAACTCGGATTGATCGATTTGAAGGAAGACATGTTCGATGAGATCATACAATACAATCTCGTCAAGAATGAATACAAGGCGGAACGCACACGATTCGAAGGCCATGAGCGGCCGTCGATCAACGAGATTCCGGAATACCGGGAAAAGTTTTATGGAACATAGGAAGAACCCGTGACAGATTTTCAACTCATCGACCATTGCAAACGGAACCTGAATTATCTTCGCGTATCCATCACCGATCGGTGCAACCTGCGCTGCATGTATTGCGTGCCGCGGAATCAGATCCCAAAACTGACCCATAAAGACATTCTCAGATACGAAGAGATCCTCAGAATCGTCCGCATCGGGGTGTCCATGGGAATCACGAAGGTTCGCGTCACCGGAGGAGAACCCCTTGTCCGGAAGGGCGTCGACCACTTTCTGGCAGAGTTGACCGCCATTGAAGGGTTACAAGATGTGTCATTAACCACCAATGGGGTGTTCCTGAAAAAAAACCTGGACAGAATATGGTCGGCGGGCATCCGCCGAATCAACGTCAGCCTCGACACGCTCACACGTCAAAAATTTGAAAAGATCACCGGTTTTGATCGGTTCGATCAGGTCTGGGACGGCATTTTGGCTGCGGAACGCAGGGGATTCTCTCCGCTCAAAATAAATGTGGTCGCCCTCCGGGATGTCAACATTGTTGAGCTTGTGAAGTTTGCACGCCTTTCCCTGACCCATCCGTTTCATATCCGATTTATTGAACACATGCCCATCGGCGCGTCTTCTGCGGCCGGGCGGCCGGTGCTCGCGCCTGAAATAAAAAGTATCATCGGCAGCTTAGGCGATCTACAACCCCTTCCTATAACCTCCCACGACGGCCCTGCCGAACGGTATCGCTTCGACGGCGGGTTGGGGGAAATCGGCCTGATCCGTCCCTTGAGTCACCATTTTTGTGAGCGATGCAATCGGCTCCGATTAACGGCCAGCGGCCAGCTCCGGCCCTGCCTACTCTCGGACCAGGTCGAGGATCTCAAGACTCCGCTTCGCAAGGGTCTGCTCGATGAGGATCTCCGGAAAGTGTTCCTTAGAGCGGTCCAGCACAAGCCTTCCCAGCACCATCTTAACGGAGAGGAACGGGACGGACCTTCGAGCCAGATGTGTGCCATCGGCGGATAACACGCTCGGTACTGGGTATTCGGTACCGGGTATTGGGTATTTGGTAATCAGTTATCGGCCTGACCTTGAAGCGTCTTCTTCGTAGCCATGAATCTGGTTCCTCGGTGTCGTGGTTGGCATCGGGATAGAGAACCAAACGGCTAAGATCGATATCGATTCGGGGGTGGTTCGTAGCGCGTAATAACTTTGATGCAGAAAGCCGCAAGTAGTCCTCTATTACCCGTCTCATTGTGTAACCGCGCACTATGGCAAGCTTTCTAACTGTGTAATAATTTTCCCATATTCTGAGAAATAGCAGGCATAATCATTGGCCCTCTTATCGCAATAAATATCTAACCTCCCGATTATTTTAGCGATACAAAAATTGTAAATTTCCGCATAAAACTTGCATACATACATCTGATGATAAAGCCAAACTCCGAGTGATCGGAGGACGGAAAGCTACGGGTCTCTAAGGGGCACAAACCATGGGTTCGTGTCGTGAGAGATAGTCGGGTTGCCTTGGATGGTGATCTGGCTTTTCTGTTTGGAAGGACTAACGGCTCATGGACAACGAAAAAAAGATCATCCGGCTGTGGCCGCCAGCTATCGAAAGATTGATGATTCCGGGTAGCTGGCTTCGAAAGGTAAAGATTGGCAGGCAGCTACCGGATGCCCAGTTGATCAACCTTGCCGAGGAGAGGTGCCGACGCAAGCTGGAATCGCAACACGATCAATCTTTAGACGCCGATTTTCCTGGATTATAAACGCTCTCTGCCTGTTGTAGCACCTACGGCAGAGTGCGGATATGCTTTCCTATTTCGCACATCTTTTAACTAAATAGGATAAGTGCACAAACTGGCAAGCTATATACATTGGTCCGCTTGATGATTTCATATTGACTTTGAAATGGTGTGCTGATAGCGATTTTGCATAAGATTTTTTATACTAAATTACGATATTCGATTAAGCCAAACCTGCCGTGAGACAGGGACGGAAAGCCACGGATCCGATTCTAAATTTTATCTACCCTCATTAATCTGACATCCAGCTGAATCTATCTTGGATAGCCGGGTTGCCGAGCAAGGCAGTTCGGCTATCTTTTTCTTATCTACGATATTTTAGGAGGTACATCATGAAAAAGGCTATGGTGCTTGCATTAAGTATTATGATGTGCTTTGGGGGCGGATTGTTTGCCGCCACACTTGGTGACATTAACCAGGATGGAAAAATCACCACCAGAGAAGCTGTATATGCTCTTCAAGTTGCTGCAGGGATTCGGTCGACACTTCCAACCACAAACGGTGAAATTACCTTGGAAAATCGCTATACCAATGATGCCATTAATTCCGTATTATTATCGGTCCCAGAAGGTAAGACTTTTGTTTTGACAGATATGATAGCTTTGGGTTTTGTTCCTGATAACAATTGGTGTCAAATATACAACAAAATATATGAAGAAGGAGATCAGCCTAAGTTGGATTTCTGGAGACTTGATTATCGATTATCTCTTCACTTAAATTCTGGCATCCCTTTTACTTCTGGCCAAGTGGTTTACTTTCGAGCAGGTAGGGGCGGATTACGTGTGATGATCTCTGGCTACATGGTTCAGAATTGAATTAACTATCATCTAATTGTCAAAGAGTGGTGCTGCTACGCAGCATTCTATGGTCCCTTCTTGCAGTTAATTTTAATTTTTCCATAAGATGGAATTAAACATGCGGACTACGGCTATTTAAGTGCATCAGGGGATAGGTAAAGTGAATCGCGGAATTTCTGAAGTTTTCCACGCTTTTTATTCCAAGGCACAAATCAAGAAATCGGTATTCTGGATTCGTAGTCTATAGGTTATAATGCAAGCCCTGGCCCCATTCTCATTATTGCTAATAATTCTTGACACCTAACCTATTGCTGGTACAATTTTCTGAACATTTCCATACGATCTATATTTTTTAAATCTGGTCTCAATTTCACACTCACTTCCTTGGTAAAACCTCCTATCTTAATTGTTCTTATATCCGAAAGCATTTAGATTGTTATTTGCATATATATTTTTAAGTTTAGTTGGGGCGGTTGTCTTACTGTTTTTTGGAATATCAAAAAAGTAGAATTATTCCATATTGAAGTATATCT
>Ga0056120_1000036_pt1 | contig 25621 bp, 21 predicted proteins | sample WorMettaBAHAMAS2_FD_71121 | JGI IMG/M metagenome (GOLD analysis project Ga0056120, IMG submission 71121) | Marine gutless worms symbiont microbial communities from Max Planck institute for Marine Microbiology, Germany - Olavius tantulus BAHAMAS.2 ...
GATTACAATTAGTTGAATTCTTTTCTATGGACGCTGCGACCAACAAACAACCGAATGAAGTAACAAAGTTCAATGGGCTCCGACCCGAAGTCTACGGCCGTCTGGAAACAGCCGTGCAGGAGATTTTTTCCGAATCCGATTTTCACAAGGCCAATATGCGTGAAATTGCCAAACGGGCCGGAATCAGTTTCAGCACCATCTATAACCATTACGGCAGTAAAGAGCGGCTGGTGTTCGCATTTGTGGATGTATGGCTTGGAAAACTCACCGAGCGCATCATCGATCATTTGCAAGGCATCGAAGATCTCAAAGAAAAGCTCAGAAAAGTCTTCTGGTTGCAAATCGATTATTACGAGAGGCACTCCTACCTCCCCCGCATCATCTTCATGACAATCCCCATGAAGACCTGGATGGCCGACGAAACCTTCGAGCAGAAAAAAATGATGAATCTCTTTCTAGAGGTGCTGAGAGAGGGTCAGCGGGAAGGTGTGTTGAATCCCAATGTTCGCGCCGGGATCCTGCTTGATTTTATTATGGGATTTGTCCAGCGCTCTTTTGTCATGTGGATGTCCAGGGGCCAGAGGGAAAGTTTGACCGCACAGTCGAATGCGCTTTTCGAACTGGTCTGGCGCGCCATGGAAAATCCCGAGCAGATAGATAACCAAAACGGATCAGAGTTACATTCTTCTATAGTGTAAACAATTAACTGAATTTGGAGGAGTAGAGCATGTCAGAACATCCGGACAAACAGAAATGGGTCGAACTGGCCACAAAACAACTCCGGGGGCGCCCCCTTGAAGACCTGGACTGGGACACTCCCGAGGGTATCAATGTAAAACCGCTTTATACAGAAGAAGATATCGAAGGCATGGCGCATGTGAACACCCTTCCCGGATTTGCGCCGTTTGTCAGAGGACCCATGGCGACCATGTACGCCGGCAGGCCCTGGACGATTCGGCAGTATGCCGGATTTTCGACCGCCAAAGATTCGAACGCGTTTTACCGCCGAAACCTGGCCGCAGGCCAGAAAGGGCTTTCGGTGGCTTTCGACCTGGCCACACACAGAGGCTACGACTCGGACCATATCCGGGTGATGGGAGATGTGGGAAAGGCCGGCGTGGCCATCGATTCTGTGGAAGACATGAAGATCCTCTTCGACCAGATTCCCCTGGATAAAATGTCCGTGTCCATGACCATGAACGGCGCCGTGCTCCCGATCATGGCCGGGTACATTGTGGCCGCCGAGGAGCAGGGGGTGAAGCATGAGCAACTGATGGGTACGATTCAGAACGACATTCTGAAAGAGTACCTTACAAGGAATACGTACATCTATCCGCCGGAGCCCTCCATGCGGATTGTTTCCGACATTATCGGGTTCTGCTCCAAGAATATGCCCAAGTTCAACACGGTCAGCATCAGCGGCTACCACATGATGGAAGCCGGAGCCAACTCCGTCCTTCAGTGTGCGTTTACCCTGGCCGACGGTGTCGAGTATGTCCGGGCCGCATTGAACTCGGGTATGGATATCGACACCTTTGCCCCGCGGCTGTCCTTTTTCTTCGGGGTGGGAATGAACTTTTTCATGGAAATTGCCATGCTGCGGGCAGCCCGTTTTCTGTGGCACGAACTGATGAGCCAGTTCAACCCGAAGAATCCCAAATCGATGATGCTCCGGACCCATGTCCAGACCTCCGGCTGGAGCCTCACCGAACAGGATCCCTACAACAACATTATCCGGACAACCATCGAAGCTCTGGCGGCAGCCCTTGGCGGGACCCAGTCCCTGCATACCAATTCCTTTGATGAAGCCGTGGGCCTGCCCACCGACTTTTCCGCCCGGATTTCACGCAATACCCAGATCCTCATTCAGGAAGAAAGTCAAATCTGCCATGTGGCCGATCCCCTGGGCGGGTCTTACTATGTGGAAGCCCTCACCGGCGAGATTATCAAAGAAGCCCGAAAGATCATCAACGAAGTCGAAGAAATGGGCGGCATGGCCAAGGCCATCGAAACCGGCATGCCCAAAATGCGGATCGAAGAGTCCGCCGCCCGGCGGCAAGCCCGTATCGACCAGGGACTCGACGTGATCGTCGGCGTCAACAAATATCAGGTCGAGGAAGAACCGCTGGATGAGGTTCTGGAGGTATCCGAAGCGGTTCGCGAAGAGCAGGTGCAACGTCTCAAGGAGATCAAAGCCGGCAGAGATAACGCAGCTGTCGAACAGGCGTTGAAGGATCTTACCGGAGCGGCTGAAAAAGGAGGGAATCTGCTGGAAGCATGCCTCCCGGCAGTACGCGCCAGGGCAACGGTGGGCGAAATTTCCGATGCCATGGAAAAAGCCTTTGGCCGCTTCGTGGCCACCACCCAATGCATTTCCGGGGTATACGCGACAGAATACGGCGACAGCGAGATTTTTCAGTCCATCCGGAAGCGGACGGATCAGTTTATGGACCGAGAAGGCAGGCGGCCCAGGATCCTGCTAACCAAAATGGGGCAGGACGGACACGATCGAGGGGTCAAAGTCATTGCCACCGCATTTGCCGACCTGGGATTTGATGTGGATCTCAGCCCCATGTTCCAGACCCCGGAGGAAGCGGCACAGATGGCTGTCGAAAACGATGTCCACCTGGTCGGAGTCTCCAGCCTGGCGGCCGGTCATAAGGCCCTGGTCCCAGAATTGGTCGGCGCCCTGAAAGACAGGGGCGGAGACGACATCAAAGTGGTTGTCGGCGGCGTGATTCCGCCGAAAGATTACGACGCGCTATATAGCGCCGGTGCGGTTGGCGTGTTCGGACCGGGCACACCCATCACCGAATCGGCCAACCAGGTGCTTAACGCTCTCGAACAAAAGGTGTAATGTCCATCGAGCCACAGCCATATATTGATGGGGTGCTCTCCGGCGACACGCGGGCACTGGCGAAAACGATTACTTTGATCGAAAGCGCTTTGCCCGAACATCAAAAGGCCGCCAAAGTGATCCTGGACGAACTGCTGCCGCATACCGGCAGGGCCGTTCGGCTCGGGATCACCGGAGTCCCCGGGGTGGGGAAAAGTACCTTTATTGAAAGCCTGGGGACCATGCTGGTTGGGGAAGGTTATCGGGTCGGCGTACTGGCCATCGATCCCAGCAGCCGGCGCAGCGGGGGAAGCATCCTGGCAGATAAAACCCGGATGGAAAAACTTTCAACGGAACTCAACGCCTTCATCCGGCCGTCGCCATCGGGAAATACCTTGGGCGGCGTGGCCCGAAAAACTCGAGAGACCATGCTGGTTTGTGAAGCCGCCGGTTTCGATGTCATGATCATCGAGACCGTCGGTGTGGGGCAGTCCGAAACGGCGGTGGCATCCATGGTCGATTTTTTCCTGGTTCTGATGATTGCCGGCGCCGGCGATGAGATCCAGGGGATCAAAAAAGGCATTATCGAGCTGGCCGATGCTATCGCTGTGAATAAAGCCGATGGCGATAACATAGAAAAGGCCATGGCGGCCCGGAAACAATACGAAACCGCTCTGCACTTTTTGAGCCCGGTCACCTTGACCTGGTCGCCCCCGGTGCTCACGTGCAATTCGCTGGATGAAACGTTGGCCGGTATCCGCGCCATATGGGACACGGTCCTGGACCACAGGGAGAAGTTCACCGCGACCGGCGAGTTGGCCGAAAAACGGCGTCGGCAGGCGTTGGACTGGATGTGGGATCTCATTCACGAAGGGCTGCGGGATCGATTCCACTCCCATCCGGAAATCAAGAAACATTTGCCGAGATTTCTCCGGGAGGTGGAAGGCGGGACGGCCGCGCCCACGGTGACGGCCAGTGAGCTGCTTTTTTTACTTGACAACAGTGGGACGGTCTAGAATTATTCGCTTTTCTATTTTCGTCCGCTGAGCAACTAAATGATATTATTTATATTTTCGACGTTCAATGCCTCTAAGGGATTGACTGCGTTATCATGGGAAAGGAAAACCGCGATGGGTATAGTGGAAGAAAAGCTAAAGGATCTGAAAGCCCGCGAAGACAAAGCGCTTCAGATGGGCGGTGAAAAAGCGGTAGCCAAGCACAAGGAGAAAGGGAAGATGACCGCCCGGGAGCGGTTGAAGATGCTCTTTGATCCGGGCACCTTCCGTGAAGTCGATATGTTTGTGGAGCACCGCTGCACCAATTTTGGCATGGAAAAGGTCGAGATTCCTTCAGACGGCGTCATCACGGGTCACGGCCTTGTGGAAGGACGTCCGGTTTTTGCCTTCTCGCAGGATTTTACCTCCAGGGCCGGGAGCCTCGGCGAGATGCACTCCAAGAAAATCTGCAAGGTGATGGATCTGGCGTTAAAAGCCGGTGTCCCCTTTGTGGGAATCAACGATTCCGGCGGCGCTCGTATTCAGGAGGCGGTGGATGCCCTGTCCGGATACGGTCAGATTTTTTACCGCAACTCCGTGGCATCCGGTGTCATTCCGCAGATATCCGCCATCATGGGGCCGACCGCCGGAGGCGCGGTATATTCACCGGCCATGACCGACTACATTTTTATGGTCAAAAACACCTCGTACATGTTCATCACCGGTCCTGAGGTCATCAAATCGGTGACCGGCGAAGAAATCACCTTCGAGGATCTGGGTGGCGCCATGGCCCACAATGAAAAAAGCGGTGTGGCCCACTTTGCCTGTGAAAGCGATGCTGACGCCATTGCCGGCATCAGGCGGCTCCTTTCCTTTCTGCCGCCGAACAACATGGAAGACCCCCCGGTGGTGAACACCGGCGATGATCCCAGACGCACGGATCCGGCATTGGACACCATCATCCCGGACAATCCAAACCAGTCCTACGACATGAAAGACGTCATCCGCAGCATCGTGGACAATGGTGATTTTTATGAGCCCCATGAGCATTTTGCCAAAAACATCATCGTCTGCCTGGCCCGGCTCAACGGCCGCAGCGTGGGCATCATTGCCAACCAGCCCGATGAATTGGCCGGGTGCCTGGACATCGATGCATCGGACAAGGCCACCCGCTTTATCCGATTTTGCGATGCATTCAATATTCCGCTGCTGACCATTGCCGATGTCCCCGGATACCTGCCGGGTAGCAATCAGGAGTGGGGCGGCATCATTCGCCACGGTGCCAAACTGCTATGGTGCTATTCCGAAGCCACCGTGCCAAAGATGCTTCTGGTGACCCGAAAAGATTACGGCGGATCCTATCTGGCCATGTGCTCAAGAGATCTTGGCGCCGACTGGGCCTTTGCCTGGCCGACGGCTGAAATCGCCGTGATGGGTGCTACCGGAGCCGCCAACATCATCCATCGCAAGGAGATCAAAGCCGCTGACGATCCGGCGGCCAAACGCCAAGAGAAAATCGAAGAGTATGAACAGCTTTTTTCCAACCCCTATCAGGCGGCCAGCCGGGGTTTTGTCGATGCGGTGATCATGCCCGGAGACACCCGGGCCCGGCTGATTGAGGCATTGGAAATCATGTGTACCAAGCGGGAGTTCCGGCCGCCCAAGAAGCACGGCAATATTCCGATGTAAATAAAATCGCTTGGCGATTTTATGAAGCGCGGCGTTGCCGCTTTAAAAAGGACATAGGGCTAAACAAAAAACTCCTAACCAATTTATGAGGAATCCCTATGAAAGACCCAAAGAAACATGCCGCCATCACGGCCGCTGTTATCGATTATATCAAAACCGAGGGAGAGGCCATGATGTTGGCCGCCTCGCAAATGCCGGCCGCAGCGGCGGCTGCAGGTCCTGCAGGTCCCGTAAACAGCTGGGGGATCAGCGGGCGGCAGTCCATGATGCAGATGCAAAACCTGATGCAGATGAAAGCATTTCAGGGGTCAAGACTCAGATAATCAAGCCATCTTCGAACATATAGGTAAAGAGGAGAACAGGATCATGAGCGATCACAACCAAGTCAAAATGACCGAAATGAACTATGACAAGGACCGACCGGCGGCGGAAAACCCGGTAAAAATCATGGACCTCTCCCTCCGGGACGGCCACCAGTCTCTGTTCGCCACCCGCGGCCGGACCGAAGACATGATACCGGTTGCCGAACTGATGGATGAAGTCGGTTTCTGGGCGGTGGAGACCTGGGGCGGGGCCACCTTCGACACCATGCACCGGTTTCTAAACGAAGACCCCTGGGAGCGGATCCGGACCCTGAAGCGCTATTTCAAGAAAACCCCGTTTTCCATGCTGCTTCGGGCACAGAACCTGGTCGGATACCGCAACTATGCCGACGACGTGGCCAACGCGTTCATGGATCGCGCCTGCGAAAACGGCATGGACATCTTCCGGACCTTCGACGCCCTCAATGACTATCGCAACTTCCAGACCGTGGTGCCCAAAATCAAGGAATACGGCAGGCACTTCCAGGGGTGCATCTGCTATACCATGACCGAGCCCCGATTGGGCGGCGAGGTCTACAACATCGATTACTATGTCAACAAGGGAAAAGACCTGGAAGACATGGGTGCCGACTCCATCTGCATCAAGGATATGGCCGGCCTGATCGCACCCTATGATGTTTATGCCATCGTCAAGGCCCTGAAAAAATCGGTCAAGATCCCGATCCACCTGCACAGCCATTTCACCTCCGGGATGAGCCCCTTGAGCCATCTCAAGGCCATCGAAGCCGGCGTCGACATCATCGACACCTGCATGAGCCCGTATGCCTACCGCACCAGCCATGCCGCCGTCGAGCCGCTGGTGATGGCTTTGCTGGGCACCAATCGAGACACGGGATTCGACATCAAGCTGCTGGCCCAGATCAACGAAATTTTTGAAAAGGAAGTGATGCCCAAATACAAGCACCTTCTGGACGACAGCAAGATGTCGATCATCGACATCAACGTGCTGCTTCACCAGACCCCGGGTGGCATGCTGTCCAACCTGGTGAACCAGCTCCGGGAAATGGATGCCCTGGACAAGATCGACGACGTCTACCGGGAACTCCCGCGGGTCCGGAAGGAACTGGGTCAGATACCGCTGGTCACCCCCACCAGCCAGATTGTCGGTATCCAGACGGTCAACAATGTGCTCTTTGACGATAAAGACGAACGGTACAAGATGATCACCGGCCAGGTGAAGGATCTTTGTTACGGCCTGTATGGGAAAACCGCTGTCCCCATCGACAAAGAGGTCCAGAAAAAAGCGCTCCAGGGGTACGAGCGGGGCGAGGAACCCATCACCTGCCGGCCGGCCGAAGTTTTGGAGCCGGAGCTGGACAAAGCCAAAGAGGAAATCGGGGACCTGGCCGTCGATTTGGACGACCTGGTGCTGTACGCCATCTATCCGGTCACGGGCAAAAAGTTCCTCAAATGGAAATACGGCAAGGAGCAGCCCCCCCAGGACGTTCTGCCGCGGACCATGGAAGAAGTTCAGGCGGAGGATGAACTGGTCCAGAAGGCCAAAGCCGGAAAACTGGTTGAGGTTGCGAAAGATGCGCCGGCCAAGGGCGAAAATGCCCGTACATTCAACGTCTTCATCGACAACGAGTACTACGAAGTGGGTGTGGATGAAGTCGGCGGCTCCCCCCTGGTCAGCTATGTGCAACCCATGGCCGGGCAGATGCCTGCAGCTCCAATGGCGGCACCCCAACCGGCAGCGCCTATCCCTGCGCCTGCAGCCCCTGCTAAAGAAGAAAAACCGGCGGAACCGGCTCCCGCTCCGGCCGTTTCAGCCGAGGGCACCCCGTTAACCGCGCCCATGCCCGGCATGATCGTGTCCTATGAGAAAAAGGTCGGTGATACGATCAGTGAAGGTGAAACCCTCGTTGTCCTGGAGGCCATGAAGATGGAAAATGCGCTGCCGTCACCCGCCAGCGGAACGGTTGTCGCCATCAATTATAGCAGCGGCGATTCGGTTGGTAAAAACGATGTGCTCGCTGTTATCGGCTAATACCAGGTTACTTAAGATATAATTAAAAAGGGCGAGCCTTTTTCTCGCCCTTTTTTTTAACAAAAGCCGAGGAGGATCAAACGCATGAAGATCCATGAGTACCAGGCAAAGGAACTGTTTCGAAAATTCAACATACCGGTCCCCGACGGTGGTGTGGCCTTCACGCCGGAAGAAGCGGCGACACTGGCTGACACCTTGGGTGGTTATCCCGTTGTCGTAAAAGCCCAGATTCATGCCGGAGGGCGTGGCAAGGGCGGCGGCGTCAAACTGGCCCAGTCCAAAGGTGAGGTAACAAGCATGGCCGGGGAAATCATCGGCATGAACCTGGTCACCCATCAGACCGGGCCTGAAGGCAAGGAGGTTAAAAAGGTCCTTGTCGAACAGGGCCTCAATATCGCCAAGGAACTCTACCTGAGCATTATACCCGACCGCTCTACCGCCAATATCGTAATCATGGCCAGCGAGGCCGGGGGTATGGACATCGAGGAAGTTGCTGCCAAAACCCCTGAAAAAATCATCAAGGTATATGTGGATCCCCTGCTGGGAATCCAGGGATTTCATTGTCGCGAAGCTGCCTTCGGGCTGAATCTGCCGCCGGCGGCCATCAAGATATTCATTCCCATGCTGCAGCGCCTGTATCAACTGTTTGTCGACTACGACTGCTCCCTGCTGGAAATCAATCCTTTGGTGTTGACCGCCGAAGACGGGGTCATCGCGTTGGACGCCAAGGTCAATTTCGACTCCAACGCCCTGTTCCGGCACAAGGACATCATGGGATACCGGGATCTGGACGAAGAGGACGCCCTGGAAGTGGAAGCATCCAAATTCAACCTGAATTACATCAACCTGGAAGGCAACGTCGGCAACATGGTGAACGGTGCCGGACTGGCCATGGCCACTATGGACATCATCAAGCTGGCCGGTGCAGAACCCGCAAACTTTCTCGATGTCGGCGGCGGAGCCAGCGCCGAAATGGTTGAAAATGGCTTTCGGATCATACTCAGCGACAAGAATGTCAAAGGCATTTTAATCAATATCTTCGGCGGTATTCTCCGCTGCGATGTTCTCGCTGAAGGAGTGGTGCAAGCCGCTAAGAAAACCGGCATCGAAGTCCCCGTGGTGGTCCGCATGGAAGGAACGAATGTGGAGGAGGGTCGGCGGATTCTTGCCGAGTCCGGCCTCAATCTGATTACTGCCGTGGATTTGAAGGACGCTGCAACAAAGGTAGCGGAAATCGTAGCTTAATAAAATCGCGGTGCGATTTTATGAGATTCGGCTGCGCCGCAACAAACAGCAAAGAGGATAGCTATGAGTATATTTGTCGATAAAAACACCAAGCTTCTGGTTCAGGGAATTACAGGTCGGGAAGGACAATTCCACACGCGTCAGTGCGTGGCCTACGGCACCCAGGTAGTGGCCGGTGTAACACCCGGAAAAGGCGGTCAGTCCATGGACGATATCCCGGTGTTCAACTCGGTAAAAGCGGCGGTGCAGGAAACGGGCGCCAATTGCAGCATGATTTTCGTTCCGCCGCCGTTTGCCGCTGACGCCATCATGGAGGCAACCGATGCCGAGGTAGACCTCATCGTGGCCATTACCGAAGGCATACCGGTCATGGACATGATGAAGGTAAAAAATTACCTTCAGGGAAAACCCACCCGTCTGATCGGACCCAACTGCCCGGGGATCATCACTCCGGGAGAGGCAAAAATCGGCATCATGCCGGGTCCCATGCACAAACCCGGCGGTCCCATCGGCGTGGTCTCCCGCTCCGGAACCCTGACCTATGAAGTGGTGCACCAGCTGACCCTTCAAGACATCGGGCAAACCACCTGCATCGGCATCGGAGGAGACCCGGTCAACGGAACCAACTTTATCGATTGCCTGGATGCATTCGAGAATGACCCGGATACCAAGGGCATTGTCATGGTTGGTGAAATCGGCGGCACGGCAGAAGAAGATGCCTCCGAGTTCATCACAAAGAATGTTTCGAAGCCGGTTGTCGGTTTCATCGCCGGTTTGACGGCACCTCCGGGTCGCCGTATGGGACATGCCGGGGCGATCATCAGCGGCAGCAGCGGCACCGCCCAGGCCAAAATCGAAGCCATGAAAGGGGCGGGCATCACGGTCTGCGAGAATTTGGGTGAGCTTGGGGAAGTGTGTAAACAGGTATTTGGTTAGTCGTGTTTTGTATATGGGGTTTTGTGATTGGTGTTTAGAACACAGGGCGCCTTGGGCTGCACTTAGTGCCAACATACCAAACACAAAAAACCAAACACTCTTACTCGAAGGCGCCACATGCCATTGATCTCCGGAAATTGTGTGGTTTTCGAGAGAAAAATAGGCTCCACCATGCACGAAATGGGCATCGCCCTGGAAATCATTGAAATCGCAACGGAATCGATTCCGACAGAGCTAGCCGGGGCCCGGGTGGAGCGGGTCTATCTGGAGGTGGGCAAGCTGGCCGCCGTGGTACCGGATAGCCTCCGATTCTGTTTTGACATCGCATCGGAGAAGACCCCGCTTCAGGGCGCCGAATTGGTCATCGAGGAGATACCCGTCGTTGCCAAGTGTCGGGATTGCGGCCATGAGTGGACCATCGAACGACCGGCATTCAGCTGCGCCGCCTGCAGCAGTGGAAGCATCGAGCTGCTGTCCGGCCGGGAACTGGACATCCGATCCATTGAAATCATTGACGAGGATGAGCGCCATGGAACTGAACAACTGTAAGACCACGGCCCATCAACATCACAAAGACGGCCAGCACAGCCACCCCCATTCCCACCCTCATCCCAGGGGCGGCTTCGACAGTGAAACCCGGAAAAGCGGCACCCGGGAAATCAAAGTCGTTCGACGGGTATTGGATGCCAATGACATCATGGCCGAACAGAACCGCAGGCTTTTCGCAGAGAAGGGCGTCTTTGTCCTTAACGTCATGAGCTCACCGGGATCCGGTAAAACAACGACCCTGGAGCAAACTCTTGGGGAAATCCTTCCGGATATCCGATGTGCCGTCATTGTGGGGGACATCTGCACCACCAATGATGCGGACCGCCTTTCGGCTGCAGGCACGCCGGTCATCCAGATCAATACAGATGAATTTGGCGGAGACTGCCATCTGGCCGCTCATGTCATCGGAAAGGCACTCGCCGATCTGGATTTGGAGCAGCTGGATTTACTGATTGTGGAAAACGTCGGTAATCTGGTTTGCCCTGCGGAGTTCGACCTCGGGGAAGACAGCCGAGTGGTGGTGCTCAGCGTGACCGAAGGGGAGGATAAACCGTTGAAATATCCCCTGATGTTCCGAGAATGCGAGACCGCCCTGCTGAACAAGATCGACCTGCTCCCGTATCTCGATTTTGACAAAGATCTGGCGGTCCGAAATATTCGGCAGGTCCATCCGGACATGCCGGTCTTTGAGATTTCCGCCAAAACCAAGGACGGTTTTACCCCCTGGCTGGAATGGCTGAAAGGAAAGGTCAAAGCGAAAACCGACAGTTAAATTATTACAACATCCACTGTCGTCCCGCCAAAGCGGGACTATGGCGCGACAAGCGAAGAGCACGAAGAAGGGATATCATCCTATCCCTATTCGCGCCCTTTCTATTTTTAAATTCATTCCGATAGGTATAGCGATTGCCAAACATATGTTCCGATTCAGAAGAGAATCAGGCCGGCACAGTGACCGGCCCTACGTTGCGGCTTTCGTAGGGCGGGGCACTGTACCCGCCCAGAGCATCCGTAAGGTTATCCTCTTTCGAAGCGGAACAAAAAATTTGCACCTTCGGGGAGTTAATGGACGATATCGGGTTGCCGCCCTCCGGCAAGCTCAGGATCTGCGACAGAATTTCGCCAACCGGAGGTGTAGTCAAACTACATCGAGTATCGACAACGTCCGAGAACGCAGCATAACAGCCTGATACGACGCTATTTAACTTCACGACAAATGGACTTGCTGCACAACAAGCATATTCGGCAACCCCCGAATCTCCTCCAGCACATCCTCTCCGGCCGGGGTGTCGATGTTGACCATGCACAAGGCCCGATCCCCTCGTCGTCCGAGCTGAAATCGGCCGATGTTGATGTCGTGTTTTCCTAGAGTGGTGCCGATGTTACCGATCACCCCAGGTTTGTCGATATTCTGAATAACGATCATCGATCCTTCGGGGATAGCATCCATGTAAATCTGACCGAGGCGAACGATACGCGGGTACTTCTGCTCGAAAATAGTCGCCCAGATCTGATCCGGCCCTTCGTCGACCCCTTCCAGTTTCAGTTTGATAACGCCGGGAAAATCATCGGTCTTCTCGTGGTTCACCGTTTCCTTTACATGAATCCCCTTTTCCCGGGCCAACGCCGGCGCACTGACAAAATTTACCGGTGTATCGGTATACGCCCCGAGCAATCCTTTGAGCACGGCATGGGTCAGGGGGCGGGTATCCAGGTCGGCCAGCCTTCGGCCATAGGTGATCGTTACATCGTGAACCCCCCGAACAAGCTGCCCCATCAGAGAGCCCATCTTTTCGGAGAGATCGATGTGGGGACGGAGCTTCTCCATAACTTCAATCGACACGGATGGGAAATTGACCGCATTTATGATGACTCCTTCGACCAGGTAGGCCGCGATCTGTCGTGCTATCATTTCGGCAACCTTGTCCTGGGCCTCACCGGTGCTGGCTCCCAGATGGGGCGTGAGGATCACGTTGGGGTGCTGGAGAATCGGCAGGTTCGGATCAGGAGGCTCCGTCGGAAGAACATCGAGTGCGGCACCCGCAACATGCCCGCTGTCCAGGGCAGCGGCCAACGCCTCCAGGTCAACAACCTCACCCCTGGAACAGTTGATCAACCGAACGCCCGGTTTCATTTTCGATAGCGTCTCCGCGTTTATCATGTGGTTGGTTTCTTTCAGGCGGGGCACGTGAAGGGTAATAAAATCCGATCGGGCCATCAGATCATCGAGGTCAGTGAGTTCCACGTGCAAGCGTTCCGCGGCATCCTGGCTGACATACGGATCGCTCGCGATCACGTGCATCGTCAGTCCCCGGGCGCGTTCCGCCACCACTCGACCAATCTGCCCCAGCCCGACGACACCGAGTGTTTTCCCAGTGATTTCAACGCCGCCGAGCTTCTTCTTTTCCCATAACCCCTGCCGCATGGACGCTGTTGCCTGAGGCACATTCCGCGCCAGGGAGAGCATCATGGTGATGGCATGCTCGGCGGTGGTGACCGTGTTGCCTCCGGGTGCGTTCATGACGACAATGCCCCGCCGGGTTGCTTCCTGAACATCGATATTATCCACGCCGATCCCGGCTCTGCCGATAACTTTCAGATGGGGGGCCGAATTGAACACCGCTTCGGAAACACGGGTACCGCTGCGGATCGCCAGACCGTGAAAATCTCCGATAAGCTTAGATAGCTTTTCAGGAGCCCCGGTGGCCTTGTCATTGTCGACAACCACCTCGATCTGTCCGGTTTCTTCCAGGATTGCCTTTGCAAGGGAGGACATCCCGTCTCGAATCATCACTTTATACATGACTGTTTAGTGCCTTTCTTTAGAGAGATATCTGCTGTCATTCATCAAGAAACCAACCGGGGAAGGATCTAAAATGAAAGACCGGATCACCACTTCGTGGCATCCGGTCGTGATTGATAGCATAGCATAATTTAAGGAGTCAATAATGTAGCCGGGTATCCACCTTGCAAAGAAAGTTAGCTGGTAACGGTTTGCTGTCCATCTTTCCAAAAGGGTGACATATCGCGAAGCCGTTCAATAATCCCCGGCAGCTTTTCAATAACAAAATCGATCTCTTCCTCTGTGTTGTAAATACTGAGGCTAAAACGGATCGTTCCGTGGGCGGCCGTAAAGGGTACTCCCATGGCCCGGAGAACATGGGACGGTTCCAGGGATCCCGAAGTACATGCCGATCCGGATGATGCGCATATTCCAATACCGTCCATCATCAACAAAATGGACTCTCCCTCAACGTATTCAAAGGCAATACTGGTGGTGTTCGGCAGTCGGTTTTCCGTGTCTCCGTTGACAAACGAGTTGGGGCTCCGCTGCATCAATTCCAATTCCAGCTTGTCCCGAAGCTGTTTTACGCGGGTATTCTCATCGTCCATGTGCTCTCCGACAAATTGACTGGCTCTGCCGAGACCGATGATGGAAGATACGTTTTCGGTTCCTCCCCGTCGACCGCCTTCTTGGTGCCCGCCGATCAGAAATGGAGAAAACCGGGTCCCCTTTCGAATGTAAAGGGCGCCGATTCCTTTTGGCCCGTGAAGCTTGTGACCCGACAGGGAGAGCATGTCGATGTTGTTCTGTTTCAGATTGATCGGTATCTTTCCAGCCGCCTGAACCGCGTCTGTATGGAACAATATTTCCCGTTCTGCCGCAACCTCGGCCACTTCTTCCACCGGAAAAATCACCCCGGTTTCATTATTGGCCCACATCAGGCTGATGATCGCGGTATCCTCCGCAAGGTGATCATACAGGTAGTCCATATCGAGACGGCCCTTGCCGTCGACCGGAACAAAGGTTGCCCGGTATCCGTTTTTGGAGAGATACTCGCTGAGATTCTTTATCGCAGGGTGCTCCACCCTGGAGGTAATCACATGGCGTTTGGCCGGAAAGGATTCGAGGGCCGCCCGGATGGCGGTGCTGTCGCTTTCCGTTCCGCAGCTGGTGAAGATGATCTCCTCGGGTTCGGCTCCCAGCAGGGCGGCCACATTCGCTCGGGCTGCCTTTATGTTTTGCTCCACGTTTCCGCCGAACGTATGCATACTGGAGGGGTTTCCATAATAATCTGAAAAATACGGGAGCATTTCTTCCAGGACTTCGGGTGCCACCCGGGTCGTGGCATTGTTGTCCATATAAATCGTGTTCATGACGAGACCTCCTCGACCACCAGATCCGGTGTGACCAGCTCCCTGAGTTTGGATTCAACGTAATGTTTCAGGGTGACTTCCGAGGCCGTACAGGTGGCACACCGGCCTCTCAGGGCCACCAGCACCCTGTTCCCGTCCACATCGACCAACTCGATATCCCCGCCGTCCTTTTTGAGCTCGGGTCGAACTTCCCGGGACAGGGCATCTTCGACAAGCTTAATCTTTTGAATGTTCGTCAGTACGGCAGGTTTCTTTCTCAGTCGGGGTCCCTGACCCAACACCTGATCGATAATGTCCTGAATGTTATCATGGCAGTTGCCGCATCCCCCGCCGGCTTTGACAAAGTCGGTGACATCTTCAATGCTCGTTAAATTATTTTCCCGCACCGCCCGTTCAATCTGGATATCCGTGACCCCGAAACACTCACAGATCACCTCTCCCTCGACTTCCGTTTCAGGATCGCCCCGGTAACAGGAAATAGCCCTCTCCAGCGCATCCCGCCCCATGACCGAACAATGCATCTTTTCCTTGGGAAGCCCCCCCAAATAATCGGCGATATGATCGTTCGTAATCTGCTCGGCTTCTTCGAGGGTTTTTCCAATGATCATTTCCGTTAACGCGGAAGAGGAGGCAATAGCGCTGGCACAGCCGAAGGTTTGAAACTTGGCGTCGACAATCCGTTCATCATCATCGAGCTTGATCATCAACTTGAGCGCGTCCCCGCATGCCATGGACCCGACTTCGCCCACCGCGTCTGCATCATCAATGACGCCGACGTTACGGGGATTGAGAAAATGTTCCCTCACCTTGTCTGTATACTCCCACATAGCAACCTCCTTGAATTGGAATTCTCGAATCCGTATGGACATCGGAAATGTAATCATCCGATTCCAAAAAGTAAGGGCTTTTCATCCAATGTGTCACGAATTTCAATGGACTGGCAAACCGGCGGGGAATCAATGGTTGGCTAATTGAAGGGTACCCCGGCTCACGGCCGGGTCGGTCAAGTCGCTCAGGAAAATCCTCTGGGTGCCTTTGCGCAGCTACCAATTCCGGATGATCCGATAAAGCTGGTACAACTGATCTGCCGGCGGACATCATCACTTCCACAACTCGGGCAGGCAACCGGTTCCTCATCACCGGCAAACATCAGCTTTTCAAAACAACACTCACAACAGTCGCACTGATATTCATATATGGGCATCACAATCTCCTTTCAGGATCTTCAGAGACATCATTTTCTCGCCGGTTACAGGTGAAATGTGTTTTGACAGTGATTTCATTTGTACGTATAGATTTTAATATTGTCTCCTGATTAGTTGCAGGTTTTCACGACAGACGGATGTTGATCGCTCTTGCGTCAAAGTGGCATATAGGGTTCAAGGATTCGAGTGAAATGCTTAAAAACTACAAGGAGCTGAATGTATGGCAAAAGTCGTAACATCTCTGCCTGAAAATATATAAAATTACAGCAAAAATTCCAAACGAAGAAAGATATGGCTTAAGTTCACAGATCAGACGATCTGCTGTGTCGGTTCCCTCCAACATAGCCGAGGGCTATGGAAGAAGGACAACCGCCGATTACATCAGGATGCTTTACATTTCTTATGGATCCGTTTGTGAATTAGAAACCCAGATCTCATTGGCAGGGGATTTAGACTTCATTGATAAGGGTAATCTGCGCGCAGTAAATAATGATATCGCGGAGATTGAAAGAATGTTGAAAGCATTCATTAAATCGTTAAACAACAAACCCTTGAATCCTCTTCTCCAACTAGTTTGGAGAAGAACCAGATTATCAAACACCCTCGACTCCTGAAAACATGCAATCCACAGGGCAAAGGAGGTGTTCCATGGGTATCCGAAAAGCCATGTTTGCCGGCAGTTGGTATCCTGCAACGGCTGCGGCATGTGAAGCCGAGATTAAGGACTTTCTCGAAGCGCCTGGGATAGACCAAAACGCCCGTGAGCCGGTCCGCGGAGGAATCGTTCCCCATGCCGGCTGGTATTTCTCGGGTGCCATTGCGTGCAATGTGATCCACCAGCTTTCGGCCGGCACCCCCCCCGACGTGCTGTTTATTTTCGGTATGCACCTTCACCCCAGGTCGCCGGCATATATCACGTGCGAAGGGGAATGGGAAACACCCTTTGGCAACCTGAGCATCGAAACCGATTGCGCCAAAGCCCTGGCCGGCCTATTCGAGTTTGAAATAGAGACCGCCAGCCGATTTACCCAGGACAACACCATCGAGCTTCAGCTCCCATTTGTAAAATATTTCTTTCCGGAGGCGGGGATCGTGCCGATCGGGGCACCGCCCAGGACCGAATCCCTGGACATCGGCAAACGGGCAATTGAACTTGCCGAGCGGCAAGGGTTACGGGCCAAAATCATCGGCTCCACGGATTTGACCCATTATGGCAGCAACTATGGATTCATGCCCAAGGGATCCGGCCCGGCGGCTGTCCAATGGGTAAAAGAAAATAACGACAGGCGCATTATTGATGCCATGCTCGCCCTCGACCCCCAGCAGGTCCTGGACGAAGCCCTGAAAAACCAGAACGCCTGTTGCGCCGGTGCGGCAGCCACTGCCATTGCGGCCGGTAAAGCAATGGGTGCCACTCAGGCGGACTGTTTAAGTTATGCCGCCAGCTACGATAAAAGCCCGGGGGACAGCCTGGTAGGGTATGTCGGCATCATATTCTAACCTCGAAATTCCAAGGAATATCCGTCCCCTGTGGGACCCCTCCATCTTATCATGCCTTCATGAGCGTGACGCAGGAACCGGTCTTCTATGCTCGATGGTACATTCCAGGCAAACTTGGCTTGAGCGCTTAGATAGGTTCAGCTCGGATTCTGGTTGGGTTTTCAAAAAGCGTTCTTATGTTGAGAGGTATCCATGAGGTGAACGCCCGATTGTAAGGATCGGATCTTCTCGCTCGACGTTTCAGTAGCCAGGTGCCTGTTTCATGGCATAAAAAATGCGTTAAAATTGTCTGTGACAACCGGAACCGCATACTCAATCCGGGATCGGACCAAACTATATGGGATTACATCCAATCTTGCAGAGGCACCCCGGGAGCATCACCGACCAAATTGAAGCAAGGCACATAAAAGATGAATTTGAAATCAATAAAAGAATGGATGCATCGGAAATGGGGGCGACGCAAAAAGCGCGCTGATAAGGTTCTGTTGACCATCTCCCCGGACATCACACCCACGGATGAGCCACGTTCACCAGATCCTGAACAGGTGGTCAAGCCATTTTCAACTCCGGAAGTGGAAATCGATTTTCGCCACACCGAAGATCTGGAAGCCTATGCCGAGAATCTGAATGTCCCGGTGGAAACCATCGAAACCTGGATTTCGGCCGGATTACTGTATCCGGATGAGATCCGAATTGCCGAAAAGATGGTTCAGATTCTCAGGAAAAAGGAAGAGTCTGGCAAATAGTGTTGCTGTTCGAATAATACCGGTTTGTTTGCCAGATTTGTAATATGATCCGTTAGAAACTACAAAAAAGTAACGAGCTGCCGAAGTTCACACCCGGCAGCTCGTTTTGTTTGTAGGACCGTTATTATTTTTTCTTCAGGGATTTCCCCACATTCCAACACTTGCCGATGGCCGGTCCCAGGCGCCAATATTTCACGCTGGCCATGTCAAACAGCAGTGGCTGCAACTTGGATATATCGATCTTCCCGTTGGTCATGACATCTTCGCTCGCATAGGTCTGGACCAGCTCTCCAATGAAAATGTCATGGGTTTTAAAATCCAGTACGTCATGGAGTTTCAATTCCATGTTGACAGGGCATGCGCTGATCATGGGGGCCGTTTCCAGGTCCCCGTAGAAAATATCGAAAAGGGCGGCTTTGTCGACTTTCTTACCCGTCTTGAGGCCACAGTAGTCGGTTTCCACCATGAGATCCTCCGAGGGCATGCAAATGCTGAATGACCGGTTTTCGTGGATCCCGGCATTGGAATAGTGGACCTTGTTCAACCCGATGGAAAGGTATTGGGGGGAGCCGGCATTCAATATCCCCACATGGGCGACAGCCAGAAAATTCGGTTTGCCATTTACGATAGCACCGACCAGGGTGGTGGGCATTGGATACAGTGCGTTAACGGCACCTATTGCTTTCATTCGATTCAACCTCCTCCGGTGAATAGTTGAAATGCGTTGGTCAGGGCGGATCGGCAGTTCGTCCCGACATGGAATTAAAACATCATAGAAGTGTTTGCCCCTGTTCCAAATCGTGGGCAGCGATCGACGAGATCTGTTGGACAATCTCGGTCCTGAGAACGACATCCGCCGCGCTTCGGTTTTCGGTGACCCGATTCTTTTTGCGGGTGCCCGGAATCGGGATGATATCTTCCCCCTGATGCAGCAGCCACGCAAGAGAGAGCTGGGCCGGCGTTACACCGATGTCTTTGGCAATTTCCGCCAGGGGGGCAAACTGCTCTCTGTTTGTTGCGAGGTTTTCAGCCTGGTATCTGGGATTGTTGTTTCGAAAATCCCCATCCGTGAGGGTATCGACCGTTCCGGTCAGAAATCCGCTTCCCAGTGGTGACCAGGGCACCAGGGCGATACCGAGCTCGCGAAGAGTCGGAAACAACTCCGTTTCTACCTCGCGTCGCCAAAGCGAGTACTCGTACTGGACCGCTGAAATAGGATGAACCTGATGGGCGCGGCGGACCTGATCCGCGGTCACGTTACTCAGGCCCAAATAGCGGACCTTTCCTTCACCCACGGCTTCCGCCATGGCACCCACTGTTTCTTCGATGGGGGTCTGGGGGTCCGGATAGTGGGCGTACCATAGGTCGATATGCGACATGCCCAGACGGTGAAGACTGCTTTCGAGGGACCGTTTCGCATATTCAGGGGTTCCATTAATGGTCAATGGAAAGCCCCACCCTGTAGGGGCTTCCGAGCCGGTGTCTTTCGGATCGAACACAATACCGAATTTTGTGGCAACGAAGGCGTCTTCCCGAGCATCGGACAGGGCCCTGCCGATGAGCTCTTCGTTGTGACCGTTTCCGTAAGCGTCGGCTGTGTCGATGAAAGAGGAACCCATCGCCACCGCGTGGCGAATCACATCGAGCGCCGCTGCTTCATCCGCGGTGCCATAATACCCCTCGAGTCCCATTGCACCATAGCCGATAGCGCTGACAGAGGGGCCGTTGCTGCCGAGTTTTCGCAGGTGTGTCATTGTTAGGTCTCCCTTCTGATCAACATTGGTAAGGTTAAACGGATATTAGTTGTACACACAAATATAAAGGCAAAAAAATCAGACTTCGCTGTTCAATCGGCCGCTGGCATCATCGATCATTGCCGTCAAAGCATCCCCTTCTTTACGGCCAAGCACTTCAGCATAACGACCGTGAAGGCTTTTCCAGGCGGCGGCAATGGGTTCGCGCAAGCGTTCACCCTCATCCGTTGCAAATACCCTCGAGGCCTTTCCATCCAGGCGACGGACCAGATATCCCTTGTGGACAAGGGTGTCTATAAACCGGGTCACTGTGGACGGGGCCAGGTGGAGAGCTTCGCACAGATCCTTTTGGCCGATGCCGGGATGATCATTCACCACCATCATCAAAAATGCGTGGGAAGGGGACAACCCTGTCCGCCGAAACTCTTCTCCCGCCATTCGGGTGATCACGCGCGCCAAAGAATTGGCCGTGAAGTAGAGGCAATTATGTAGAATGGAATCACTGGAACCCATGATGCTCCTTTTTGTTTGTACATACAAAGAAGAGGCTTCGTATCTTTTGTCAAGCGGTATATTTCCATCTTATTACACGCCGCTTTATGAGTCCCAAGGAAAAATAAATTTCAAGGGGTGGTAAGGCGTATAGGAATGCTCTTTAATAAAAAGCGATCTTAACAGCGGGTCACACGATAGAACGTATACATCAGGTCCATTTGGCCCGGGCCGGGTCCGGCTTTCCGTTCAATCGCCACACGCCAGGTGGAATTATTTTCCAACAACTCCAGGGTTTCCAGGATTTTCACCAGAATTGCAGAGGCGTCTTCATCCGCTGCATGTTGAATGCGCTCTGTTTCCTGAAAAGATGCATCATCGGGCTGGCCGGGTGTAATAATTACGGATCCTTCTCCAATGACATTCAGCGCTCTGTTCAATGCAGCCGATAATTTGGGGGCCACCGGAGAAAGCTCTCTATGCAGTGTTGCCGATAGTTCAAATGGGGTCATTTTTGTTTCTTCCGTTTTTGAATCCTGGCCCAGGTGTCTCTTAACGTTACTGTCCGATTGAATACCGGGTGGTCCGCCCTGGAATCCTTGGGGTCGACAAAAAAGTATCCGAGCCGCTCAAACTGATACGGAAAATCCGACGTTGCATCCTTCAGGCCCGGTTCGAGCTTGCAGTCCGACAGGGCCTTTAGCGAGTCCGGATTCAAATGGGCGGTAAAATCTTCACCCTCGGCCGTTTCGTTTGGATTCTCCTGGGTAAACAAATGATCGTACAGGCGACATTCGGCGTCCAGGGCATGGGCGGCCGATACCCAGTGCAGGGTGGCCTTCACCTTGCGCCCGTCGGGTGCATCTCCGCCGCGGGTTGCCGGGTCGTAGGTGCATCTCAATTCTACAATCTCTCCGGTGACCGGATCCTTGACGACATCCTTGCAGGTGATAAAAAACGCGTACCGGAGACGCACCTCCCGCCCCGGAGCCAACCGAAAAAATTTCTTGGGAGGATCCTCCATAAAATCATCCCGTTCAATATATATTTCCCGGGAAAAGGGGACCTGGCGCATCCCGGCATCCGGATCTTCCGGATTGTTCAGGGCATCCAGCATGTCTACCTGGCCCTCCGGATAATTCTCTATGACCACTTTCAGGGGCCGTAGCACTCCCATGACCCGCGGTGCCCGGCGGTTAAGATCCTCCCTGAGGCAATGTTCCAGCAGGGCGATGTCGACGATGCTATCCCGCTTCGCCAGCCCGATGCGTTCGCAAAAATTACGAATCGCTTCGGGCGTGTAACCCCGGCGCCGGATTCCGGAAATGGTCGGCATGCGCGGATCGTCCCAGCCGGATACGTGCCCTTCTTCCACCAGTCGGATCAGCTTCCGTTTGCTGAGCACGGTATAAGACAGGTTCAACCGGGCAAATTCAATCTGCTGTGGATGATACACCTCCAGCTGATCCAGTACCCAATCGTATATTTCCCGATTATTCTCAAACTCGAGGGTACAGATGGAGTGGGTAATCCGCTCCAGGGAATCCGAGAGGCAATGCGTAAAATCGTACATCGGATAGATGCACCATGTATCTCCGGTACGGTGGTGGGGCACGTGACGGATTCGATACAGGGTGGGATCCCGCATGATCATATTGGGGGCGGCCATGTCAAATTTGGCTCGGAGCACGTGGGCCCCGTCTTCAAATTCCCCTGCCTTCATTCGCTGAAACAGATCGAGGTTTTCTTCCACCGACAGCTCCCGGTACGGACTTTCCCGACCGGGTTCGGTCAGCGTGCCCCGATATTCTCGGATGTCTTCGGCACTTAGGCTGTCGACATAGGCTTTCCCAGCCCGAATGAGAGACAGGGCAAATTCATACAATTGGCCGAAATAATCCGAGGCATAGTATTCCCGATCGTCCCAGTCATACCCCAGCCACCGGACATCGTCCTTTATGGATTCGACATATTCCGTCTCCTCTTTGGTCGGATTGGTGTCGTCGAATCTGAGATTGCACAGGCCACTGTAATCCCGGGCCAGACCAAAATTGAGGCAAATGGATTTAGCGTGTCCGATATGCAGATATCCATTGGGCTCCGGAGGAAATCGGGTGTGCACACGGCCTCCCCATTTTCCGGTTTCCATGTCCTCATCGATGATGAAGCGGATGAAATTCGATGGAACCGTCGGCGCCTCCGGAGGGCTGCCGGTTGTTGTTTTCTGCTTTTGATCCTTGCTTGCCATCGGTCGTTCTCCGATTCTTTGAATGGAAGACGCGCTTATTGGTCTCTCCAGGTATGTGCGAGGTGCTCTGTTATATCAAAAAAATCATTCCAATGAAAAAAGTCGATCCCCGCCTGATTCAGGTAGTCCGCGAGATGATCCCTTGCAAACACCAGGTCAGCGACCACCGCCATACCGATGTCGGTCACCCCGTCGCCAATGACGACCGATTCATCGAAATCATATTCTGCCAGCACCTTTTCTTTCCGGACCAATTCCTGAGGGCCATCATAGGACGAATGCAACCTGAGACAAACACCTTCAAAGGATAATACGGCCCCATGCATCCCGGCAATCCGGTCGTCCAGTGGGGCTAAGAACGTCTTTACCTGGTCCAGGATGCCCCCGGAAACCACCACAAAGGGAATCTTCTTACCATCCAGAAAATCCAGAAACTCGATGAAGCCCGGTCTTGGCTGCTGTTCCAAGATATAGGCCTGCATATCGTGGAAACGGTCCGTAGGAATCGCCTCCACCATCCGGAGCACCCCCTCCCGAAGAGAAAGGCGGCCATCCATGACTTGCTCCGCCACCGCTTCATAGGGCTCCGGGGAAAACCGTTTGAGCATCCCCACAAAGGTCTCCTCCGTTGTGATCGTACCGTCGAAATCACAAAAAACAATCCGGCGCGACGTCATGTGGCGGTTCCTGATTTCGTTATCTGACCTCAGCATTGCATCTATTCTTGCATCAAATGGAGACTTTCATGACCAGGGCATTTCGAAGCAAAGCTGTAGCTCAACTACCGCGAGCTTCGAACCCGCCGTCGCTCTTCGCGCTATGGCGCGCCAGTGAATTGTAAATGGCTCACAAATTTCTCAAAATACACTCATAGCCTTGCCGTAGCTTCATGCGAAGGCAGGTAACGCAGGGCATGGAGGTCTCCGTTTGACCCGAAGGGTGGAATCTTTCCAGATCGGTCATCGTTTTAACAAATATTATGCACGGGAGTAATGGCTTGGCTAAAGCCCTCCAACCTTATCTCGCTATAGGTTGATTTTAGACAATCACTGGAAAGATTCCATGCAATAACCGAAAAGGGGCTATGAGAACATCTCATAACCCCTTGATGGACGGCTGGCTGAGGGACCAGGATTCGAACCTGGGTTAACGGGGCCAGAACCCGTCGTCCTGCCGCTAGACGATCCCTCAGTACAACAAACTGCTCTTACACAACCCAACGTAACGAGTCAAGGTTAAACTCGAACCTTGTAACAGTAACGCATTCTCAATAGGTTTCAACCCGTTCACTGTCGACATGTGATATCAGGTCGGGCGTGCCTGAATGTAGGCGATCGCTTCCTTAAGTCTGGTAATCACCGTTTCTTTGCCGATAATCGAGGTCGCCTCGAATATCCCCGGACTGGCGGTTTTGCCGGTCAATGCCACTCTCACGGGTTGGGCGATTTTTCCCAGCTTAAGTCCGCTTTCTTCCATGACCGCCTGAAAGACCTGTTCCAAGGAAGCCTCATCAAATGAATCCATTGCTTCCAGCTTTTCGGTAAGTCGCTCAAGCGGCTCCAGGGCGGCCGGCTTTAGAAACTTCCGGGCGGCCTTTTCGTCATACGCAATCGATTCGGCAAAATAAAAACCGCCGATATCGGCCATCTCCTCAAGGGTCTTGCTTCTGGGAACCAGGGTTTCCACGGCTTGTTCAAAGAGGTGGTCGTCGGTTACCCGGTAGCCTCTACGCTTAAAGAAAGGCAATGCCAATCGGGCCAGGTCCCCGAGCGGCATCGCTTTCATGTGATCGGCATTGAGGGACAGCAACTTGTCAAAATCGAATACGCCCGCAGAGGTGCCGATATTCTCCAGGGAAAACTTTTCGATGAGGTCGTTTCGGGTAAAAAATTCCTCGTCGCCATAGGACCACCCCAAGCGAACCAGATAATTTACAAGGGCCTCCGGAAGGAAGCCCATGTCTCGATAAGCCGTCACCGACATGGCACCATGACGTTTGCTCAGCCGGCTGCGATCGGGGCCGAGGACCATGGGCACATGGGCATAGGTGGGCAGTGTATGGCCAAGTGCCTGGTAAATGAGCATCTGCTTCGGGGTATTCATGACATGATCGTCCCCCCGGATCACCGTATTGATACCCATGGTCATATCGTCCACCACCACACAAAAATTGTAGGTCGGCGATCCGTCGCTCCGGCGCAGGATAAAATCGTCCAGCTCGGCATTCTGGAATACAATGTTTCCCTTGACCACATCTTCAACGATGGTGGTTCCAGACAGAGGAGCCTTTAATCGGACCACCCCTCCGTCCGATTCGGACAGACCCTTTTCGCGGCAGGTTCCGTCGTATTTGGGTTTCCCTCCCACGGCCATAGCCCGCTTTCGCATCTCTTCCAGCCGCTCCGGCGTGCAGGTACAATAATATGCGTTCCCGGATTCCATGAGCCGTTTCACATAATCCTGATAGATGTCGAATCTCAGCGACTGAAAATAGGGTCCGTCGTCCCAATCGATTCCAAGCCACTCCAGCGCCTCGAAAATCGCGTCGGTGGACTCTTGGGTAGACCGTTTGACATCGGTGTCTTCGATGCGAAGCACGAATCGTCCATGGGTATGCCGAGCATAAAGCCAGTTGAAGAGTGCTGTTCTGGCACCCCCCACATGCAGGTAACCGGTGGGGCTCGGCGGAAACCGCGTAATAACCTTTTCCATAATGTTCACCTGAATGTCGTTTCCCGCTGCACCTCAAGCGGAGAAGATACCATGCCAAGGGCACGATAAAAGTGCGCAGACAATAATCATCAAAATCGGCATTCGTCAACTCCGAGAGCACATCGCTTCCGATTTTGACTAATAAAAATGTTTCAACAAGTTAAACGACCGCCACTTTGAAAT